>Ga0065711_1012783_pt1 | contig 33584 bp, 36 predicted proteins | sample Hoacrofraction12_FD_59098 | JGI IMG/M metagenome (GOLD analysis project Ga0065711, IMG submission 59098) | Hoatzin crop microbial communities from Cojedes, Venezuela - Epithelial fraction 12 v2 (version 2) | ecosystem: Host-associated > Birds > Digestive system > Esophagus > Crop | place...
GGGGGGGGTCCCTCCTTGTGGAGGGGGGGAATGGGGCAGCATCCTGCCCCGGAGCTGGGGGATGCGCCCCGGGGGGATGCGCCCAGCCCCGCCGTGGGTGGTACCCAGGGGGATGCAGGGATGGGGATGCAGGGATTTCGGGATGCTCCGAAAGGGGCTGGAGGCAGCTGCCTCCGCGCTGCTCATCCAAAGCTGGGGACGGGGTTTGGGCACCCGCGTGCCCGAATCAGCCCTGCCCGGTCCCCCCTTTCAGCCTAGGTGCTCTGCGGTGGGACCCTGGGGGGGGTGGGAAACCCCTGTCTGCGTGGGGTAGGGGGCTGCCCGAGCCGGGCCGGGGGCTGGCGTGGGCTGGTAGAGCTGGGGGGACGTCGCCAGCCGCCATCTCCACTCAAACTTCTCTCTCCTGGGCAAGCTGGGCCCGCTCTTGCGGAGAGCCACCCTTGCCGTATCGACCGGCATGGGCTGCTTAGCATGCACAGCACACGCCAAGGCATTTCTCCTCTTCGCCTTCCTCCGCGAGCTCTCTCCTTCTCCCAGGGCTGCTGCTTCTCGCTCGCGCTTGCTGGGGATGCTGGCATCACTGCATCCCCGGCTCCCCGCTCCCAAGGGGGTTTCTTGGGGCTGGGAGCCTCTGCGGAGAGCCCCGGTGGGGTGGTGGAGGGCTGGGTCTCGCCAGGAGGGGGGCGAAGCTGCCCTTCCCCTCCTCATTTCTGCTGCCCAGGATTTGTGCTTGCTTTTTTTTTTTTTAAAATGCTTCCTCTTGGTTCCTGACTTGGCTCCGTTGCAGTCTTATTCCCTGCCGCTGGTCATCTCTCATGCTTCCTCTCCCTGCTCCCAGCAAAGCTTACAGATCAGAAAGTAGTTTGTTTTTTTTCTTTTTCCTCTCTATTTATTTTTTTTTTGATTCTCCCTGGCAGCAAAGCGGTGGTGGGGAGGGATGTGCCGCTTCCCCAAGCAAAAATCCCCCCGAGCCCTCTGCCTTGCAGGGGTCTGATGTGGGTGCCAGACGTCCCTGAGTCACTGCTGGGGTCAGGGGGAAGCAGGGAGCTGCGCTGCACCCTGGTCCGGGGGGACCCAGGGCAGAGCTGCGGGGTGCTGGGTAAAGTATGGCACAGGGCGAAAGTCTGGGCTGCTTTTTGGGCTCGGAGATGGTTGGGTATGCTGGGTTGGCGGAGAGGAGGAGTCCCTTTGGGAGGTTTTCTTGCATAATTGTATTTAAAAGAGTCATTAAAAAAGAAAAAAAAGCCCAGCAAAAATAATTTTGCTTTTTAGGAAAACCTTTCCAAGGGGGTTTTGAGGAACAGGGGGTCGTTCAGCCCCGAAGGTAATGCACAGGTACGCACCTATCGCCAAATATTAGCAGTACGGTGGTGCTGCTTCGTAAACTCCCCTGATAGCTACGGTGTCTTTTTGAATTTCTAACTTTTCTCTCTCTCGCTTGGTATACAAAAGCGGAGCTGGCTTGCGTTTGAAAATGTGAAAATCATTGTCATGCAGGAAAACCGTGTTTTTGCACAAATCTACTCCAAACGGCTCAAGAGATCTGTGCTGCCCTCTGCAGCGGTTTATCAATACTCCGGGTCATTTACCTGTTTGCAGCCAAACAAACAATAAGAAAAGTGGTTTCTGAGGATGCTTGAGACTGAAGTGGAGCATGAAGTGGGATAATTCCTAAGTGCTTGACCATCTGCATTTGTGCAAACTTCCATAGGTCTTCCAAGTATTGCTGATTCGCGGTTGGCTGCGTTTTTCTGGAAGCTTGCCCCCGACACGGGAGCTGCGGAGCGTCGTGCCTGTTGGGACGGAGCCCGCTCGGCCCCGAAATGCCCAGCGTGGTTTTTGCGTGGGGTGATGCTGCCGCTCCCGAGGGAGCTGTCGACGGCTGGGTGCTCGGAGCTACAAGGCTGGGGCGCTTCCTTGGATGCTGCATCTCCGTGGGGGTGAGATGCGGGCGTCCGTGGCGTCAGCACGCGGGGAGTGGTCCAGAGGTCCGGCCGCGGCTGGGGGAACGGCGCTGGGAAGAGGGAGATAGCCCCGGGCGTTGGGGAACGAGTGGCTGTTCGGCAACACGGCTCACATTGTGTTTGCTGTGGCACTGCTATCTGGGTTTTTAAACAGCGACAGTGAGTATCTACAACGTATTTAAGGACCCAGCAGCGGCGTTTTCTCATCCCTCTCTGAATATTTCCAAGCAGGGAGATGGTCTCACGTGTGCTCGGTGTCCCCGACTCCCACCTGCTTGGGTTTCCTGAGGAAGAGCAGGCCTCGAGCAAAAACCGCACCCCAGCTCTTGGGAGTGGGAGGGAGAAGAAAAGTCTTCCCTCAACCATGCGTAAAAGGATTAACCAGGCTAAAAGGTCATAGAAGATTTAGCTGGGCCTTTAGCATCCGTAAGCCAAGAATTATGGGAATTTGGTTTACAAATTAGCATAAAGACCTTATTCTAATAAGCATACAAGCTGAAATAGGTATGTAAAATAATAGCATATGTCAACATCATGTGCGGAGCGTTCCTCATCCGAGAGAATGAGTCGCTCGGCCGATGTGGCTGGGTTGCAGATAACGCCCGAAGCGAGACGCGGGCTACGCTGGTGCGCGGCGAGAAGGCTGGGTCTGGCCCGGAGACACATCTACGGGGAGGAGTGGGTGGCTGCATCCCCTCGGGCAGGGTTCGGGCAGGGCTCAGGAGCACCGCCTGGGACTTTATCTCAGCGGAGGCGGGAGGGGGAAACCTTCTGGCAGGTCGTGCGAGAAGGTAATTGCGCTAATGAATGAGTAGAAGAAAAATTACGCGTATCGACAGCTTTCTGCGAATAGCCGAATTTATCGTTCCCCGGGGAAAATATTAGATGTGGCTTCGTGGTGGTTAATAGTTACCGTGCAGGTCAATAAAATGTGATATTCACCCCAACAGCAGAAAATAGCTATTTAATAGGTAATAACAGTAATAATCAATACCTACATGATTAGATAACCCAGTTATATGTAGTACATAAAAGGAGGGGAATGCGCTGTGGTTGCTCAATGGCCTGGTTTGGAGCGTTGCTGAGCATCTGTCATTCTTGTTGATTTTAACCGAAGCTGTAAGCAGGTACCCAGCACCTCTGGAAATCAGGCCACCACACGGGATTAATTGGCACATTTTCAAAGACTCAGCAGAGTAAACAGGAACCCAGGCAGACCTTTGCCACTGGAAGGATGCTTTTGAAAGCTGGCTGCATTGCGCAGAAATGTGGGATGGACATATGAAGTGCTGGGTTGGTGCTTGGGATCTCGGTTTGGTCTTTGGATGTGTTGCGTGTGGGGTCTCCTTCTCTGGAGATATTCAAGACCCACCTGAACAAGGTCCTCTGCAGCCTGCTGTAGGAGACCCTGCTTTGGCAGGAGGGTTGGAAGAGATGACCCACAGAGGTCCCTTCCAACCCCGACCATTCAGTGGTTCTGTATTGCTGCTTCCCCGGGAGCATCCCTCCACTGAGCCGGTCGTGCAGCGGTGGGCTGGCAGAAGACAGCGAGGAGTGAGGTTGTGGTTGCTCTACGCTGCGTAGATGGCGAGATCTCTATCAACAGAGTTGTGATTTGTGATATGTGCGGTGTGATGGGGAACACGCGCTGGGGCTGGCTCCTGCTGTAGCTATGAGAGCTTTAGCAGCCCCAATTGTGGGATGGAGGTGCAGGAGGTCCCATATGCTGCCACGCATTTTTGGACACACGGTTGCTTGCTGTCCTTACAATGCATGAAGAAGGTGGCTGTGGTTATCTGCAGTGGGGTACATGAGGAGACAATTAAGCAGACCTGGGCTGCATGGCCAAGGAGGTATGGGAACTGCTCAACCGACCCTACATTTGGGATGGGACTCACTGACTGGCCAGGGGAACACGATTTTGACAAGCAGAGAAGATCAAGTGGTGGCTGTGAGCTTTGAACAAACCTCCTCTGGTATAACTAGATTTCTGAAGCATCGTAGGGACCGTCCCAGCCAGCTCAAACCAGAGTTGTCTACCCTTTTGCAAAGACTTGGTGGTGCTGGGCGCTCTGGAGGCTGCAGCCCGTTTTGGATGTCCTGGTGCCTAGCAAAACCTACTTTTGCCTTCTCCATGTAGGCATTTTGACCATCGTAGTGAGCCCGCCTTATGGATTTTCTGCCTTCCCATTGTGCCAACCCCAACTCGCGTACGAGATGAGTGCATTCGATATTGGAATTGTCTGCTTCATGTGTTTTTCTTGCTGCTTTTGCTTAAAAATATCCATGTTTGTGATTTCCCTCCCCCCCCATTTTATTTTCTCCCTATGGGGAAAAAATTGATCCGTCGACAGATCTAGGCTACGTTAGCAGGCAAGAATTGCTGTTTTCTGTGATAATCTGGGGTGGAGGGGCAGAGCTCACCAGCCACCTTCCCAGGCAACTGGCAGTCAGATGACAGAGGTGGGCTCCAGCCTTCCTCCACAGCCTGTGAAGCACCACGTGGGGATGAGGGGAAAAAAAAACCCTCTTCTGCATCTGGCTTTCCTTCCTAAACTTCAGTAGTGGCAGGAGAAGGCAGAATTTTCTTTGCTTGTTCCCCAGTTGAAGGAATGCTGAGGTAGAGTAAGGTTTTAAAGAGGGTAAATGTGATTTTTTTTTTTTATTTTTTTTGTTTTCCCCAATGCTGTTGGTAGTGCTCCTTTGATGTGCAGTGGCAAACCTCCCGTTAGACTCAATGGGACCCAAACGTGATCCATCTCGGATATTCATGGCAAAGGCTCACGGCTGTCTTGGAGCCACGACTTGGAGTTGAGCTCTTGGTTTCAAACTGGGGCCATAAAGAGCAAGGTGCCCGAGAGTGGGGTTCTGTAGCCACGCTGCTGTCTCCCACCTTCAGCCAGCACCCTCCACCTCTGCTCATGGGTCTTTCCACGCCTTTAGTAGCTTTTATAGGCAGAAAAAAAAGGCAAAGGATGAGCTCTTGGTCACTGCGTCCCCTGGGGCACCCTAATCCCGGGGGCCCGGAGCCTTTCTGCGGGTGCCGGTGCCCGCTCCAGGCGTCGTGCACGCCGTGCTCCCAGCGCGGCTGCGAGCTCGGAGGAGCCAGCCACCTCCCTCCTCGTTCCCAAAGCACGCACCTTGCTCTTGGTTAATAATAAATCAGAGGTGCTGCCTTCGCCGCGCGCTGTTATCTCCCGCCGAGAAGGATATCATGGATTTTTGATGCGCTTACAGTTAATATGTCCAATGCTGAAAGCTGTTGTAAATTAATTGACCCCTTGACCCCCTTGTCCCACTGACTGTTCCAACTAAAGACAGTGTTCGCTTCTTGGTATCCTCCTCCCCGTTCTTTCTCTTCCTCCGACTCCTCCACCTCCGCATGCTTCGCTTACGAATCAGGAGGAGCTGCTAAAAACCCTCTGAGCAGGGCTTCAGGCAGCCGAGGATGCTCCGAGATGCTTTGTAGCAGCCGTGCGGGGAAGCCAGGATCCCGGGGATCCAAAGTGCATAAATTACTGGTGGTTGGAATATTTCCTTTTAAAGCCCTGGGGAGGCGGTGATGGAAGCTGGCACGGCACCCTCCGCCCTCCCACGGGGATGGGGACAGGGTGACATAGCTGCTGCCAAGCTTGAAAAGTCATGATGCAGCACCGAGGACCTTCTGGAGGTGGGTGGACCCCGGCGTCAGTGGGGTACGAGGAAGCTCAGCACCAGGCGTGAGGGCATCTCTATCCATCTAGCCAGCTTTTGCTCGTGCCAGGCTCTTAGTTTTGGAGCCGTGGTGGGGTCTGACTTGCAGGGAGGATGGGAGCGGGGGCTCAGCGGGGGTTTGGTGGGAAGCAGCGGAATAAAGATGCTGTGAGCCTGGAGGTTCTGGGCTGGGACTTGGGTCTGGTTGCCCGGCAGTGATTTGGGCTCTCTGCTTGGTCCTTGCCCATCTTCACTTGGCCGTGCACTCCGTAAGGTCACCAGGCGTCTTTCCCCCTTGTGTCTGGTCTGGCTAACCTGGATTTGCCTTGAGAAGGAGAAGGTCTTTTCCCCCCTGCTTTGTGACCGTGCATCACTGAGCGTGGGGAAACCCTGATGTAGCTTGGAAAGGAGCTTGTAAACCCACAGATCCTCACCCGTGTGGCTGGTTCGCATACCCCTGTGACTCACGATAGGAGACAGCAGCTCCTAAGAAGCACAAAATGCCACAGGAAGTTGTGTAATGTTAGAAACTGAGAGTATTTTTTATTTTATTCCAAAACAGAGTAAAACAGAAAGATCGCAAATTCCCAGTGAAAGCAAATTCTGGAAAAAATAGGGATTGATTTAGAAGTATTTTTGTTCCGATTTGGAGCTTGCAGTATCTTTATGTACAAAGTTGCAAAGCGATTTCAAACAAAAAAACCAAGAAATCCGAAGGCTGCATTCCAGCGGTATCAAAAGAGCTTGGAGTCTGGAGCCTTGTTACATTTTTTATTGTTATTTCTTCAAAACAGATCCTCTGATAACGTTTTGATTTTGCCAGAAACGGCATTCTTGATTTAAAGAACTAGTTTGAAAGCCAAATGTGACCCGCCTCGTTGGAAGCCTGACAAGCACTTGAAGCGAAGCGGGGTTCATTAGTACCGTAATATCATCTCGCTATTTAATTGGGTTTCCCCCCCCGCCTCTTGTAGGAGTTACCTGGTGAATAGCCCTAAGTTCCTGGGTTGGTTCGGTTGGTTTTGGGCTTCGTTCCCACCTGCAGGACAGATGGTATTTATAGATCAGAGGGTGCCTGCGTTAGACTCTCTGTTTTCTTTTTTTTGCGAAGTCAATCCCCAAAGCTCGCACCGGGTTTTTTGATAGCGGGCCAAGGCGCGGGAGAGCGGCAGGGCTGGTTGGCAAGGGGTGAATCTGGATTTAGCGTGAGTGACATCTCTCTTCATGAAGCCCTTTCTGGACCGCGGCTGGCGGGGAGCGGGAGCCATTAGAGGCCGGGGTAGCGGCAAAGCCAAAGCCGCGTTGTCATTGAAGACAACAGTTGAAAATTTGTATTATTTATTGTTTACCTTTTGTGCCGCTTTTCTGCACGTCAACGCTTCCCATTGTATGTTTTGGGCTTCAAAACCTGACATCGCATTAGCAGCTGGCTCCAAAGCCCCCAAATAATGCATAAACTATGATTATTCCTTCTGATCCACTTGTGTTTATGTAAATGGCTGGAAAAGCGGTTTTCAGCTTATTTCAGAAGCTTAAGGGATTCGTACCAAGCCTATTATTGAAAAATCAGAAAGTGAAAAGCAACTTCTGAGACGAGGAATTAGCAACTGCATGGCAGCGTGCGTGCGTACCGCGGGCTGCGCGGGATCCGGCTGCGTCGCAGGCGGGAATTCCCCCGGGATTCGAGAAACCAAGCAAGTGGCAGCAGCTTGTCGGGCGCTGCGGGGACAGGGGGCTCGGACGAGGCTTGCGGGTAACGCAGAGGGGCGAGGGTCCCGGCTGGGAGGCTGGAGAGGGAGCTGGGGCGCAAACCATCGGCGGTGCTGGTGGTCAGGTTTTTGGGCTGATGGGTGCGCGAGGAGCATCGCCGGCTGCGGAAGCGACCCCGGCTCTGCATCCCTTGCACACCGGGAAGGGGTTGGAGGAGCTGGGGAGCACCCATGTGTCCCCACCGTGACGGTCCCTACCATGTGCAAGCCTTTTCCCTCCGTCCCGGGAGAGACGGAGCAGATGGAAATTCTCTTTGGGGCGCTGGCTGCTTCCCGCCAGCCCCGCAGCATCTCATCCCTCCTCTCCTGCTGCGTTTTTTTCCCCGGTTCTGTCCCTTTCCCCCTTCCTGATGTTAATTTCCCACCTGAGCACCAAGTACTTTATAAATAGCAAATCTGAAATGAATTTCCTAGCAGCAATCATTATCTCCCTCGACAGCCATTAAACATTCACACAAGCAGAGCAAAATGACAAAGGGGATTGATTTTTACAGTATGTTGGGGGGAGGTAGGAGAAAGGAAATATGTTGACAAGGCTTTTTTTTTCCCCCCCACCCTCCTCTCTGCTCTCCCCTCCCTTCCAGATTCTCTGTCTCGAGGAATTCAAAATCAACCAGCAGCTCCTATTTAAGGTCGGGTTGGAAGGAGGTGGGAGAGAGCAAAGCTGGAAATAAATAAAAACAAATTAAAACCCCCAAAAATAGCGCCCTGTTCCCCTCTCCAGCCCCTGCAAGCCTCGCTCGGATCTGTCGGCTGCGTGCGACTGGTAAACATGAAGTTAGTTACGCGGCCCCGGCTGCGGAGATGAATATGTCAGAGTTAATGCTGCCGAAGATGGAGGGGTGGGCTGGCGGGGGCGGGGGGGACCCAATCTCCGCAGCCTTCCCAGCAGAATAAATGTGTTGGTGCTATAGTTGGGAGATGGCTAGCTGCTGCTGTATGAGGCACTGTAGCTGAAAATTTAACTTTGATTTCAATTTTCATATTTGTCAGCAATAATTAGATTCAAGAAATGTTTTTGCTGCTGTTCTAAAATACTAATAAGTAGGAGCCTTTGTAGTATGGCTAATGGAGTCTTTTTTTTCCTAGTGGGCTAGAAAAATTCCATTAAAGGGAAAAGTCATACTATATTACCCTGCTTCAACATGCATTGACTTGGCTGCCACAGGAATATCTGCGCTGGGAGACAGCGTTCCTGCCTTCGAACCGCGGGGACGGTGCTCGGGAGCGGGGCTGGTGTCCCACCGTCGTGATCTGATGGGGCTTCCAGGGTGGGACGATGCTCTCTGGGGTGGCCGGAGGCTTTCGAAGCGCTCGTGGGATGGTGTTGCAGTGGTAGCCTGGCTCTCGTCCAGCCTGCTTGCTTTGGTAGCTGTTTTTTGGGATTGCAAATTCACGTGGGGTTTAAAGCCTTAAATCAATCAGGAGTCTCCAAAGGCAGAAAGCCCCTTCTCCCTGCTCCCCGCCCTGCTGCGTGGATTTCCCTGGCGGCGTGCGCCGGGTTTCATCCCAGAGCAACACCGTTAAAGGAAAGCAAAGTGCTATTAAATTTGCTGGTGATATGCACAGCAAATGGGGGAAGCTCTAAGTTGTGTCATTCTCAAGTTACTTCAGCTTATTAAGCAAACAAAAGCACTTGTGGAGTGAGAAATGGAAATGGGCAATGCGGCCCAGTTAATCCTGGATGTACAATTCCATTAATAAGCCAGCTTTTAATAGGTGGCTCTTTCCAGGAGCTGCTGGGACTGAGAATTGATGCATTCACTGTAATTGTATTGCGACTAATAGGATATGAAGAAAATTGTATGGAGAACCTGTTCCTTTGCCACCGTTTTCCAATCAGTTGAAGTAACGCTTCCCCCTGGAAGAGCCCCGTGAGGTAATGATATTTAAACCTAAATAGAAACAGGAATATTTTTAATTTCGGTGCAGGTGATTTTTGGCTCGTGCTTTTGATTCCGTATAGGGCGGGCGAGGAGACGGGGAATCCAATCCCAATGGAAATGCCCCGTGGCTGGGTACTGGGCTGAGTGATGGGATGCGGTTGCCGATGCATAGAGCTCCCGGCTCCCTCTCGAGAGCTAAGAGGGGGTTTCTGGGTGCCCGGGGACAGGGCTGCCCCTTTGGCATCTCCCCCGGAGCCTTTTGTTCTGTCCCCTGGCAGCGAGAGGAGCCTTCGCCCTCCGCAGTCGATGCGGTTCGCTGGGAGAGCTCATTAACGAGCCTGAGGTCCTCGCTGCGTTCATCCCCTGTGTTTATTCAGACCCGCGATCCCAGGGCTCTGACAGCATCCTGGTACTCCGTTCGCGGCGACCTCCCGTTTCCATACCCCTGCAAGAACTCTTCTCCTGGCTTGCGGAGCAAACGGACCTTTGTGGCTGCGACTCTGGGTCCCCGTGGTGTTCGGAGAGGGATTGGGGCTTTTATCGGTGAGCAGCTCTCCAAGGGCTCTTAGCGAGAGCGTAAATCCCCGGCAGGCTGGGCGGATCAGAGACCCGAGGCGATGCCGCCCTGGGACGCGGTCTCCTTCGCGTCGGTGCGGCTGTGGGATAAGGCACGTCGAGGAGAAGGAAGCGTTAACCGTGAGAGCAGAGTGATTCGGAATCCAGGCGGCCCCTGGTTATTGCAGCTGCTTCTTTGCTGATGGGCTGGGGAGTTTGGAGAAGTTTGAAGGCACTTCTTGTCTGTTTGTTGCCACTGGTTCGGGGTTGTTTGTTTTTCACTCCTCCTCCCTATTTGTATGCATGCTCTGACCCTGCTTGGGTAGCAGGCTAGAGAGTAAATATAAAGGGGAGGGGAAAAAAAAGGAGGAGAAGAAAAAAAAAAAAGCCGCCAAGGCACAGTTCAGCTCAAATCCCCGAGGAAACAGATGTGATTGCCGTACAGAAATGGCTCCAATAAGGCCAGAAAGGAATATTGCTTTTATAGCTGTTGGGATATAAAGCATTTAGAAAATGTGATGGAGTGGCAGGGCCTAATTCATCATTTACCCATTTCCCCCTCTCTCTCGCTCCATCCTCGTATCCACCCAAACACAGAAGCATGCTCAGACGGACTCGTTTGCGCTTCTTTGCTTTCCTTGTCTCTCCTGCACGTGACACGCGTGCAAACCCCTATTTCCTTGCACGCCGAGCCGTGTGCGTGCACACCCAGGCACGTGTTCCCCTGTGCTCCTGACTCCTTGTCCCTCTGCCCGTGTCACGGATTTATCATCATTCTGCTAAGCACTCGAACTCCTGTGGCTATTTATAATTAATGCTCAGAAACCTGCCAATCCATTTAATGACACTAGGAGGTCGTGGCCTCCCTTATAGCTTCCCATTAATCATCATTAGAACAGTTCTGGGTTTTTTACATTCTTTTAAAATGTTAATTCACCTTTATAATGCTCCTTTCAGCTCTGACTGTAAAGGGAGACTCTGTAGTGACTCCAGACTGTCTTGCGAGCGTGTGCAGGTGAAAGGCGCAGCGGGTCCATCGCGCTTGATAAAGTCCCTTGGCTGTCTCCGCTGGAACGGAGGACGCGAGGTGGGATTTCTTCACTGCCCTCTGCTGCCTGCTGCTCGAAGAAGCTCCTCGATGCCGGTGTGTGCTCTGCCAGGTTGTGCTGGGCACGTCTTTGCTTGGCAGACTTGCTTTGGCGTGAGGTGGGCTCGTGGTAGCTCGTTTTCACGGGGCTGTGGCTCTCGCGTCCCCGCGGCACATTGCTTCGGGCAGAGCCAAACTCATCCCTGATGAGGGCTAATAAAAATCCCGCTTCCCGGAGAGCAGGGCTGCTCGCGGTGCTGACTCTGTCTCCGTTTCTTTCCTGCTCCCACCCTGGCAGCAGGAAGCCCCGAGCCCTTTCCCCGTGTCCCGACGCACCCGCTGCCATCGTCACAGCCCCTCTGGGAGCCGGTGTGGTGGCACAGCAGAGGGGGTTTCGCAACGATGTCAGGCGGCAGCTTGGAGGGAGGAAAGCTCCGGCTGCAATCTAGTAGCGTTTGGCAAGCAACAGCTCTTCTTAAATAACCCTCTCCTGGCTTGCTGTCGGAAGCCATCGTCCCCTCTCCCAAGGCAATCTGTGCTCGCCGTGAACGGGAGCGGGTCCGGAGCGGTGCGTGTCCGATCCGGATTCTAAGTTTGATCCTTCGGGAGGAGCCCCTGGTGTGGCTTTGCAGAAGATGGCTGCAACGCGTGGAGCCACATCAGCTGCTCCTCTGACCGAGCTCCTGGAGACTTCTCGTAGCCCTGGCCAGTGAACCTGCAGAGCATCCCATGACTCTCGCTTCACGGAGCTTCCAGCCCCTTCAACGGCAGGCACCCGCAGCCCCGCGCGGGCTTGGGGTGGGCGAAGGTTCATGCTGGCCCCTCTTCTTTGGGTGAAACAGGTTCACTCCTCCTCCTCTGGGGAGTTCTGGCCTCGGAGAGAGTCGAGCCCAGCCCCGTTTCTCTGAGTAAATACGCCAGCAGCATTTGGCTTAATGAACTGTGGCTTTTAATAAATGGCTCTTATCTTGCTGAAGTGCTGCTAAATTGTCAGGATTTAAAATTAGCCTAATAGATTTGTGGGCGATGTTTTATTCACTGGTTAGTTGGAAAGAGACAGAGAGGGGGGAGAGATGGCTCCACCCAGTGCTCCCTGAATTATACAAGAGTTATTTATTTGTTTGGGCCGAAGGGGAAATGTTCTCGATTAATGTGCGATGCCTCAGCACCTGACTTAATGAGAATTTAGAGACCTATCCCAAACTGATAGTCTCCAATTAATCACTCGGGGGCCCCTTTGCTTTGCTGTCCCTGGAATATATTTTTCAAAGGGCTGGTTGGGTGTTGGAACCCATGGCTGCTTGCCAGGAGAGGGGGACGGGGATGGGCTGGGGAGGTTTTTGGGTGCTGTGATGGCTTACAGGGCCGCTTCTCGCAGCTTTGCTCCGTGTCGATGTTGAAGGAGAGCCTGTGAATCTCTAGCTATGCCATATGTATACCTGTGCAGGTTATATTCTTGAGCACAAAGTTGAGCTGGTCCTTGCTCAGCTTCCGATAGAGCCTGTGAACTTGCAAGAGCCGCTTTGTGCCTTTCCATCTTCTGGCAACGCCGAGCCAGTTATGATCCTGTTGACAGTTTGGAGACATATGGCGGATCAAGGCAGAACAGTGTTTTATAATAGAGTAATATGGGATCTGGTTGGGATGAAAGATGCCAGGGAAATGTCAATCACTATCATTATCCTAACAAACTGCTGTACCTGCAGAGATAATAATAATATTTAGCAGTTATACGGCACCTAACAAGCTCAAACAGCACAGGCGGTAGCTAATTAAATCTCCCAAGACTTCTTTGGGTGGATGCTTTCCTAAGAGCGCGGACCAGCTTCGGCCCAGATTGTTTTGTGTGAAGTTAAATGGATTCCTCCCCTGTTTACCAGGAGGGGAAGGTAGAGGCCCTGCTGGAAATCCGCAGTAAGGGCGAGCCCGAGCCTGGGAGCAGGCTCTTGGCGAGGGCGGCGGGCGGTCTCGGCACCGCATGGTGCTGTCGGCTCGGTTTGCGAGAGCGTTGTGTAGCCATGACCAAATGACCCAGACGGCCAAAGGTGCTCGGATGCTGAATGTGCTCACTGCTTGTCCCTTCTGAAATTGGGGAGCGTTTGGGTGCTGGGATGAGGAGCCCGCCAGCATCCCTTGGTGAAGCGGAGGTGACGGTAGCGATGGTTTGCAGAGCTGGATGGTCAGGGGTGTGTTTTCTCCCTTGTCCTTCTGGTTTGCTGGGCTGCTGCTGTTTCCCCCCTGGTGCATCATTCCCCTTGCCCAGCCTGGATCCCTCTCGCTGAGCTGCATCCCGAGGAAGCTTTCTTTAAGGTGATATTTCTCAACCAATGTCCCAGGTTTGGCCGGGGCATCTGAGATCACAGCGATGGAAAGCAAGACTTTCAACTTTTCCCCGTTTGTGGTGTTCTCACCTTGCCCTTGCTGGAAAGCAGCAGGTGAAACGGGTCGTGGCTGCTGGGATCCAGGTGGGATCCCCGACCCCTGCCCAGCGGCGTGCTGCTCCAGCCCGGTGAGACAGCGGTCGCCCTGTGACTTTGTGAAGGTCAGCCTTCGCCTCTGAAGCGGGGCTGGTAGTAGCAATGCAGGATGCACAGTGTCAGCCATAAAGGAAATACTGTATATAAAAGATAAGTTTTTTCCTTTCTTGTGGCAGAGGAACAAGGCGCCGGGTTCATTTAGCATTCATAAAGTCTTGCTTTGGAAACGCCTTTAAGTACTGCTGAGGGAGACTTGAAGGAGCGTGTTTGAGAGTCAAATGCACATCTCCTTGGGCTCTCCTTTCATCTGCTTTAAAAAACACAATCTTTTTTTTTTTAATCTTTTTTTCCCCCTCTGTAAAAATACTAATCTTCTCCAACAGCAGCAGACACCCAGGGTGCAGGCGCTCAGCAATTAGCTCAGTGAACAGAATGAGCGAGGAGCGGAGGGAAGGGGAGGCTCGGCCGAGTACCGGGAGGACGGCGAGATGCAGGCTGCTAATTAGGAGGCAGCGCAGCACGGCGCGGCGGGACGGTGCCTGGTTAATTCAGGTGCAGAGCTGCTAAGTCGCTGTGTGTGTCGTCTGCCCGGGCGGCAACGCGCTCGCTGGGATGCTGGGTTGATCTCCGGCAGGGAGGAGCACCTAGCAGGGAATTTGGGTCTTGGTCTGGACCTGAAACCAAGCGGTGAGAGCCCGGGGAGGATGAGGTGAGGATGAAGCCTGCAGTTTGGCTAGGTTTATAACCTAGTGAGCGGATTCCAAGCTGGCCGCGAGTCTCCATTGGGAGGAACACATGGAGCTTTTGGCTGGAGTCCTCCCTGGACTCTTGGCCAACGTGGGGAGAGGAGCGGCCATCCTCCAGAGGCTGGGCTTTCCCGGCAGAGAGTCATCGTGTTGGACTTCGTGTTGGTGTGGAAATTCAACAGGCTTCACAGCCTGCTTCACGGCTCCGAATCCGATTCGGATTATCGTTGGAGGAGCTGAGACAGAAGGAGCAAGCGTGGAGAGAAGAAAGTAGCAAGTGGTGTCATCATCCGACCTTCTTCAGATTGTGAATAGCCAGCTTCGCGAGAAGTGTCAGATGAGCAAAAGTTCAGCTCAGCCCCTTCTTTTGGCTGAAACTTTTCTCGTCCTTGAAATCTCTCTCCTTCGCTCTTCACTTGAGGAAAGGGAATTTATTGCAATGAAATATGTTGTCTTGTGGCTTTTTATGAAAACAGCACATGTCACTGCCCTTGTTTCCTGGAGCCAAAGGATGTGGCTGGATTTCAAAAGAAAAGGACTGGATGATTTCATTATTGCTAACAACTGTTCCCACCAAGATAAGGACAGTCTAAGCACATTCCCTGTGCAGAAGTGCCGAGGGAACCAAAAGGGGATGTTTCCATGTGATTTTCTGCGTTGCCTTCTGCGTGTTGGTCGTTTTCGGCACCGTGCGGTGCCAGAAGCAGGCTGCGAGGCTGCGTGGGCTTGGGGGGGAGTGTGACAGTTACCAGGGCCCTGGTGTCCCAGGTTGGAGATGCTCTGCCAGCAGCAGCCTTCGTCCAACCTGATGTGTGGATTTATTTCCACTGACTGCCTGCAGTCAAGGTTTGAGCTTCGCTGTCCCAAACTCTTTGAGCTCTGAACCAACGGTGAAGGCTCAGCACTCAATAGTTATTCAGCCTTGTTTTGTTTTATTTGCACGTCCCCCAGAAGAAAAGTGCCACCCCCCGCATAAAAAAGAAAATAAAAATCAGAGCTTGCGGCCATTTTGCTTTTAATTATGCTTTGCCGACTCCCAATACAGATACCCCTGAGAAGGGACCCTTAGCTGAAAATTTACCTCCACAGTGAGCACGCCCCATTTTGTACTGCCGAGAGGTGATGCTGACCATAGTGCAACCCAGGTGTAGAGTCAGTTCGGCTCACGACTGCCTGCACAGGAGGAGGTGAGGACTGGGGGAGAGCAGAGCCAAGAGGTGGAAGGGGACAAGTTTCGGCTGTGCCCTCTAACATGCTCTTCTTCTGCCAGCACGGAGTTGAGCTGCCATGCTTTCCTCGCTGGGAAGCTTTGTGTCACAGGGAGGGACCTCCCTGGGCTTTGATTTGCCTTGTAGCAAGAGATAACATTATCATCTCGCCTTTTAATGATTTGAGGACGGAGTATTTTTCACATCAATTTATCTGTCTCGCTAACCCTGATTCTGCTCTTACGCTGCCGGCGGGCGGATGGTGTAAAAATCGATGCAAGCCAAGGGGATGAAGTAGCTCAGTCTTCCTCCTCGCCCTCTCCCTGTTTGCATGCCCTTGGCACTTAGGAGCTCTGTAAAGGCACTAATTGATGGGTCCCGTTGGCGCGGTCGGCGAGGAGTTGTCATTTGACGAGCCGAGTGGGGTGCTCTCTCCCGGAGCAGAGGGTCACCGATTCAGGTCCCAGCAGCGACCACCCAAAGAGAAAAGATGACTTATAATTACATTCATAATTGAAAGTGATTAATGGTAGCAAAAGAACTTCGAGCGATTTCTTGTAATTAAATACTAATTTTAATTCCTTTGCAATGCCGAGCACCATATTTGCTCTACTGGTGGTATTTATGGCTGTGCCTTAGCACGGTTTAATATCTTAAAAATACATGCAAAGTGATTAACATTTTTTTGTGACTGGGTGAACAAGTAAATATCAATTAGTTTGTTTGCTTTGTGTCTGTAATTAGCGATTAGTATTTCATATTTTTGAGGATCTCTGTTCTGGAGGATTTGTGGCTTTGAGTGGAAGCAGAGGAACCCTTGATTGCTCCAGGCCTGGGGAGTCCTGCTCTCTGCTCCAGGCTGCTCTGGCTGCAAAAAAAACCCCAAAAGAGCGAGAAGAAAGAGGCAGGGATCACATCTGCAACGGTTTAGGCTCAGAGGACATCACGGCCAAGTCTTGAGCCTGCTGGCAGTGAAGCCTCTTGTGAGGGCTTGGAGCAAGAGGGAGTTGTCTGGGCGCAGCAGATGCTCGCTGGCTGTTGCTTGGTCTCGAAGAACAAAAGTGTCACGAAATCAGCTGCTTCTGCCAGGTTTTTGCTGTCTGTAAGTGACACCTTTCCAACTCAGCTGTTGCTTGCAAGGCTGCGTGTCAAGGGGTGCCCGGGGCTGCCCTCCCTCTCCCCTTGCTCCAGCCGCCAACCTCGTCTCCTCCCCGCCGCTCTTCGGAGAAGGCTTCTCCCCTGCCCATGCGTGCCGTAGCCTTGGCCGGACTTTCAGGGATGTATTTGCAGAATTTAATATTGCATCCTTAATGCTGTCATTGTGTTGATTTGGTTTTGAATTCTGGCCTGGCAGACGGGGCGTGCCACCGCTGGCCGGCGTGGTTTGGGGTTCGGCCGCGGGCGGGCAGCTGATGGATGCTGTTTTGGGTGGCTGTACCTGGGTGCGGGCGTGGGGAGCACCGTCCTGGGGAGCAGGGGGTACGGCAGAGACCTCCCGCTGCCCAGGGAGAGCCGCGGTGATCTGCTGAAACCAAAAATACCGTTAAGGCTGGGTTTATTCATCGCCCGTAGCAGCCGTGTGGCTCTTTTTCAAGCACCGTAGGACGGGTGTTCTGTGCCTGGATGTGCTCACGTCCTTCCCGCGCCTTGACAAAGTTGTTTTCGGATGAGCCAGACTGGGAATCTGTTTCCCAAAAACTTGGTCCCGCTCACATAGCAGCACACTGGGCCAGAAAGCACTTGATGGAAATCGTGTCTCTTCCTCACCAGTTCCTTGATTCCTTGCTAATGCTTTTCATTCCCTCTTGCTGCTTGAGAGAGCTGATCGTCTGATTAAATTAAGACAGACACAAAAGCAGCTGGCCTGCCAAAGCCTGGGATTTTATTAAAAATAATATTGTTTACAGAGTTCTCTCCTTTTATGGTGCATATAAAACAGTGTGTTCCACCCGAGCAGCCGGCAGGCTCGCTGCAATTTACCCGGGAAGAGATAGAAAGACATTAAACCTTGTCTTGATGGGGAGTAGGGAGGGCATGGAGGAGAGGGAGGTTGGGGAGAAGAGACGGAGCGTAGCTGCGACGGCAAATGAGAGGGAAGGAGACGCGAAGGAAAAAACGTGGAGGAAAGAAAGGATGGCTCCCTGTTCCCACCTCCCCTTCTCCCCTCGCATACCTGTGCTGGAATGAAGCATTCGAAAAGGAGAGAGATCATGGAAGAGAGAAGATAAACTAGGCCAGAGAGCTTCGGCTGGGGACCCAGCCTCCGCCCGAGCGAGGAGGAGAGCTGCTTGCCCTCCTTGCAATATTCAGGAGCCCTTCCCGGGCTCTCTGTGCGGGTGAAAAGGCTCCTCTGCTCTGCTCCCGGCTCGTTTGAGGTCTGGCAGATGCTTTTGTGAGACCTCGGGCAGCAGGGCGAGTCAGTGCTGGAAGGTGCTGGGAGCACTGGCTCCTGTCCGCCCACATTGCCCCATCCTACCAAGACCCCCGTAAAGAGCCCTCGTGGTTTGTAAATCATTTACTTGTAGTTTATTTGCACTCGCAGGGGTCTGCCGGGGGCGAAGGGAGGGCGTGCTGGGTACGGCGTGAGGGGCCGGCAGTAAAGCGAGGAGAGATGGAGAGGTTTTTCCGAGGTCGCAGAAGCAGCTTGACACAGCACCCAAACTTGATTTGGGGTCCCCACCTCCAGCACGCGGTCGTGCCGGCCGTAATGGGAGGCACGGAGGAGCCCTGCTAATGCCCCGCCGCAGGAGCACGCCGTCTCGGCTCTGCTTTATCTCTTCTTTCTCCGTTGTCTTCCATTTGTTTTGTTTGATTTGGTTCCAAATAATTAATTGTAAAAACCTGTGGCTAATGGTTTGGATGAAGGATGGATGGGTACTTTAATTAACTCGTGAAAGGATTATACACTTATGTTTTCAGTCTCCCTGACCCCAGATGAAGTAACAAGGCTGGAACATCCCCGCAAGCCGAGGGAGCCGAGCGCTGCCGGAAGATGAAAGCGTGCTGGGGAGGGGGGATCAGCCTGAGGCCCCCCGGGCGAAGCCGCTCGGCCCGAGCTGGGAGAATGCAGCTGGCATCCTGAGTGTGGTTAGCAAGTGGGGGTCCCCCTGCTTCCCTTGGTGGCTGGGACCCTGGGAGAAGCACCTCCCGCCCCTTGGTTTCCTTGGACCGCTGAGCCCCAGCGTGCTTGCGCCTTCTCATGGCTCGTTCACGGGCTGGTTGGACACCTTAAAGGGGTTCGGTGCAGGTGACGGAGGTGTCCTGTGAGTTATACTTGGTTCCTGGGTCGCCTCTTGCTAGCCCGTAGGCACGCCAAAGCTCGATGGGTGTCAGACCCTGTATCGATTCCTCTGTCTGAAGACAGCGGAAGGTTTGGGGCTGTAGCAACAGGCACTCCATCCTCTGCAGCTCAACACGTTGCCGCCTCGTTAGTTATTTGTGTCTCGAGAATCGCTGAGTAAGGCGCTGAGAAAATATTTGAGGAAAAGCGCCGAGCTCCCGCCATCCTCCCAGCCGTCCCTGACGCTGACTCCTCCCGACGACTTCTCCACTTTGTAGGACAGCACTAAGAGATGAAAGGTGTCTCCTGCGTGGAGGATTTAATGAGCAAATGCAATCGAGACCCGGTTCCAGCAGGACTGGTGAAGGGGCAAGGCTTTTGCAGCTCCTCCGCTGTATGGCTCAGGAAGCTGGGACCAGGCTGGGTCAAATAATTTTCTGAGGGAGTCAAAAGTGGTTTGAATATCGACCAGAGGGATGAGGCCGCAGCTGGCATCGTGCTACTGAGTCACCGGGCAATTGCTCGTCCTTCCCAGTGCAAAACACTCCGGGTGGGAGCTTCAGCATTGCTGCTTAAAACCAGACTGATTTGGCTTGTTGTCTCATGGAAAATGCATGAGAAAAACTGATTTTCCGTGCTGTATTTTGGATCAAAAGCCGTTCTTACTCTAAACTCTAAAGGCCTTTTTGCCCTTCTTTCAGTAGTGGTATCTGCCCCTGGAATCGTCCTCACTTATCAGTCCCCCAGCAAGCCACTCTGTTTGATTGCTAATCTGCCTTATTATGTTTTTAAACGCGCTTTAATATTTTAGTTTTAGTGACTTTTTTTTTTTGGAGGCTAAATTCCATCTTCTGAAGTGCGTACCTCTCTCTCACTTCAATGGCAGCCCGTCACGTTTATCCCAAGGCGTAACGTGGTCCTTGGCGCTGTTTGAAATCAAGACGCGCTGATCAGAGCATCTCTCGGCCGCTGTTCTGCACCTCAAAGGGCGGCTCAGAGGAGAAGTTGGAGCTGGGAGCGTTTATGCTCTCAGCGTGTGATTTCTTGGGACTTTATGCTTGTTGCAGCTCTCTTCAAGTGACCTGGAAATAGGCGTCTGCTTGTAGGTCATGAGAGGCCTTGGTGGCGGTGGTGGTGCTTTTGGTAGGAGGGCTGTGACGTGCGGGGTCATGGCCGTGACGATGTGCATGAGAAGCCAGAGGAGAGATGAACACTTCAGGTCTGTTGGAGTTCTTGCTTTTGCCTTTTTCTTTTTTTTTAGCAAGACTGGTGAAATACTGAGGAAGTCACTAAAAATTGTTGCGTGTGATATCCGAGGTGGAGAGTCCTTCTGGCCCAGGAATTTAGTATTTTCAGTTCTTGCTGAAGGCAGCAGCAACCTAAAGTCTGCTGTGCGTGCTCGGAGGTGCTCAGCACCCGTTGCAGTAGGGTGCAGACCTCGCAGAGCTCTGTCTGACAGTCAGAAGTGCGTGCCTGGAGTGCTGTCTGAAGCCTGGTTAGGCTGCTGCTCTGATTGTAATCGCTCCTTGGAGAAACCTCCCTTTGTTTAACAAGAGTTAAGCATTTTGTTAAGGGAATTTGTTTGCTTGTTTGGAGGTTGTTTTTTTTTTTTTTTTATTCGTTCCACCTCGGTGTGGTCTTGGGGAATTTGTGTGTGCCAGAGGGGAGATGTGATGGAGAGGTTGGATGTTGCAGATTTTGGGTTTGAGCTGATGGTACCTGGAGGCTCGGAATCCACGTGGGGCTTGGCAGAGGAGCAATCACAAGTTCTAGCAATGACGTGTTTTGCTCCTAGAAATAATTTTTCTTCTCTAAATGCTTTCTCACAAGAGGTGAAACTTCAATATATCAGCACTTCAGTTGGGAAACTGAGCCCGCCGGGGGAGGGAAGATGTGTTTCACGGAGCTGGGTGGCTTCAGGAGCCACCAGTCCACTTCTCCTTGGGCAGTGAGGGCTTGTCGGGGAGGCTGTGCCCAGAGGTCTGACCTGGGGTCTCGCTTGCCTTGGGGCAAATGGTGTGATCCGAGTCAGCTTGGAGACAGGTACTGACCTGTCGTGATGACCTTTCAGCCTTCAAATCTTTGCAAAATGGGTAGAAGTCCACCTGCACTCCGAGGTGCGTCCTTGAAATGAGGGTGATGAAAAGGCTGTGGTGCTGGGGGATGTGGAAACGTGTTGGATATCTCTATTGAATTCAAGCCAGCAGCCACCCAGCTCTTAATGACCAGCCCTTGCTGTCTCTCCGGGTTGGAGTAATATTTGTCTGCATTGGTTTGGCTTCTTCGGTGTCTAAAGACGGACAGAAAGCCTGGTCTGAGTTGCCTTGGGAAATTTTCAGTGCTTCTGTCAGTCAGCGTCTGAGACTTAGCTGTCATTTTTGGCTGAGCTTTTTCAATCCTCCCCTTGTCAGACCCCTTGAGTGGTGTGAGAGAGGGGACAAAGGGGTAACGGGATGGTCAGTCGTGATGGGCTGAGATGGATAGGGTGCCTCTCTAGTCAAAGCCAACGTCATTACACGAACAGTGGTAGCACCACATCCAAATGCCACGTGAAGGGGGACAGGAGCTGGGGGTGAGCAGAGAGGGCAGACTGTGATAACTCTATCCAGCGAAGCGGGTTGTCCCTGGAAATGGAACATGAATAAGTAATCTGGATAAATAATGGAGCTGTCCGAACTGTAACAATAAAGAATAAAAGTGCTGAGTGTGGCTTGCTGTGATTTGTGGGGTCACGCCGTCTTGGACGGCGGAGCCCTTGCTCCCACCGCTGAGCAGGTGCTTGCAGATGGATCTCATTGACGTTGCGGAGATTGCTTGTACGGAGGATGCTCCCCAGTTTAGTGGTCCAGTCCATGGTCACGCTGCTGCGACGTGGTTGTGAAACCTGAAAGCTTGCTGTGTTTTAGCCTGCTGCTGAATAACCTCTGGAGGATTACAAAACCGTTGGGTAGGGGGGATTCCAGCTGATGTGGTCCTGGGGTGGAGTAAGGCACATGTGGGATGTCCTTCATGGGCAGCTGAGCTGCTCTCTGGTGATGGAGGTGGTGCAGCTTGCTGGAGACCTTTTGCAAGGTGAGCCTGAGTGAGAGTTATTCCAAGTACCCAAGCAAAATATTCTCTGCAGCAAATTAGGCTGTTTTCTTCTTCTGCCTCTTCCGAAGGGATGAGGCAAATAATTATTCACCGCTCCCTTCATATGATATTTATGTATGGGAAGAGTGCTGTCACATCTGACTCAATTTCTTCTTTTTGTGACAAAGCAAACCCCAGCCTCTTTCATCTTTCTCTAGAGTTATCTGCATCTCTCAGCACTTTCATTGCTATTCCGTGGCCTGAGCCCCACTCATCCGTGGCTCGGACGTGCGCTCAGCTGCGTCGCATCAGTCAGAGACGTGTGTCTTGCGCTGTGGCAAATGCAGTTTTAGATTGATCTGAAAAGAAAGGGAACCTCCAGCTGTGGGTTTGGCGGAGCCAGATGTGCTGTGGTTAGCGCAGGGCAGCGGGTGGTTGCTAATGTGTTAAGCCACACTGACTTAACCTTTAGCTTTCTGAAAGCACGATGCCCGCGTCGGGATGAAGTACTGCAGCTGAGGCCTTGAAAGAAACCAAGTGGAGCAAAATAATTCTCCTTTGTCCTGCTTACAACACTCACGTTAACGTTAAGATTTGCCATCTTTGTAGCCTGGTTGATTCCTTTGTAGTTGGTGGTCTGCTGTAACACCCTGGTCCTCTTCTGCACGTGGTTGCTTAGCTGGTCTTGCTCCTTTTTATGTGTTCATTTGATTTCTCCTCCCTAAGTGTATTGCATCGGATTTCCTATTGCTCGTTCCAGAGGTGATTTGAGATTCTGGTCCTGCCCTCGGAGCCCTTCCAGTGTCTCTCCTCTAGCTTGGCATCATCGGCAAATTTTAATAAGCATGGTCCTGGATCGGTAATGCAAGCTGTTAAATGCAAATGTTGGAGAGAGCGGGGCTTGGGACGGGCCCCGGAGGAATCCCGTTGCAGGTTGCCCTCCTCGCTTGGTTTAAATAATAGATAAGCGCTGTTTGAGAGCGCTTTGTCAACAGGCTGTTATGCCTCCTCCCCTCCGCCCCCCAGCCGCGGCGATTACATCCAGACCGTGTTTCCTCAACTGTCCTCGGAGGGTGCCGTGTGGGACCGGCGTCAGAAGCCTTATTAAAGTCAAGGTATATCATGTCTACAGCTTGCCTCTTATCCACCACGTCTAGTTATCCTGTCAAGGCGGAAATTAGGTTGGTTTGACATGATCTGTTCTTGACAAACTCATGTTGGTGGTGGTTGTGTGTGGTGTGTTTTTGTGTTTGTTTTTTTTTTCTCACTTTATTAAATTCCTGGGACTTACAAGCTGTGATAGTTTCATCGTTTGTTTTAGTACCTTCCCGGTGATTGAAGCTGAGCTGATTGCCTACAGCTCCTGGCTTTTTTTCTTCAAGATATGAAGATTTCTTGCCCTTTCTGCTGGCCTTCACGAGCTCCCAGAGAGCAGCGCTGGTGGCTCAGGGACGATTCTGCCTGATTTCTCAGCACTCTGAGGAGATCTTACTCAGTCTCTGCCAGCTTATTTTTTGTTTTTAACCCTCTTCCCTCCCTGCTCTGGCGTGAGTGCCCCTCTCCGTGTTAACGTGTGTTTTGGAGCTGTCTGCTCACCNTGTACCTTCCTTTACACAGACAGAATCGCACACAGCAGTGAAGATCTCTGCNGCNTGCTTTCCTNTCCTGCTTGGTGATGGACCTAACCTTCCTTTTCCTCTTCCTTTGAAGACATCCAAGAGCCTTTTTGTTCTCCTCTCGTGTCCCTGGTTAATTGGAACTTGTTTTGCATGTTAGCGCTGGTGACTTCATCCCCGCATGCTATTGCGGTTCTGTTATAGCCATCCCTAGTTATGAGCCCTTGTTTCTGCATTTTATTCTTTCTTTCCCCTATGGTTCCTTCTTTATTTCTGGGTCATAGAAAGGCTTCTGATTCAGCCATAGCAGCCTCTTACTATGCCTCCTATCTTCCCTTTGCATGGGGATAGCCTGCTATTGTGTATGTAATATAGTCTCTTTCAGGAACTGCCAGCTCTCCCCTTCTTTGTGCCTTATTTTCCCCGGAGACCCCATCTACCAGCTTCCTGAATTTGTTGAAGTCTGGCTTTTGAAGTCCGCTATCCTTATTCGGCGGCTTGCTTTCCATCGGGTTGTGAACTCCATCATTTCATCAGCACTCCAAATTGCCTTCCCCCTTACAGCCCGCAGTCCGTCTTCCCTTGGCAGACCCCAGTCTCAGGCTTTGCTCTGCGCCTTCTCAAACCCTGAGCCCCCGCAGCAGGGGCTCGATGGACCACATCCTGCCATCTTCTGCTTCTGTGTTAAGTACTGCACGTCCTTCTATCTGTCCATCAGTTCTTGATTTGGCAAGGGCCTGCCGGGGATGGAGCACCCGTGCCCTTGGCTCTCGCCCTCTCCGTGCTCTCCCTGTCTTGTGTTTGGGCATTTTGTGTTGGGCGCTCTCTGGGCTGTGTCCTGCTCTGGCTGAGGAGATTAGGCAGTTTGCTGTCATCCCGGTCACCTCAGCTGCTTGTCCAAACCATGTGGCACGTGTCTACCTTGTCCAGCTCCTCGTAGGAAGGACTGGCTTACTCCTCTGCTGCTGCTTGTGCTGGCAGAGCCTCCTGTGTCGATACCCCATGCATGGCAGCTGCAAGGTCACGGTGGCCGTGGCAGACCCCGTGATGGGGGCCCTGAGAATGCTTCTCGTCACCAAGCTGGTGACTGTCATAGCAGCTGAGAAGGCAGAGATAGCTTAGACTTGACTCTGAACTTCATGGCAGCAGGCTTGGGTGAAGTGAATCCTCCATAACAGAGATATGTGGGGCCAGGCTGGCAAAGACCTTTAAATGTCAATAAAGCAGTTCTGCACAGCCCACAAATCCTGGTGGGGAGCTGGCAGGGGCTGCGGCGCTGGGCAAACTGTCCGACTCCGGATCAACAAGACCAGACCTGTGAAGGCAACATGGTCACAGTAGGATGTGCTGGTGGTTTGTAGAGGAGATCGTCTCTGTTGGCAGTTGCTGGGGGGATAGCAGCTGGGAGCCCCTTCCCCACGGGTTTTGTGGTAGCTTTTTTAAAGCTGGTGACACCAGGCTGTGGCAACTCGAGCGTGGTTCACGCGGGGTTCGGGTGCACACGTGGAGATGGTGCGGAGTGGTGGGACGGTGTCGAGAGACAACCAGCAAACTCTGGGATCGCCACAACAGATCCGATCTGAAATATCCCAGGAAAACAATCCTATTCCTTTCAAGTCTAGGCTGAGAGTAAGGGTGGGGTTTGCCCATCCAGCAGCCCCCGAGAAACCACAATCACGTATGCTTTGTGCGGAGCGATGGCGTCATCCCCTGTGGGCACAGAAGCTCAGGCAGATGTGGCACGGGGTGGGTCGGCGGTGCTGGGGTCCTGCACAGCCAGCCGGGCCCTCTCCCCTCCGTGCACAGGGTCAGAGAGATGCAGTTCTTCACAGGAACCCACGAGGATATGAAATTTAATGTGTTGGTGTCCAGAAATTATCATATTTGGGAAACACTCATTAATCTCTGTCTGACTCTCTGGGTTTTATTGTCTCCCCTTCTTCCGAGCGCTCCTCTGCTGTGACTCTTGCTCTCCACTCCTATCATCTTTCCACCCAAGTTTTGTCTCCCCTCCTGCTCAGCTCCCGCCGCACCTCTGCACCCAGGGAAGCGCTTTGCAAAGTCTGAATCCCAGAGCCCACCAGCTGCGGACTGAGAGGCAGGCGTAGAGCTTTTTAAATACACCTAGATTTTTGTTGGTGGTTATTTTTATTGCTTTGTAAGGCTGCAAGAGCAGAAGGGGAGATGGGTGGTAGCTTGGTGGTGGTGGCTGTGGGCAGGTATGGGCAGAAGGCTGGTGAGCACCTATGCACCTCAGCCTGACCTCCAGCAACGCCCGCCGCTCTTGGCGTGGGGGTGGATGCTCTTCCACCTCGTTGATGGTACCTTGTCCCCGATCCCCACCACGGGGACGAGTCCCTGCTTGGTGCCCCTGCTGGGCTGCAGCCGTCCACCATAGCTCCATCCCAGTGTGTGAGCTCCACTGCAGATAGACAGCGTCTCCTGACCTCCCCAGTATCCAGGCCCTGAACGAGCCTGGATTTCTTGCTGTCCCACCGACAGACAGGGAATGTTCCCCGCCGCAACGCACAGCATGGCGAAGGGGAGAAGCCTTACCCTTGCACGGCGGTGGCGATAGCTGGGGCTCCTGCCCGCGTGCAGCCCCACTGGGCACATTCCTTCCCTGGAAGTTTCCTGGCTGCTAAACACACTGATTTGTGGAAGTTGAGCAAAATAGGCTTCTTAACTTAACGAGTAAACTAATTTGTCAGGCGGGCGCTGTTCTGTTTCCCTCCGCAGTGCAGGTCCTCTCTGCCAGCACTGCACATCTTGACGCGCCGGTTACTGTACGGGTGGGAATAGCTCGGCCCCGTCAGCAGGGCTGTGATTTGGCACCAGGGCTCTTTCCGCACAAAGATTTTTGTTTAATAAAGCATAAGACTGAACAGTTTGCTCTCACTCGTAGGTTCTGAAATATGCATTTAATTTAGGCTTAATGAGGAAATGATCGTATGCAAGATGAAATGCCTTGCGATGGCTCTCCAGGACGGAGCTGCTGTGGGAGGAGAGCTGTTGGGACAAGTCAAGCTGGAGGATCGTGGGGATGGGGGGTGCTGAGGGATGAGGACGGACCTGCAAGGTGGGAGGGAAAGGTGCCTGTGGTGAAACCCTAGGATGGGAACGACCACAGCGAAGGAGAGCAGAGAGCTCTGCAGAGGAATGACTTGAATCCTCCAGGTACTTTTACGTATAGGCAAGTCCTCTCGTGTGAATGAGCATCAGCAGAGCCCCGGCACGAGCAGTGGCCTCCGTAGCGCGTGCGGTCTGGGGGTCGCAGGGGGCAGAGCCTGGACCTGGACTGAGCTGCATCGGGGAGGCTCCGTCGGTGCCCGTCGGCCGTGCGAAGCTGGGGCAGGGAGGCCAGGCAGGGCTGTGCAGGGCAGAAGGCAAGAGCCTGTTTTCAGGTCCGTGTGGGAAGCGGGCAAAGAATTGGGAGGTCTTTGGCTGCAGGTGAGCTCTCTCAGCCAGGTGTGTTATTGCCCAGCATCTCGCCGTGGAGCGCATCGTACCTAAAAGATCTCAGTGGCCGTTTGCGATTCTAGACAGAACTGGGTTGTTTCAGGTATTTAGGTATTTATTTTGATAATTCAGCAAATGCAACAACGTGTGCAGGGTGGCCGTGGTCTGTAAGGAAAGGCTCTGGCTAGCTGAGGAACAGCTTTCGATGGAGGGGTCTGAAAGATGCCAGCTCCGTCCATCGCCTCCAGTTACGTGGTTGGAGCGGTGGGGACGAGTTCAAAGCCACCGCACAAATAAACTCTAATAGCTTTCCTCTTGCATTTACGTTATTAGGGGGTTCGTTTGACTGGCATTATGATGATAAATGAAAAATGCTTTGCACCATTACGTTGGGCGCTAATGCGTAGTGGGAAGAAATTCTACTCATTTAAAAAGGAGAAAAAAAAAAGAGGCTGTGGCAGAGGGGAATGTGATGGGTTTGTGCGGCGGCACCGAGCTGTTTGCGTGCAGCACGAACCTTCCCCCTCGTCCCCCTGCTCTTGCTGGCTTGGGGTGAGGGGAGCAGTATGGGGGGGCTGCTGCGTGCGAGCAGTCCTCTGGAGGGTTGGTACCACCTCGTAGTGAATAAATCCACACCCTGGGGCTTGGTGTTGCTCCTCGCTGGTGGGTTGCGCTCCCTTTTGCACCACATCCTGCCTAACCTCGTCCCTGCAGGGGCTGGGATGCTGTCTCCATCCCCAGGTATGAACCAGCAGCAGTAGATTTAGGATGAGGAACGTGCTGGGCCCCTGAAAGCTTGTGCTGGAGCCTGCAGCCACCCTTGGAAGCCAGAGGAGGAGTTTGACGGTCCAAAGGCTTTGCTTCATTTGAAAGCCGTGGAGCAAATTGAGTTCAGAGGGTCACTGTTACTCCCAGCTGCCGCGACAGAAATCCCTAATGCGCCGTATGCCAGCTTTCTCCAAAGCTTCGGCTGCTTTTTTATGAGGCACTGTCACTCTATTATCTGTCTCTGAGTTGGTCTTTAGCTCTTTAACCTCATGAGAAGGGAGGGAAAAGGAACCTTGAAAAGGGAGGAGAAAAAAAAAAGAAAGAGAGAGAAAACAGGATGCTCTCGAGAGCAGCTTTTCATCCTCGGCCACGGAGCCGTAATTGGGTGCTTGGCGAGAGCCTTGCTGGAAAGGGGCAGGTTTGAAAGGGTCCCGGGGAGGTGGATGCTGATCAGAGGCACTGGTGTCAAACGGGGACCGGCTGCCCTCGGTGACGGTGCGCTGCCACTCGCCGTGGTCCCCTCCCCGGCGTGGCCTGGGAGGTGGCCGGGGCAGGGATGAGGTGGGGATGCCGGTGGCAGGTAAGGCTCGGAGGGGATGAGCCCCAACCCGCAGCAGAGGAGGAGAGCTCGAGGCTGGGCCAGGGGCCGTGGCACGGGATGGGTCACCCATGGGTGCTGCCGCTGTCGTTAGGGCTTGCGAGTCCCTGACGCGAGCTGCAGGAGCTGTAATCGGGGAGCAAAGGATGGAGCAGAGGGATGGGCTCCCCGATGCTCCTGCCCGGCACTTCGGGGCTGCAGCACGGTCCCAGCATCACTGGGGTGAGCTGTTGGAGCCGCTCCACGGAGGGAAACTGAGGCAGGGAGGTTCGGTGCCGAACCCAAGCCCTCCTTTGCAACCGGGAGACGGGGAGCAGCGGAGGGGCTCCGGATTGAGCTGCCGCCCCGCTCCTTCCAGCAGCGTTTTGCTGCTCCTGGCCGGCCCCGTGGCACGAGACAGGGCTTTTGCTGAGCGCTCTCCCCTGCATGCTAAACACGCCGTCTCCCTGCAGGATCCTGCAGCCTTCTGCACCGCTCTGCTGCAGAGGGGGTGGGGAGACGGCTTTCGTCTTCCAGCGCGGCAGTGGAGAATGGAAAGCGGCAGGACGGAGCCCTCGTCCCTTGGATGCGTTCCTAAGGGGATGCTGCCCCCCAAAATGACCCCAGCTCGTGCCCAGCCCAGGTTGCTGCGTGCCCGTGTGCTGCTGCAGCACCTTAGCAGCAGCCGCTTTCCCTCTTGCACGCTCATCCTGTGGGGATGTGCAAGCCCAGGCAGGGATGTGCAAGCCCAGGCGTCGCGTTGCTGCCTGCCCCGGGGGTTTCTGTGGGTGAATTTATTCTGTGGGTGCCTTTATTTCTGCTCCCCGGTGGCTCCGGATGGATGAGGGTTTGCAGATGCCGGTTCCTTGCTTGACCTACAGTGGCAACTGCCAGGGATGTGGTGGCACTGATGCTGCATCCTGACCAGGGTGCTGAGGCCGCTGATGGCGTCCAATGATGGGTGCGCAGGGGGTCTCCTCTGCACGGCCGAGTTGCAGTCACTCCTGCATCAGTGCAGAAACTTTGAAGGAGACGTTTCTCCTCCTTCATAGGACAAATTTTGGTGGAAACAAAGCAGCTCCTACATTCTAGAGCCGCATTTACATTTATTCAGTTGGGTGAGGTCTTCTGTTGAGCTTGTTGGGAATCCGGTGGGTTTGGTGTCACCTCTGGGAGCACGTTCCCCTTTTCTTTCCGTGTGCTCGCATTGATTTTTTTGTCAAAATACAAAAGCAGGCTCTTGGGGTGGGCCGCATTCGGTGTGGAGGAGGTGTCGGAGGACTCGGTTGGAGATGGTTTTCACCCAGCTCTGCTTGCCGGGGACGGCTCGGGCTGCGTGCACTGGGGCTGTGGTGGTCTTTGCAGGGAGGTTTGAGGGAAATGACCTGCGGAAAGGATGCGGGGCTGGGGGGGAGAAGCATCAAGGCTTTTATCTTGCAAGAAAACCTCAGGAGAGCAAGCTGTGGCACGCGTGGGGAGAGCTGGGAAGGAGGGGAGCAGTGGGGTGGTGTGTACGGGAGGAGATAAAGGCTCTTGGATCCCGGGGCAAGGTGCTTGGGAGAGGTGTGGAGGCCTGCAGGGACCCTTGAGCAGTGGGACATGCTGCTGTCCTCTCAGGGTACCGGCAAAGGTGGCATTGCACAGGGGTCTGCAGGGCAAGAGCGCACGAGGCAGCTGGTGGCCTGCAGAAGCAGGTCCTGGGTATTTCCACAATGCTCCGTGTTTTAAGCAAGATCCAGAAAACATGTAATCGTGCTTTTTCCTCCTTTCTAATAATTCCTCCTTTTCAGAGCTAAAAATGAAGCTCTGAAAGAGAAGGAGAGGACACCAAAAATGGATTTTTCTTTTCTTTTTTTTTAAAAAAAAAAAGTTTTTATTCGTGCCTGACAAAGAAACCACCAAGGAAATGTGTCTGGTTTGGGGGGAAAAAAGGCATTTTGAATGGGGTGAGGGCAGAGAAGGAAAGAGAGATCACATTGAAAACTTCCACCAGCTCCAGTAATGAGATTAAGGGAGCTGCCAGATGAAACCATCTGCCTAATCTTTTACCCGGAGCCGCTCTGTTCCCAGCTTCCATCCAAGGGTGGGACCGAAGCCACCTTCTGCCATGGACTGGCCTGACAGAAGATGCCTCGGTGCCTGCCTCCCTGCAGCCAGGGAAGGACCGTTCTCTCCGGACACTGAGCTCCTCGCTGCCAGACACGGTGCCGAGGAGGAGGGGGAAAGAAAAAGGAGGGGGGAAAAAAAAGAAAAGAAGAAAAAAAAAAAAGGCGCTCATAAAAAGACAGTTTGACATTTTCTTGACTGTTTTGAAATTTTCCTAGCACAACAAGCTGTTTATCCGCCACTCCAGCTCTTATTGAATTAAAGTGTGGAGGGGGTGTTAGGAAGAAATCAATTCGTGCTCCATATGCTGCGCTGCCGAGGAACGTGGCTCTCTGCACACTATGGAATATGTAGGGAAGGGTGGGGGAAGGAGAGATAAATCCATCAGCTAACAAGATAAGTGCCTTGTTCCTCCATCTGTTACTGCTGTGTCCTTATCTGGGATTGCAGCGTGGCAGCAGCGATACATCTTGTGTCAGGTATTATATTCCAAATTCATATGAATGAATTTTCGTGCTCGCCACAATCCCTGATCCAGCCGCAAGCCCCGCCGTGGGCGCGGGGTTTGCCGCGGAGCGGCCGTGTCTTGCAGGCTCGCCCGCACCCCAGCTCCTCTTTAGCCGTTGTCGTTTGTTGACTGGAGAGGAATCAAGCAGGGACAGCACCGGCTCGGCGAGGGGAGGAGGACCTGGAGGCTGGCCAGCCTCGGCACGCCGACGGCGCGGACATGTGCTTTACAGGCAGGAAAATCAGCCTGGGAGGGAAGCGCCTGGTTTAGAGGAACAAGAACCCCTCAGGTCTTTGCTTTTCTGCTAAGTCTCTTCAGGCTGGAGTATCGTAGCTGCGGTGCAGCCGGCGTTCGGGTGCTTAGCTGGGACACGGACGGTGCCAAAGCGCGGTTCACATCCTTAGATGGAGGTTCCTTAGAGGAACCGACCGCGGCTCCTGATGGAGGAGCCGGATTTCTGCCCTGAGCCAGACAGCCGGGGTTTTGGGAGCCGAAGCTGGATGAGATGAATCCCCGTCCCGCTGGGCGACCGTGGGGAGCTAATTTAGCTGCGCATGCCTCAACTCCTAATGGTCTTCTCTGCCCAGCTGCAAACCGACAACTCCAAATGCATCTGGCGGCGAAAGCGCCGAATTTCTAGATGGTGCTTGTGTTTAAAATCAATTTAGCTCTGGACCGGCCTCAAGACCTGTACTGGATTTGGTGGCTCAATATGGGATGAGCCAGGCTCTTCAGAGCTGGGAGCTGCTCTCAAAGTCTGGTCTTAAGGCTAATCCAAACCTGTCCTCGCCGGATCGCTGGTGCGCTCCTAATTAACTGTACAAATGAGAGCTGCTGAGGAGTTTTATGGGTGGTCATCAAAATTCTGGTCCTTGTAACCAGATCACTGCCTGAGATCTTGGTCGTTACAACCGTCTAAGCTCGGTGTCTGCAAAGCTTTCTGCAGCTTGAAGGGATAAATCAGAGTCTGGCCGGGATGCGTAGGGGCTTGTAAAATCCACAGCGTCCTCGTGGAGCGGTGCGGCTGGGGTGAACAGCAGCACCAGCGCTGGCTGCTGGGTTTTTTTTCTGAATGCACTCGTGTTTGCTGCCATGCCAGCTTTTCCCAGAGAGGACACTGTAGAGATGCAGAAAGTTGAGACAGGGAATAGGAATGCATCAAAGTCATCTCCTACTGGCCATACTTGACTGAGTCTCTCTTGACCTGCAACCCCTTGGGTTGCCCTGGAGGACCTGCCGCCGCCGAGCAGATGAATTAAGTCTGCACGGGCAGAGGGTTTTCCGTCAGCCTCTTGGCTCTGGAACTGTGGTTTTCCTGGCCGGGCTTTTTGCACAGCGGGGGTAGGGGCAGGGGAGGGTGGAGGAGGGGGAAGCTGAACCGAGATTGGTGAAAGTCAGAGCCAAACCCCAACCGTCGCTGTGACGGGGAGTGTTTGGAGCCGGCTGATTTATTTCTGGGCTGGTTTTTAGTCTGGGTTTGTATTTGCTACCGGAAGGCACAGGCTGTGGCACCGTTCCCAAGCCAAGAATTTAGCAACCCATTTTAGAAGTCTAATTTGGAGTTAAAGCACAGGAATTGCTGCTGCGCTCACGGGGCTGAACTGTGGCTGGATCCTCTTTTCTGCTCCTCACCTTGCTATGTGCTTTTGCCTAACATCCATGGAGAGGGTCACTTGGGGCGATGCTTAGGGCTGGGAGAGAGGAGGGAGTAGGAGTCGGTTCATCCCCAAGACCTTTGGAAAGAGAGAAAGAGAGGTGTTGCCGTTAAGTTCCTGGCTCCTAAGCGTCTCTTCTTGCCTGGGACTGGGATTTGGGAAGACCTGGGCCCCGCCGAATGAATGGCAGAGGTGGTTAGCTTGGGGGCTGCGCGTTGGGGTGAGCTGGCAGGAGATGATTTCTGCTCCTTAGCATCTTGCTTGGAGGGACACGGGAGTGGAAGCAACGAGAAGAGCAGGCGTTGAGTGCCTTTTTTCTGGTGGTCCGTCCCTTGCCTCTCGTGCCCGCACGCCTCGGCTGCGGAATAAAAGGAATAAAAGCGAGGGCCGTTACCTCTGCTGGCGTGAGCATCGGGGTAAAGAGCACGCTGCACCCGCAGCGTGGTAAAAAGTTTCAGGAAAGGGTAGGGAACAGGACGCCGAGCTCGTCTCCGGGTTTCATGGGAGCACGGGAGGTGCGGTTTGATCTGGAAATATCTTTTCTGAACCCGCGCTGGAGCTGAAAAGGCAGCGCTGCCTGCGTGGGAAGCGGGAGCGCCTCGTCTCTGCCCTGCCTGCGGGAAGCGGCGCTGGGACAAAACCCAGCCTTGAAAGCGAGGGCTGTGAAAACCAGGTGTGCCGAAACCAGAGAGGATCTGGTTTTTTTTTTTACTACTTCTTCTCATTGCCCACCTTCTTGTTCTCGAATAAAGATGCTATTTTTATTTTCCCTTCTGTTTAGCCCCGGTGGGCTTAACCCATCTCTACAGAGGCACAGAAATCCCAGCTCTAATTTCAATTAAGAGCGCTCCTTTTGATTGCAGCCCAGGCTGGGGTTTGGGATCTATTCCTAATCCCTATATTAGCACTGATTCATCTCTTCCATGAGTATTATCATCAGCGGCCCTTAGGGAAGGGAGGGGAGGGATCTTTCGGGAGGATAAATACCATTTGTTTGTGTTTGTATTAGCTTCCACGCCGCATCCTGATTACATCCCGCATTTTGACACAACAATTATTATTAATTTCCCGGCGTCTGCGTTTGGATTCTCGCCGACACAAAGGGAAGATGACGGATAATGTCAGGCTCGGTAATTGGGTGGGGGAGGGACGGGGGGG
>Ga0065711_1003014_pt1 | contig 33581 bp, 19 predicted proteins | sample Hoacrofraction12_FD_59098 | JGI IMG/M metagenome (GOLD analysis project Ga0065711, IMG submission 59098) | Hoatzin crop microbial communities from Cojedes, Venezuela - Epithelial fraction 12 v2 (version 2) | ecosystem: Host-associated > Birds > Digestive system > Esophagus > Crop | place...
TGCTCCGTCACCCTCAGAGGGAAGAAGTTCTTCCTCATGTTCAGACGGAACTTCCTATGCTTCAGTTTGTGCCCATTGCCCCTTGTCCTGTCTCTGGGCACCACTGAAAAGAGTTTGGCCCCATCATCCTGACACCTACCCCTAAGATATTTATAAGCATTTGTTAGGTCCCCTCTCAGCCTTCTCTTCTTCAGGCCCAGCTCCCTCAGCCTTTCCTAACAGTTAGGGTTTTAATTAAACAAATGAATATGGGTTGGTTTTTTTTCTTTTTAATTTATTTTTTGTCAATTTTTAATTTAATTTTATAATTACACAGAAAAATTTGAAGTTAAAATAAAATGTCTGTCTTCCTTTATGACAAATGCTTATATTTTGCAGCAAATATCTGAATTTTAAAAATAAGCTTTGTATAAAACTAAACATTGATGTAACACGTGTACTGTATCCAATGATAGTGAAACTAATCTACCTTCTAGGAGAAATATTTTTGGTCATAAAAAAGGAACAAAAGAGCAATAGCACAAGTGCATGTTGAACCTCTGGCCATCAGATTGACAAAATTGTCAGGACATACTTTCAATGAAACGGTGATGTGGTGGCTTGAACGAACCAAACAAAACGTCCCAGCCAGTTGTGCATCCTCTTGAGTTGTGACGCAGGACCTACAGCAGACTTAATGCCTTCTGCCTGGCAGCATAGAGCCATAAAGCATAAGAATCAGTAAATTTAATCCTGTAAAATGATTGTTTTGTGGCCCTACAGCATGAGAAGCCTTTCGCCATTTTGGCGTACCCTGCATAATAAATCTCCCGCTCTGGTTGGCAAATTATCAAAAACAATGTCCTACAAGTTGAAAAATTCACCAGATTATTCCTTTACTATGATGTGAAGTTTTTCCATTACTAATGGATTAAGTATTAAAATCAAAACAACTCTGAGTTGACTGTCCAATCTGGAGTACACATTTCTCTACGAGCAAGCAGCAAGAATACATTCTTTTTTTTTTCTTTGTCCTTTCCCCCTTCTTTGTCAAAATGAGGGGGAAAAAAAGGAGAAAAAAAACCCCAAAAGAACACACAATAGCCATTGCAGTTACAAAAGCTGTGTTTTGATGATAATCTTTTGTTTTGCTTATTTTAAGGAATTACTGTCACATGGACAAAACTTCTAGTTAGAGGACATGCTAAAAGATGCATACATAAGTGGTCACATACTAAAAGTGGTGAGTTTTATGTCTCTAACTTCGTGCTTGAAGTTTTGCTTTTGAAAGCAGTATCTCTGCTTAGAGTGGTATAACTGCAAACAGAATCTTTTCCCATACTTTAAGCAAGAGCTTAAAGATAGAATTGTCACTGGGTAAATATTGTTTGGGTTTTTTTTTAAATTCTCTGGAGTAATTACAATTTCTACATACTTTATATGTATTGATTTACTTCTACATTCTTACAGATTTTGTGTATAATACTTCCATTGTTTATCTATATATTTATTAAACACATGACCTGGGATGTTTCTTAAAGTTCAGACATGAAGAAGTTTTTTTGTAGACACCCTAACCATAGCATTACAAATCCTGGCTTGTTGCGACTAGATTTGGGTGACTTTGTTTTGACCAGCAATCAAAATGTCATCCTGAAGCTATTTGCAAATATGCCCCCAATTTGATGAGCTGTTGCATCAGACGGGTTGGTTGGGTTTAGGATAGAAAGTCATCGAGGATGAATGGTTGTGGTCTCTGCTTAGTCGCTCTCCTGTCCTTGTATTTTCCTGGAGTGACCTTTTCAGCTCCAAGTTTACGAAGCGTTTTGGGGGAGGTTCTCTGTCTCTTCTAGCCACCTTTACGTTTTGCATAAATGATTGTCCTTCGTGGAAACTGTCATGTCGTGCTTCCCGGGTAGATATGTTAATCTGTTTATCAGTAATTTTTGAAGCATTTTGTGTAATATGGACCTGCTCCAGATGATACTCGTCTGTGCTGACTGCTAGGGCATTCACTCTGACTTTGGGGAAACTCAAGCTTAACATACAGTATCCTCCCTGAGGGCTCTGGCCACAGATCTATTGCACAGATAAGGAACTATTACTGTTTCATCCTCATTTTATAAATCCAGTCTTTTATTGTCCCAGGTATTTTTATTTTCCACATGTCCGGAAACAGAAATTGTTGGGTTGTTTTTATTGTTCAGCTTGGAAATAACTTAAAATGTTGCTTCTCTGTCTTTGAGCGAAGAGCTATAAAGATTTTTTCCCCAGTTGACCCCACAAGAGACAGTCATTGACTGAAATCAGAGAGTGAAACTGAAGCTGTGTATGGAATATGCCTGCTTAGCTTCAGCTAAATATCTGCATGGATACTGCTTTTGCAGCCTTTATTCTTGGCCGCTTTCGCAGTGACCAGCCTGGGTTTGTGGCCTGACGGCTTAAGACATATAATTTCAATGAAGTGCACCAGTCCAGAACAAAAATATAATGTACGTGCCTTTTTAATATTTGCAACGACAAAGGCACTGTCTGCTCTGCTTCTGGAAGGTATCCTGAAAAATGGGAATTAATAAATGTATCAGATCCTTGTGAGAGGTCTAATTTTATCCAAAGAAATTGACATTAATAATCATTAATGTCATACTAATGCCGTACTAGCTCTCATTAGGTCCTGCTGCACTATGTGATATGTGCCTGTAGTAACAGAAAAGATGATAGTATTTCGCTTCCTCCCATTTCCCAGCAACGCGGACAGCTATGTTTATTTGACATCAATCTTACTGAACATGAGGTAAATACGGCGGTTTCTTTGTGCGTACACAGCAGACTCATATAACCAGCATTTTATCATCAGCATGAGATCTGAGGTAAGTCTGACTGTGGCAGATAAGTAGTTTTTGAGATGCTTGCAAGCAATTTTGCTCTGAAGTGTAGCCCAGAAAGCAGGGGATTTGTTGCCCTTTCCGCAGGTGCTAGGGGGTTACCGCTGCCAGCGTTTGGCTGCTGTGGGGTTCTTTGCCATTTGATACATCTGTTCAGTGTGGTCTTCTGCCTCCAACAGGCATTAAAAAATCAGCATAACCCCCAAATCCTTGCCTCTTAGAATTAAAGTGCTGTGAGAGGGTTTGTCCTGTATCCATATGCTATTTCTGGCTAAGTCTTATTAGGAAGATTATCTAAATATAATTGTTACAATTGTATTAGAACAGACTTATTACAGACTTGTAAAACTTGTCGAAAAATGAGCAAGCAGTATGGTTCCCCTTAGCTGGATTTTTATCGCTCTAATAAGGACTATATGTCCTTCTAGGTTACATATTTGGAGAGGGTGATAATTACTGCCATATCTGTCAGCAGTGTTGCAGTGCTTTGATAAAAGGCTATTCTGCTCCCAATCAAATGACTAAGAAGTTATTTTTGGCTTTGTTTATGGAAAAAAGACATTTTGTGAGATTATAGTTGGAGTCTGTGAAGCAAAAAAGACGAATAGTTTCTTGGCGTCGTAACTTAGAGAGAAGCAGGCAGAAGGAGGACCTCTGAGATCTTCAGTCAGCATGGGGAGCTGGTGCTCTGGTTTGAAGATGTGAGCGGCTGTGTGCAAATCCTCATCATGCTTGTGTGTGGTTAAAAATTAACTCCTTTCACTGTTCTATATTAGGATGAGGCATCATGTTGGAAACTGAGTGCTTCAGTTGTCATTATTGTTTCACAGCGTTGTAGGATTGCTCTTCCTTTATTCATTTCCTACCAAACTGACACAGCAGAGGACTCTGCATTCTGGATAGAAAATTTAGTGGGATGTTATTGAGAGTTGTGATAATTTAAATTTTTAAAATGTTAGTCTATGTGTTGCAGAAGCGTGGTGTTTTTTAAGTGAAAATGGTCTTAGAAAGACAAAATTAAATGGGGGGAAATACAATGCCAGACACAAAGCTGGACCTGATGGGGTACAAGAGGAGTATAGTTTACCCAAATACTGTTTCAGGAATAGAAGACAGAGTCAAATTCATCCATGCAATGGAAATGGGGCTAGGTCTGATCCTAGGTGTCTAGTAGCCTCTTAACATAATACCAATAATTACTGGAAGTACCCACTAACAGAAAGATAATCTGTGTCAAGAGACAGTCTTTAGCTAGTTCCAGTTAGTGGCAAACTTAAATTTGTTATGAAATTAGAACTTTTTTAGCATTTAAACAAATTTCAGAGAAAAAAGTGTCTTGCTTTTTCATGGAGAATAGAGCTCAATTTATTGTCTAGTTCGTAGATTTTTTCCTATACATAGTACTATTCCCTTATGCATAGACTGATTGACTGCCATGCGCATTTTCATAAACTTTTTTGATATCACATTGGTTCCATGAGGGATCACTTTTTTTTGTGGTTGATCCTGAATGTGTATTTGGCTTTGACTGGAAAACAACACTGTCAGAAACCAGGGAGGTCTGCTTCTAGGAAACAACTCTGTTTCTGGGGCCAGAAGAAGATGCTGAAATACAAAGTGAGGCAAATTCAGAATGACCAGGTCTTGTGTGGTTCAGGACTGAGTACAGGAGCTGCTGTCCCACACAGTGCTTGGCTGTTGTAAGCCAGTTTGCTCACTTTTGGGGTAGGGGTTTTTTTAAAGTGAGGTTATTCGTGACAGCAGAGACTAGAGAAATACCGTTGTGTGGTTTCTTTCTTGTTGACAAAGAAGTGCCACACTAAGCAGTACAGTGCTGGAAAGCTGGGACGCTATAGAATTCACACCACACACCCATCTTTTTCAGGAGGTAGCTACAAAGTGTGCATACGTATGCGTGTTGTGGTGTATAACAGTTTGAACAGATTTCGTCTACTTTAGTCAAGTAAGGTTTTTTTTTCTGTAAGGTTTTTCTTTCTGTTTAAAATTGTGACATATCAGTCAATATTTATTGTTACATAGTGTTTATATTTTATTTCAAAAATGTTTAAGTGCTGCGAGTTTTAGAGCTAGTGTGTTTGACATACCACCAAACGTGAAAATTTCTGGCTTTACATTTCAGTAGTAGTCTCCAGTCTGTGCTGTCAATAAAGAAATAGTATTTTTGGCTTGTTCAGTTCAATACCTAAAGAGATTAATTTAGAATTGAAATGCAGTTGCATTTTCTCCAATTTATATATAAAAAGTAAGTCTCTTTTAGTCTTCTATTCCTTAAAGATGTGATCATCGGGAGTTTTAGCTCATTTAGCTGAAAATACAATTTCCTTTTCATTTGTATATCATTTTCGTAAACTGTCTTTTAATAAACTTGGGGAAGAAGGAGACTGTGTTTGTGTCTGTGAATCCAGAATTCTGATGAATGTAACTATTTTTAGAACACATTTTTCTGCGTTTTATGTTCTAGTTTCCATCTGAATGCACTTTGATACAAATTACTAAAAGAAATTATTGTTTCACTGTTTCATAACTAAAATGCAAAATGTCAGCAAATGAATACATGTTCTGATACAAAGCTGTTTATGTTTTCATTTATAGCTAATTTCTCTGTGTGTGAAAATACATATAACCTGTGTAGCCTCCTGGTTAGCAACAAACAATGCCAAAAAGTCGTGTTTAATTGGAAACCAACAGGTTTTAGTAGGTAACAATCAAGAAAATAGATCTTTCCTTAGGAAACAAAATGAAAGAGTAAATATTCAAGAAAATATTTTAATAAATTTAAAGAAAGGTTTTCTATTAGTTCAAAATCATGCTTTGTTCAGTGATTAATCTCAGTTCTTTAAACTGATCCACATATGTTGTATTACCTTTAACACTTTCATTATAACATGTAAGAAAAACATTCAGATTAAAAATAAGAGCAATAGATTGGGTATTGAAACCCTTCCATAATTGGCTTTCCTGAAAAGTAATTGTTTCAAAAACATCACAGACAAAATCCATTTTACTTCTGGATAAGCTCATCTCTTACCAGCTTTTTCCATTGACTGTGAGCATTAGACTCTTTTGATAAAATGTAAATCCCAACAAGAAGACAAAAGTGCTTGCTTCACCTCCTGTGCAATTTAGCTCAGACCTCTGGAGAGAGAGAGAGTAGATTATTTCCCCTTTTTTACACAGATTGGTTTGTGCCCATGGGTATGAGTTAGCAGCATGAGAAGGGGAGACCACATTGAATCAAGTGTAGGCTATTTGCCAATAAACTTCTGCTTGCTTAGCAGGTCAGTGTTTAAGGAGTAACACTGATAGAAGTATTTTGAAATTTAAAGGAACAACAAGAAGGAAGCTGTTCTTTAGTTTAAAATAAACTTTCAAAAAAGCAAGTCAAAGCAGCAAATGTTTGCATAAAAAAGAGATGTCTGCCCAGTGGGAACTGAATATGCCTTGATAAGATTAGAATAAGAAGCCTACATTTTCAATCCAGGAGTTCAAATGGGCGAAATTTTGTCTTAGACTTACCTGCTTGTATTAATGAGAGTCCACAACTTGTATATGTAAATGTGTTTTCTGTGTGTCTCTGGTGCTGTTTCTATGATCATCTATGGATCAGTCTATTTCCCTTTCTAGACACGCACAGACTGAATTGATTTCCATCCACCCAGTTTTTAATAATTCTGCATCAGTTCAGAGATGTAATGTGAAGATATTTGCCCTTATGCCTTTACTTTTATAGTGCTTTGACACCTGTAGCAGAGGCTCTGTCCTGGCTACCCTGGGATTTTCTTCAGGATTATGAGATACAGTTTTAGATGTTATACAACACTGTAAGTGTTAGTTTGAGGTCTTGTCAGGAATTTGTAATCAAGTTTACAGAAATGTATTTATCTATCACAGACATTTGTCTGTCACATAGACGTGTGATTTGTCTGTCACATAGATGTGATTTATCAGATGGAGCAAGATAAATGAGCATTCACCAAAAGTCAGTTGGACGGTCAATTGGAAGCACACATGTGCACCTAATTAGGAAAAAAACTTGGAAGGGTAGTATTCTAGAAGCAGGTTCTTCTCAGTTGACAATAGAAAATTATAATATTGAGTAGAAAACCCACTGGTCATTATTTTCATGAAACAGCCTTATGCAATCAGCCTAGGGTTTTATCTACCCTAATTTCCAATCTCCCAGTTACAGGCCAGTAATGGATTCTTAGAGAAAGAGTGAAGGAGCTGAGGTCCTCCTTGATGCCTCCCCTAGTAACCACCTCAATTTCTGATAAGGAAGGATTCAGGGCTTTCTGAACTGGAAGCTGAATTATTTCTGTTGTGCTCAGTAAAGCCAAAGCATACCCCACTGCATAGTTTCACTCTATGTCCCTAATTTTTGAGCTATGAGAAATAGTAAATGTTTTCTTTTCACTTCGTGATTGTGTAGAATGCCTGCTTTCGTTGAGTTTTTTCTCCAGCTGAAAGACCTACAGTCTGTTACCATACAAATTCCACTGTATCATCTTTCCTTGCTCTTTTCTACGCAAAAAGTAGAAATGTGAATCCCTATATCTGAATTTTTAAAAGTGGGCGTTGATTAGGTTTCACCAGGGAAAAGTGCACTAGGCTACAAGAGCGAGTATTTATTGCTGATCAGAACTGGGTAGAAATATAGCTTACTAATTTTATCCTAATGCACTTGAGAGGGAAGAGATCCAAGTATTGAAAATAAAAGCATCACATGCCCTCCATTATTTGCTTATGGAAGCAATAATACACAGTAGATGGTATTGCAAACATGAACTGATCGTTTTTCCGTTGAAATCAACATCAGTTGATTAACTTCAGTAGAAGCAGGTCATGCCCAAATGGTAAATATTGCATGTGCATTTTTCCAACACTTGTGAAACAAATAACTGCATGTCCTGATTCTATTTTTGTAAATGAAAATTAAAATAAAAAATAGCAGTTGATTTTTTTGCTGAGCAATGTTGACCTATGCGTGCTTGGTCAGTAATTGCAGTGCTGCTCACTGACTAAAGCTATTTCCTTGAGAGAAAGCAGTTTTTAAATTATGTTATATTTTTCCATTTGCTTTTGATAAGTAGAAATAAGAAGCTCCTGTCTCAACCTAACTGCTCCCGAAAAAACAAAGCCAACACAAAATGATGGGTCTGGCAGTTTGACTGCAGTTGTTAGCCATGACTAAGTGTATCTGAAGTATCCAAAAGCGAGTATGAGTGTAAATGGGGTTTCTGGAGTTGCCTTGTTTTGAAATTCCCACGTCCCATGTATAAAGGGTCAGGAATGTATTTATGTGATCCTTGTAAGCCAGTTAAGAGAATCATATCCATCTGGGCTTTCAGCTTACATTTCCAGAGAATTTCAGAAAAGATAGCAAGCTTTCTGTTTCCTGAGGTGGACCCATGCTCGCTCTCTTTGGAGTGGGCATTGTGTCCCCTGGCATTAGGCACTGTGCTGGGCTGTGGTTGCCTTGGTAGGAGGCACTCACCCTACGCTCCCTGAATAGCTAGTCAAGAGAAATAGGCATTAGGGTGCAGTTCATCTGGCCTGTTTTAGACCTCTAGCTTATAACAAGATGAACTGCCTTCTAAAAGTATCGGCTTTTCTACACTTTTAGAGTTTTAGATTTTAAGGTTCAGGTGACATGTTGGACAGTATCTGCCTTTTGTCAGAAGAATTTCATGTTGTGAGCTGCTATCATATAGAGCTGTTTCTACCACTACCATGCTGTCAGCTCATTCTGCCTTGGCAATATTTCCAAGGCCACCAGGTGCATAACAGATGACAAAACTTAATTGTACCAAACCCACTGTCATCAATGCAGGTGTGTTTTTCCTGATTTTGGGAGATTTTGCTTCAGGTGGTCCAGGCCAAGCAAAGATCTCATTCCTAGCCTTGGCAGAAAATAGTCAAAGTCTGTTCTGCTTTCATGTCTTCGTGGAGAATCACATATTGTGTCTGCAGAAAGCACCATGGCTCTGCAAGGCCACAGGCTGAGCTTCAGGTAATTCTTATATCAATTATTTTATGTTTTTCATTTTCTGTAGTACCTATTTTTAATTCGGTGTCTATATTGCTTGATCACAGGACTACTTTGTCTAAATTCAGCAAGTACAGCACACATAGGTCTCAGCCAAGGAGAAGGCGAGATATACCGTGTGTGTGTATGTATGTATACCGGTGTGTCTCAAAGATGCTAGATTCAAAACCTGTGTCATTGTTTCTAGCTTTTGTAATTAGACTGTGTGGTTTCTTCTAATTTAAACTGGGTCAGTGTGTACCTCACATCCTTGAGGCTTCTTCCAAGCAGATGTGCTTCTTGATATGCAATGCTGTTGCATCATTTTTTAAGTGAGCACCAGGATGTCACTTTTTCAGGAGTTTTCCCCAGTCATGTGACATTAAAAAATTAATCTCTCTTTGACATTTCAACTCTGTAAATGAAAGCAGGCCCTTTATTGAACATTTTTCAGGCTTAAGAGCTGCCTTCTTGCATTTGCTTTGCAGTTGACCCTTTAGTCCTATTTTGAGTTACCAGATGAAAATAAGGTTTCCCTTCAAAGGCTGGTTGCCAAGGGTAACTGGCACTGACGCCAAAAGATGAATACTCTACCTACTTAAGATAATGCCTACTTTGTGAGCTAAATAAAGAGCTAAATTGAAGAGAAGGAGGTTGGATAAATGTGAAATATCAAGGGAGAAAAAACAAGATTATTAGGGATGCAGAATTCAGAAAGGATTATTGCCTTTTGCACCAGTAATGGCCTGTACACAGATCATGCATGCGACTCTGCAGCCAGGCACTTGGCTCTCTTGGTCCCACTGATCCATTGAACAGTATCCGTGCTTTTCCCTCTGCCTGGAGAATATGTAGAGCTGTGGAGGTGAGAGGCGGGGAGGTGGGATATTTCGCATGAATTTTACAGAAGAGCGATGGTTACTGAGAGTGCAAGTTTAAAATTTTGAGCTTGAGGTTGAGAGACTCAGCTGCTGCTGGGGAAGTTACAGCTGGAATTCAGAATTTCTCAGAAAAATTCATGCACCGTTCATGTAAATGAAGGAGAATAACCTCTCTGCATCTAATATTTTATAGTGGAAGGAATTGATTATTTTGATATTTGATTCAAGTGTGGAAGCAGTCTTAGTCCCTGTCCCCCAAAAAAGCTGCTGATGTGTTGGAGGATTATGGCAGAAGGAAGCTTTCAAAATAATTCGGTGATAATATTGAAAAATATAATCAGAACTTGATGTCTACTGACGTCATATTTGAGCAAAAGAAGATGAAAACACATGACCCATATCATTTAATATCAAAAGCTGTAAGCTCTTGGTTTCTTACAGTTAGTTAATATACTGAATAATTTCTCAGTAACTGGGAGTTACACCATATGCAGTTACATACACTTATGTGCTTTTCAGAAACTGTGTTTCATGTGATTATGCTCTAAGAAATATAGCCAAAGTAGGAGCATGGACCTCTAGAAGTGACTTGGTGGACTCAGTCAAGACTGTTCCTTATAAATCTGTTTCCTGCTGTGGCTGTTAGTAGTTTTCAGGCAGATCCAGTAGCTTGTTCATCAGATTTGTTTTGAAGATACAAGCCGGTTCTCCCAACTAATGCATTGCTATTTTTACCAAAGAAAACAAATACAGTTGTTTGACTAACTGGAGACCATGAATACTAGGATAGCTTGGACTACGTCTATGCTGGAGCTTACATTTATGTTGGAGATCTCTCTGTTGCTCTCTGCAAAGTCTGTCAACGGCTATCATGGTTCTGTGAGGAAAAAGATTTCTGCAGGTTGACAGCAAGATAGAAAACAAACTGCTGCTTTCACTTCCACAAGCTTTTATCATTATAAACCCTTTCCATTCCGGAGGCAATAAAGAAGAGTCACACCATACACCATGGAAGCAAGACCTAAAGCTGACTCAGTCAGTGATACTTCAGTGGAATGTCATGCACTGAGTCCCCCCACCTAGAGTCAAAAAAGGGAGCAGGAAGATCTCTTTTCATTTCAAATGTGCTTTTAGTGTTTTTTATAGGCCCTGTAACATTCTGCTTTGTTTCGAGTACTTATTTGGGTTGTGGAGTAAGGGTCCAGCTTTCAGCATGTTCACTGCAGTTGGTGGTGTCACATAACACATGATCTAAGGAAATCAAGCCCAGGTACGATTTTTAGTGACTGTAATTTCATTAAATTAATTTGCTGTATCTCAGATAAGAAAAATAGCTTTGCACAACTGAAAAAATATACTAGGAGTTAACTTCAGGATATACTCAAGCACTCTCACCTATCCTGTACTCCAGTGGATTTCCATGAAGTCACCAGTGGTGCTTTTCATGGACAACAGAATGGCCAAATGAACATACAGTTTTTCTTTGTGAACTTTACTTGCAGTCTGTGCTCATTAGAATGGAACTAAAATTCTCTGCCTACGAAACCATCTGGTAGACTGGAAATGTGTACCTTTAACAAAAGCAAAACACACCATTCTTCGCCATGTACCCCACAAAATAGTAGAAGAGACTCCTGGCTTGTTTCCTGTGCAAACCGTCCTCAGAAGCAGAGTCCCAGCTGTGGAAGTTGCTGCCAGAAGAGACCAAGTAAAGCCTGTGATTGACTGTTTCTCATTTCTACCTGCTACAGGATTTTGCACAGCAGGCTGTCCAGGGAGGTTCCAGGACAGCTAAATGTCTGTACTTATGCTTAAAAAATACATTAACCACATGTAAGTAAGAATTCATAATTCACTTGGGACTTACAACTTCTTCATCCGAGTAATGATACTATTTGGGATGCCGAAAATTTAGAAGATGAGAGAGTGGTAATTGTAGAAAGTCAATTTTCTGGACTTTTCATGGATTGAGGTGGAGTTGTAGCAATCATCCAGAATCCTTTATCAGTTTTTGCAGTACAGATAAAGCTTTAGTCGCTACAGTTTAAACCCTTCTTAAGCTTATGCTTGTGCACACTGAAAAGTTGACTTAGTTTTTATCTTAATTAAAAACAACTGTAAATACAGAATGCTTTCAATATAAAAGGGTCTCCTCCAGTTTCACATGTCAAAATGTTCAACATTTTTCTGACATTTAAATTTTTGGTCTTATCTTTGTAAAATAATGATCTAAGGAAAATTCCTCTAGCTGTAAAGTTATGTCAGATGTCTGTGGATCTCATGGAGGGACCTTGATTTCTTACAGTTGTCATCAGGTTTATAACAAACTGAAATATTAGATAATATTTGAAGTTGAATATACTGTTAATGTCTAGTGAAAACAAATGCCAAATGGCCTGTTATCTTCTTGATATTATCAATGCAATGTGCCTATGTAGACTTTCTTATTTGCTGTATATTAAAAAAAAAACCCATAGTTATTTGTAATTCTAATTTTGTGTTCTTTTAACTTCTTTTTTTTTACTTCAGTGAACACTATCTTTCATCTTAACCGTACAGCTCCGTAAACTGTGCTTAACAGCTTTTTGGAAAGGAATGACTCCTAAAATAATCAATACAAAAAAACCTATGTGCATGAAACAGGAATTGTGGGACTATTTTACTTCTATTTTTAACACTGTTTTGCTACAGAGATTTTCAGGTCCTAAAGTAACAACTGAGATTGTCTAGTCCTCTTGTACAATTAGTGATGTCCATGCATCATGAATACCTGAACAAAGGCATCTTCTGGTTGAACTAGCTGACACCTTGCACCAGGATGTTCCAAAATCCAGCTATTTTTATGGTTAGAAATAGACATCTAACTTGAACCTTATATTTCTTCATTGCTAGTTTGTACGCATTTGCTTTTGTGCCAACCATGTTCCGTTGTCTCTTGTCTCTCCTCCCTCACTGCCCTCAAGGCATCCATACATATGGATCATAATCCCTTCAGCTTGTTTTTTCTGTGCCAGAACAGCTATTCTCTTTTACCCTCCTCATATAAGAGGTTCTCAGGGATTTTTTTGGAAAAGATTGACTAGATTTCTCCATTGTATTCCAGATAAGCCTCTCACCTATGCCTCTTGCAGTTTACTTCTCTGTCTGTGTGGAGGATGCTACTCAAGCTGTTAATTTCTCTGTCTATAAGGACATAGACAAGGCCACGCTGGTCAGACCAAAGAGGCATGACCTGTGATTGTCAGTATGCACAGGTATGGAAAGGTGATGTTCTTCCATGCTCCAGTGAACTGTGGCTGTGCCTCAGCAGGGAGCTACACTGACAAATACTCTAATTGTACTTCAGAGCTCTTTGTACTTTGGCATTCGCATCTCTTCCAGCATTAGATTTTTCAGCTTGATGTTGCTTATTGTCGGCGCGTAAAGCTCTAAAAGAGCTGGACATGGTATTTCTTTCAATGAGTGTCTCTTGTAGATTAGTAGTTAAGAATTTGGGAGTTTAATAATGTAAGTTTAGATTTATTACAGTATAAAAGTTCATGCTTTTCTGATTAGTTAAATATTCATGCAGAAATGTTGACCTTGAGGATTCACTACAGTGAATGTTTGTGGTAAATTTTGTAGCATGATGCTGATTTATACTGAAGTAAGTCCAAAAGAATTTTGTGTGCATAAGTAAAGTTCAGAGTGGGTTTACACTGATGTTAGAGACTGCAGTGGGTGCTAAAGGGTGTGTGTTAAGACATCAGTGTGCTGGTAAAACATGAGCAAAAGAACTTGTTTGAAGACTATCCCTATTAATGCAGCCTTTGAAATGAGATTATTTTCTACTATATGTCTACTTCACGCAATCAGTAAGGTAGTATCACCTCACCAACCAGAAGCTGGGTATCTGGACTCAAGACATCTACCTTAGACTCAGCAAGACTCAGCAACTAGAGGTTGGTTGTTTACAGAGAGGAAAAAAGGCACCTTTAGAGGCAAAGATATCGTAACTATCATCTTTGATATTCATTTTAGGACAGTATATAGTGCTTTTTCCAGGCACCCAACTCTTTCAGTTAGGTATGAGACAAACCAATTTGCCCATCCTTTTTACCAGTATGTGTGTGTGCCTGTATCGGGGGATGGGGAGCAGACTTTGGCTGATGCAAGGACAACAAGAACAGCAGCATTACTTTTAAAGATTAGTGAAGCCTTCTTGAAGTAAAAAACCTGTTGTGATTTTTATAAAACGCAATTCCACATGTGATGATGGCAGCTTCCTTTAAGGAACAGTTGAGGTCTTTTGTACTGGACTATAACTGAGTTTAATAACTTAAATCCTATTAGCTGTCCTATGAGATGCTGAAATAATCAGTGATTCATACTTATTTATGCAGACGTCTTAGACATTTGAAAATAGTGCAGGGCAGCCACATCAACTTTTCCTTCTCTTCTAATTTATACATGCTTTCTATTAGATATTGTATACATATTTTTTTACATATATTGAAGATTAAGTTTTTGAAGCTAAACATTTAAAAGACTCAGGACAAGTAATATGTATGGGCTGTACAAGACAGGAAAAGATGATTTCACAACAGTGAGTATTGAAAATTCAGCACTGAAAATGCATAAAAGCATGTTGCCGTATTTTTTTCCATTTTGATAATGTAGCTTTTAAAAATGTTTTAATATTATAAGTTCAGCAATAGAATGTCTTTTTCTGTTTATCGGTAGTCATGTGTTGCTATCCACAGTCAGGAGGGAGGAAACACTTCTAGAAAAGAGTGGTGGGTTTTTAGTGAGTTTGTCTGTATTGCTTGGAGTCTGTGTATCCTAAGACTAGCATGGCATAATTGCCATAGAAGTAAAAGTTATGTTAAATTATTTGATAGATAAGCAGCATCCTCTTACAGAAAGTCATGTTATGGTATATGTAAATACACTTTTAAATTACTATACAAACAGTTAGCTATGCATTAACAGGGGAAAAGTTTCCCTGGAATCACATTTTATTGCCTGTATTTCTATTTCCTCATCATTTTGTGAGTTATTAGAGTTTCGCATTTCCCTTTTTGTAAAATTGCATTTTGCAATAATCAGAAATGCTAAACATAGCATTAAGAAGCCTTATTTAGATAAAAAATCGCTGGAAACCTTATTCTAATTCTATTATAGTAATTCTCTGTGTGTGCTACTAATCTTATTTGAGAATCAGCAGCCTTTCCCAGTTTGTCCTGCACATGCAGCAGAGTGAAGATATATAGGGTAGTCTGTATGTGTTTGTAGTTGTAATGGAGAGAAATTTCTGAATCTGATCTCTGTGATTTGGTTTTAATATAACATGGTGGCAAGAGCATTTTAGGTGCTTAGAAACAGGGTTTTTTTTCAATTATCCATCAGTTTCTGGAAAACAATTGAGAACATGAATCTGTTACACTTTCTCTGTGGCAGCTATGATTCAGTGTGCCAAAAGTGGAACCGTGAAAGCATTTCCCTGATTCTGTATTCTTTGGCAGGAGCATAATGAATAATAAAATACTATCTCTTTAGAAAAACACGTGCTATCTCTTCACCCTAATTTTGTGTGATTGTAATGAGAAGATTACTTGGTGCTTTTTATTGTCGTATCAAGTTGCTAACTGTTAAAATACAAGGCTGTTGCTGTATATTACTTCTAGGAAGCAGAGCACATATGCGTGTGGCCTCATGTCTAACATTGCAGCTTGCTGTCATCTGTCCTTCCCACCACCTATAATTAGCTAAATGGTACTGTAATGTTTTCCTAATTTCTTTAATGTATAAATTAAAAAGTATTAAATTGTTGATAAAGAAACATGTCCATTTTGCTTTAGAATGAGAACATTTTTCAGTCTCTTCGACAAATATTTGTAAATATATATTTTTTTATGGAATGTAATATAATACATACACAGATATAAGCAGTATTTCTTTTCTGTAAGTACTTTCTTTCTGTCTGTCACATAAGCTGAGAATAATTCTCAGCTTGTCCACTGTGACCTCAAAATAATGAGTCTAATAAATCCGCATAGTGTTGGAGGGAAAAAAGTGCTTGTAACACGTCAGAGGAACTGTGAAGCCATTATTCCCTTGATGTGATGTTTTTTTTCCTGTATTCTTTTTACTGTAGACCTTTTGAGTTATTGTAGTGATGTAGCTTCTTCTCCAGGTCCTCTGCTACTGCATTCATGAATCATTGTGTTTGTTATCAGAAGGCTTAGACATTTGAGCCAATAATTTAAAATTACACCTCCGTAATCACCTAAATAATTTTAATTATTTTAATTTAGTCTTTATTGTCTTCAAACACTATTTCACGGAGTGTGAGTCCTGTAGAAAGTTCAAGTTTGAATAATTTAAGTGATAATGGTGATTAGCTTTATCTAGTGCTGTGGTGGTCTGCAGAAGGGAGGTGGTAGCACCTTCCTTGCTCATTTCTGTTTTTTAATAGCACAAGTGAAAATCTACAGTTCAATTGTGGTTGAAAGAGCTGTTGGTGGATCTGTTACTAAAGCTACCAAATTTAGGAGTAGGAAGATCTCTGGGTTTCTTTTTCCTTCTTATCTGACAGGGGTCATTCTTTTTCTATTTAAAATATGTTTAGAGTACCCCACACAGCATCCTAAGTAGCATACTATTCAAAGATGCGTATAAGATGAGTGATTAGTCCAGAATTATCTACTGGAATCCTGTCTTTTACATGCTTTATCTGCTCTTTCAAATCATGCAAATGAATCATGCTTTATTCTTGAAAGGACATGAGTCAGTGGGCCCAAACTGAAGCACACCAAATTCCACTCAAACATAAGAACATAAGCAAAAAACTCTTTTTCTGGTGAGGGTGGTCAAACACTGGAGCAGGTTGCCCAGAGAGGTTGTGGAGTCTCCATATTTGGTGGTACTCAAAGGCTGTCTGGATGTGGTCCTGAGCAACCTGCTCTAGGTGACCTTGCTCTGAGCAGTGGGTTGGACTAGATGATCTCCAGTGATGCCATCCAGCCTCAACCGGCCAGTGATTCTTAACATGGATGTGATTATAAAAATGATATCATAAAACCTTGATCAACATGTTTCTTCTCTGAAGCACAGCCCTGCTGCATGATCAGATAAGACTCAACTCTTGCTACTGAGAAGACTGGTAGATGAAATGACACAGCAGCTAGGCTAGTTTAATAGTTTTAAACATAATGCAATGCTGCAAAGCTTCCCGTTGCCTTCTGCGGGCCGAAACTTGGAGATCCTCTATTTCTTTATACATCCAAGCAATTAAAATGACTTTTAGTGTTGATTTTAACAACTTACATGATACGGATCTTTCAGCATTTAAATTCTGTCAGGAAATGTGCTTTTTTTCCGAAGCCTCGTTACAAGTGTTTTAATTCCTGCTTCCGTGTTCAGGGTCTTTTCCTGTTATGCTTATCTCTTAAAGGCACAGTCTCGGACAAGAGGTGTGGACCATCATGAAGGTGTTGATGGCCTCTGGAAATATACATGATGGGCATTTTGTGTTCTTAAAACTGGGTGTTGAAAACACATTTGGGAAAATTGAGTTGTATGACACAGTTAACCGTGACATCCAACTTGCTATCGGTAGTTTGGGTGCAAAAACATTTGTGCAGGGAGTATATTTTGTCAGCTGAAAAGGTTAGAATAGCTTGCAAAACTGCTGTCATTGAACGTGCATGCATCAGACACTGAGATCTAAGCTGGAAAGGCTGCTGGTCAATAAATCAGATCGAAATATGCAACAGAGCAGTGGGGCAACCTGTCGGGCATGGGCCCTTGGGACAGGGAGAGGAGCTGGGAGGGTGGAGCTGTGGAGGTGACTTGAAAGGCTTTGGTGCCACCAGGCACAGGTGTGTGTCAGCCTCAAAGCCTAAGTGTAAGCTGCCATCTTCCCCTGGGTCTGAGTACCCAGTTTTAGCTGATCCTGCTAAGACCCAGCCAGCTCTCCATGGCACACTCCAGCAGTGGTAGTAACATGGTGGGCAAAATGAGTTGTACTCTGCTGGTTCTGAGCAAAATAAGAAGTTGCTTACATAAAAACCGCTGGACAAGGCTCTCACAAATTATTGTGTAATTTTAAATCATGATATTCAAATAATGCTGTAAAATTCAGCATTATCTTCTGATTTCAGATTTCTGACGTGCTTTGTAAAGAGACTTCTGTTCACGCTTCTGTTTTACCAGCTGTGTAGCCCTGTACTTCTGGCAACTTCTAGGCCCGTGATGACAGCAAAACATGCTTATATGTTATCTGTTGATTTAATAAAAATGAACTGAAAATTACCATGGTAACTCTAGCATCATATGAATCAGCTGCCATTCTATGAGGGCATCACTGCATCTTTCTGGACTCTTTACATTACAGATATTTTGTAAAAAACCCATGTTACTTATTGTTGTTATTGTTTTAGGATTTGATATCAGAAGAATTTCTAATCTGGGGCTGGAAAGAAGGCTGTGTAGCTAAAGTATTGTGCTGCTCCAAAGCAAATTGAATTCCCTCTGCCAAATAATCTCTTCTTCCCCAGTAACTCTGTAAGTAATGCCATTAAGATGTTTGCATAATCCTTATATTTCAGTGACTGAACATCTACTAAAGTACTGTGCAATTCTCTATGTGTTATCTTTGTTCCTGGTTAAGACTTCGGTAGCATAGCAGGAATATCTGGGAGAAAGAGCAGTACTGCATAGCTTGCAGCTACTTTGTCCTGCCATCAAGTCCCCACAAATTAATTGGGTTTTACTCTCTTGAATGCTCTGGGAAACCAAGGCATGTACAAATGCTGCAGGAAATAATACTGATGAACTAGTGGGTGGCTCAGTTAATTAGCAAAATCTTTTGAGTACAGAACATTAATAATGAATTTGCAAGTGCAGGTCTGATGTATGTATGTAGAGCTACGTATTGCTGTGCAGAGATACCCAAGGTAACTCTGACCATGCTAGCTCAAAAAGAGAAGTGGCACAGACATGTTAGTCTAGCCTTTGTAGGGACGCTAAAGTAATACACTTCTTACTGTTCAATCATCCCACTGTAAACTTTAAAACAAAACTACCCCAAACAGCAATGAATCAGTTGAGTACGTAGGTATCTGTAGTAAAACAGATAAAGAGGGTGAAAAATGCTAACTCTTCCGTTGGCTATTTTGAAAATACACTGATAATTATCTGTAATTAGTATTTTCTTTTTATTCACATGTTAATGATGGAATGTATTCTGAAAACGTGGCAAATAGAGTGCTCGTTGTTAAAAACATTTTTCTTGATGGATACCCCCTATGAAATGACTGGTGCATTTGTGCCCTTTGAGAGCTTTTCTGAGGTTCGAAAATTATTTCTAAACTAATATCTATGACATTTCCAAACGATTACCTGTCACAATAATTTTCATAATTCCAGACTTAAAGAAAGCGTGGTATCAAAGTACCTGCTCTGCATTCATTTACCGTCCCTTTCCTATTCCTTCTACCATGTTGGCATTAATATGGGTTAATAATGCGTGTTACTTGCAGCAGTTTGCGGTAGGAAAGTCAGCTCTAACGCTCTGTACGTTCTGCCCCTGCATGGTGGCGGGGGGCTCTCTGAGGAGCTGGGGGTGGCACCACACACCCCTCGAGTGTCACGGCACTGCTGCTCTGCAAATCTTTTAGCATTTAGGAAACGAGTCCGAAATGCTTGGTGTTTGCCGTACGCATCTCATGCCTGCCCGCAGAGGGGTCAGCAGCCCGCGTCTCGCATTGCAGTGTTCCCAGGTTGGTGAAATGGTGCCTGTGGGAACGGCGGCTTTCCCGTGGTGATGTCCAGGGGTGCTTGCAGGCGTGAAATAGCTTTGCAGGATCCAGCACTCTTGCAGGTCTGTTTCTTTGATCTTTCCCACAGTTTCCTAAATATGCGGCAATGTAAATAGACGTATTAATATCGCTGTTAGTAGTAAAACTATTAGAGTTGGCAGGATACTGCTGCCACAGGGGACACTAAAATGAGCACGTGAAAAGCAATAATGTTCTGTAGTGTGCACTTCTAAAGCGCACTCAGATGCTGTTTCATGGCGATTGTCTTACACAGGATAGAAGACTGGGAACAACCAGTATATACAGAAATAACTGCTCAAGAACAAATAATTTCTGCTCTTTAGTGGTCCTAGGCATCTTTTGATTCTGAAAATTACATGAGATGGAATGGCTGCTGTATATCTCCTTTCCAAATTTCAACATTTTCTGAAGGCCTGCAGGTCCTCTTTGGACTTTTGGAAGTTTTCCTTTTGTTTTCTAAAATGTGAGTTAAATCAACTATCAGTAGTGGATATTTCTGGGACTGGAGAATTGCTAGCTAGGCATTTTGTAAGGTATGACAGAAGAGGAAGCTAGTCTCTGTCAAGCTGTTTGTAGGGGAATAGGAGAGGTTTTAAAAATTCATGTTACTGGATAAAAATATTGCTGGAAAAAGTAATCTTAAAGACTGCTTTATTCAACTTCAAGCATTCTTTCAGATCCTCACTGTATATGTTATAAAGGTAGTGCTGCTAATTAGTTTGTGCACAATGCTTCTTGCATGGCCTTCCAGAACCCCAGGTATATTTACCATTTATTATTTGTTAAGGCAAACTATTACTTTATCATGCAGCAACAATACCAAAGAAAAGGTACTGGTACATTAACAATCAGACCTTTCCTAGACACTATATGCAGTGAATGGTATTCTGGAATTCCTTCATGACAAGTAGCTGCACTTCCCACCTTTTTGAAATGGTCAGTTATATGAGAATTTCTCTTCCCAGAACTGACCGCTTTTTGTTTTAATGCACAGTGTGTCAAGTAAACTTAAATTACATGCTATGAGAAAAGACTGTTCTTTAGGGTAATGTACTTCCAACATGAACTCAGTGATAGAATATGTATTTTAATGACAGAGAAATTATAGGTTGTCAAATAGTCATTTAGCAAGGCTAGAGTATTCTGAGTTTCTGCTGCCATTATTACTGCTTTAATAAAAATACACATACCTAAAAAGAAACTTTTTTTAATACACTTTGGTAAAAAGAAAAAAGTGTTTCAAAATCTAAACATATGAACTGTAGAAACTGAAAACAGAGTAATGTGAAATACAGTTTGAGATAGCAAAGCAATTTAAAATGGGTGTAAAAATACCATCAATAAAATACATATGAGGAGATTCTGGAGTCTATTCCTACCCTGGGAAATAAAACCAAAGCTGAATTTCATGTTATGGTAACAGGTTAGTGGCAGGGTAAGGCAGATTTATATGAGAATCTAATGCTGAACTTAGTAAAGCATTTGTACACACAAACAGTGAGGAGAGACCATGGATGGCTCTGGTAGTCTTCAAAATGCAACTGCAGCCTTCAGAGGGAGCAGCAGCATCTTTTCCTCCTTCAGAAGATTGTTTGCCATCACAGACAGCTTGGAGGGAACGAGCTTTGAAAGGAGCCGTGGAATTTCTAGACATGATAAGTAATAGTTTGCATTTTTCCAGAGTTATTCTATAGAATCTGACAGCTGCCTGCACCTACTCCATTCACTGTATGTCATTATTAATGTCTTCTATGTATGGGGCTATTGCACCATTCAGTACTAACATCAGAGTACGTAAGACTGAAATTTGTAGAGGAAACATTGAGACTACATGACATTCAGTTTATATCACCTACTTTTCCCGAGAAACTGGATTCTTACAGTTTTAAGCTGCTTGTAGTCATATCCGTGAAGGCCGACCTGTGTGGGCAGATGCCATACCACAGTCCTGCACTTGGTCGTGATGAGGCAGAGAGCAAGGACTAGAACAACGATGCCTGTCAGGGAGGAAAGCTGCCTGGAAAAGGGCTGGAGGCCATGGTGCATTATACCTGACATGCTGTGATGGAAAAAGCGGTTTTTCTTTTTGTGCATATGATCTCCCATCACAGTGAGAAGTCTTTAGAGTCCAGCATTTTCATGCCAGTGAAATTTAAATGTTGAAGAAGAATAGGGATTATTCCTGAAGTCAGTTGAGTATGGGTAGAAGTCCTCTTGGTAAATGTTTTGTGCATTCAAAATAAACATGTTACTTCTCCTCAGAGAAACATGTGCTTTTGACTTATCGATAAACTTTTAAAACAAAGGGAGAAGCTATTACATGCACATCAGTGGTCCCAGTCCTGTGGAGGACTGTGCATGAGTTTGTCTTTGCATAGAGGAGCAGTCCAGAAAGGGTACGGATAGGCACCGGTGGGATCCTCAGCTAGGCCTTGCAAGGTCATCATAATATTTTGGGGGATGTTAATGAGATGGTAATGGGAAATATGAAAAATTTCAGATAGTGAAAAGGGACGGGGAGAATACCTATCTTTTGGACAGAATCCGTGCAAATATTCACAGGGGGCTGAACTTCTATTCTCTTTTTAGTTTGTTTTTGGTCTCTACAGAATTATTTTAAATATTGTATAATATTAAAGGAATTAGAAATGGAGGAATTATATTTCTTAAGAAGCTGATAACCATGGCTTTTAGAACATTTGGGGGATTTTGATTCATCTCAGAAGGGATAGATGGAGCTCTTGCTGTTTTTCTACTGCCTTTGTTCTTTATCTTACTGAGTAATTGAAATTCAGATTTCACACATATTTGAATCTTCAATATATATTTTCATTAAAGGCTTGCCAGTGATGTGAGCTATGTATGTTTTTGAGATATTCATTAAATGAGATTTGTAACAGTTTACATGGTATTCTGACAGTTTACCAAACCTATCAATCAAAAGCAGATGGCCTGCGTTGGTAGGATTTTTCTGTTATAATGAATATATTTTCAACATATGTACTTTATTTATAATATACTTTCTAGTAAGATTTTGTTCTTAAAAATCATTTAATCAACCCACAATACCCTCCTACTCTTCAGCTTGACACTGGAATGGTCAGATGTCATCTATCTGCAGTTCATTGCAGTAAAGTATGTAGTTATGCAACAAATTAAATTATGTCATGTAACGATCCTAAAACACTGAAATACAGCTGTAGTCGTTTGTCACTTCTTCATACCTACCCCTTCATGACTGTATTTTGCTATTAGACATACAGGTTTCTTTGGCTTCGCCGTTTCGCCGTTTGGGGTTGCTGTTTGAACATGGCCGTGTTGGCCGTCTCACCTCGAGGAGAGGCCATCCCACCAGGCACTGTCTGGATCATGGCACAGTCCGGCCAGTAGAGGAGGGAGGGGAGGAAGGGCACAGACTGCTGAGGCAGACCTCGAGGAGGCTGGATCAGCAGTGGTTTGAAGAGTGGGCTTCTCCCATGAGTCACCACACTAGGGATCTTGCTCGATGGGTTGCCTACATCCCAGTTTTCACAGCTGTAAAAGCAGTGAAACAAAGTGCAGGATTGTGGCCAGGGCCCAGGCTCCTGAAGATGCCAGCAGCTCTGATTTCAAGTGGATTTTAGCCTTTTGCCCAAGCTGGGAAAGCGGAAGAGTCCAACGCCCACGCACAACCTGTGGCATGACCAGAGGAAGCTGGGATACCAGGGCAGAGGCATGGCCTTGCTCACTGCCTCGATGCAGACAAGGGCAGTGTCACCAAAACCGGCATCCGTGAGCATTTCAAAATAAAGACAATTCCTCCTATCTGCAAGGGTAACGTAGGCAGACTGTTCTCAAAGATTGGGGCTCACATTTTTCCGTCTTCTGTGGACATCTAAATCGTTCAAAGTTGTTTTGAGACTTTTCCTTTCGATGTGATTTATGTTAGCCGTGTTTTCACTACAGTCAGGATACCAGAACACATTTTCAGCATTCGCCTTTGCAGATCTCTGTGGTGTGCTGGAGCAGCACGAGAAGGTGGATGAGGGCCTGGCTGGATCTCTGCACCGTGCACTGCTAGTGCATGCTGGGGAAAAGTAAAACAGGAGTAATCCACCGCCTTGACAGTTTGCTCATGGATGACTGAGACTTAGTCGTTCATATTTTTCATTTGACCATGTTGACAGTAATATTGGGCTCTATATATGTGAAAAGTGTCATTGTAGACTTTGCAGAAGTGAACTTACATTGAGCTATGATTAACTGCTTCATAGCATCCAGCTCCGGATGCAAACGCTTAATCCAAAACTTAATTTATGAGATTAGCTGTGTTAGATAAGGAGGTGTTGTTGAAGGTTGCCAATTTGGAGCTGCATTGGATAAGGTAATAACTAAAGGTTGGCTTTTCTTTAGTTTGATCTATGTGGTTAGTCCTCATGCACACTGGGTCAAATGATTTTTGTGTATTATTTCCATTATGGTATAACAAATATTTGTCCTACATGTAACTAAGGAAGACAGGGCACAAGAATTTTGTAGATTTGACAGAACCAGTGTAAATTCCTAGTTATCTTCTAAGTAAACCGTGATTTAAGAAGAATTGCTTGAAAATGCTCATGTTTCTTTCATTATCTGAATCAGCTCAAATTTATGTATTTCCCTTATTGTAAGGCAGGATTTAGGGATCATCAGTTATACAGCTACAGTTTCTAGCAGTTCAAGAGTTTACTTATTTTCACAAAAACTTCAATGCAAGTGTTTGCATAGCACTAGAGATAATGCAGATGAATCAACTTAGGTTTCATACAATTTCTGCTTGGTTGTTAACCAGTAATAGGTATCCTGTTTTATGTTCTGTATCACTGACAGGCATTAGACTGGGGAACTTACTAGAACTGAACCTTAATGATACGTGCTGGTAACCTAGCAACTTAGTAGGCTAAATAGTAGAAACTATGCTGAGGGGCCATTTTAAATAAAGATTTATACATATAAATACATAGAAAGTGCACTTTTTCTGGCTTGTGTTGTTGCTTTTATTAGCGTACTGACTTACATAGTTATGTATGTCCAACAGACCATAAAACAGTTGATCTAAACTGAAAATAGTTTAGAAAAGATAGTTTTAGCTGTATAAGATCTGTATATTTTTATAAGCTGGACTATTAGAAATATAGATGTGCTGTGCATGGACACAATTTTTTTTCGCAGTAGCCAGGTAAAACAATGTTTTCCCTCTCATTTTAATTAGCAACTGAAGTGAGTAAGAAAGGAAGGTTTATCTGGGTTTGTAATGGCTTAAGTTTTCATTAAGGAGCTGTGTTAGCCAGATCAACGTGTACTGATTGATACCACCATTGCATTGTCACTTAAATTCAAATTTGGGGGAAAAATTCATAACAAAAAGTTTTGAAAGGACAGAATTGAAGACCATTCCTAGACTTTAAATTCACTTTTTTTATTAACTCAGGTACCTACTTTCTCAGTTCAATATAATAAATTGCCTAGTGGGGCTTTCTCCACTCCTTGTAGGTTTCCTTCAATATAAATGTAAAGAGGGAATTGAATGGAAACTCAAAACCTTAAAACAAAAAGTATTTTTGTTTCTGTGGGTTTTTTCCATGAACCATCCTGAGACATTTCAACAGAAAGGCTTGTTCTAAAAATAATTGTATTCTCCATCTACAGAGATATTCAGATTGTTCTGCTGTATTGCATGAGTTAAGTTGTTCTCTCTGTTTCTCTGTCTCATGGCCTGATTTCTTAAATTGGAATACTGGTTTAGATGAATGTAGTTAGTGAGTGTGAAGAAATGTTTATGATTTTTTTCCAAAAGCATCTCCCCAAGAAGAAAAACCCAGAGAGCCTCTCACTAACACATGCTTATTGAGAGAACCTTGTAAAACCTGTTCTTCACTGCTATTAAAAGCTTTGTCATAGAATACTCTGAGTTTGGGAGAGGAGGTGATCATACTTAAAAACATCCATTACATCTAATTTAGCAGCTCAAGCAGTTTACAGTTTGGATCGTACATTTAGATAGCTTTGTCCCAAACTTAATTAAATTAGTATTGCTCAGTATGACATAAAATACATTATCCTAAACTCATAAATGATAACTTTGTTTTGGACAATCTGCTACGTAGTGTTAGTATTTTGAACATTCAGGATTAGGGTAGAAAATAGATAAAATATTAATTATGTTTCTTCAGAAGAAAATACATCAAGTTTGAGGAGATATTTTTAAAATGCAAATAGGAGTAGAAAAGTTGTATACAGATAGCCAGGTATTTTTCCAATAGTAAGCAATTTTTAATTTTTACAATTTTAATGGTAATTGCATATAGTAGTAGCAATTTATGTTTGTTCCTGTTGCTCCCTGTTCTGTCTATGAGAAGCCATTACTTTTAAACCAGTAAGACTGGAGAAGTCCAAGACGAGATACAGTTTTCCTTACCTTCCACTCCATTCAGTATTACAACTGAAACAGATGTCATGCAAACCACTTGTGGGTTTCTTGTACCTGAATGTTATCACCTTCCAATTTAGCAGCACTTCTTATCCATTCTTTGGGTACCAGACTTTGTGAGGTTAATATCTCCACTCCCTTGTTCACTTCTTCTGGTAGGAGCCTTGTTGTCCTCGTTAGCTCTCGTGATTATAGTCTTTCCCTGATGTTCTTCTCTTCTGTCTTCCCTACCTCTCCTGTCCCTTGCAAAAGGAAGAGCTGTGATTCTTCTCTAGCTTAGTATGTTCTCAACTAGGTGATTTCAAGTCAGGGTCAGAGCCCTTTTGTGGCTGCAGGGGGTCACAGCCCGAGGTGACTCTCCTGGATGAGCGAGGATCACCCATTCCAACACCTCCACCAGCTAACCAGAGAGCGTGGCAGCTTTGTGAGGACCTGAGGAGTTGCAGGGTCTGTGTGTACCAATGAGCACAGCATCAGTGAAGTTACGTCGCTGCAAATCCGATAAAAGGAACAGGAAGACCAGGCCTGAGCTGCGTAAAACCATCTTGGCTATCCAGGAGAGCTGCCCCCAGAGACTGGAGACACCTCTTTCTTCTCACTCGGCTGCATCCTGGTGATGCTGCCAGCACCCGTGGTTTGGCTAGACTCCCAACGTTCGTTTTCTTTCCTTGGTCTCTCCTTGCTTCCTCCTTCCTTGCAAAACCAGGAACATGCAGCTTTATAGTGACCACACTGATTGAAAGCAGGGCCTTGGAAAGCAGCACATCCACAGCTGTTTCATGACACTTCAGCTAAAGTTAACCTTCAGGTGCACACTCCCACTTCTGCCGCTTCAAAATCTGCTAGGTCTGAATAGATAGTATGTGTTGTTGTGAACACATTCGCGAGGCAAAAGTGCACAAAAGAAAAAAATGCATGTCTGTTAAAAATATCCATGTTTAAAAATATTCAACGACTTGAGCTCAATGTGGAGCACTGTTTTTTCAGAAACAAAAATAATTGCAGTTGGAAAAATAAATTGCATTTCACCTTATGGAACTTGAGACAATTGTAAGAACAGGTGTAAAATACAAGCCATCAGCTAACCTGAGCTTGAGGGAAGCAACTGATGTAAAAACCTTCCTGAGATATTGTCACAGCTAATGTTACATTTTGTAAATTAACGTTTTCTTTCTATATTGAAAATAATAATTCTGCTTTGAAATTTCAATGGATTTGCTAATTTCCTGTGGTAATAATATAACTAAATATCATCAAATAAATACTTCATTAAAATAGATCAAATGTTTAGAAATGCAATACCTATATCTCTAATTTCAGAGCTCCACTAATAACCTGCAACCAGACTGTAAGCAGCTGATTTTACTTTAGCTTGAATCCTCTGACAGTTGTCCCCTCTCTGGTCAGTTGTGTGGATTTGCCCTTTCTGTGTCCAAATCCCAAGTCTTTTTCTGTCCTACAAAACTCTTCTCAGTCATCTGAATTAGAGAGCGGAGAAGTCCTGCTTCATGTCCGTTTGTCCTGCTCTAGTGGCGCTCATGAGAAGGTAGCTGAATTTATCATCATCAGATTTACCCTGTGAGTGGCACGGAGCATGCGTGCGAAGCTACAGAGTTTGCATCCCACGTCTCTTTACCGATCCTGTCCCGGCGATATTTCAGCCAAGTACCTCTGAGGTTGCACGCTTCCTACTTATGGATAACTCACAGCGTGGGGAGAAAGAGCCCCACTGTGATTTTAAAGGTGTCTCCGAGCTGCATTGGAACGCGAGGAGCTCCCTGCTCTGACCCTGGCAGTCCTGTGGGCCCGCCAAAGGGATGGCAAATTCCCTGTTTTCTCCTGTGATCTGCGGTTACTGCGCTGCTCAGAGCATCCCTGTTGCTGCGCCTCAATTCCTACCCTGCATTTTCTGCAGACCTCTTCTGAGGTCTTCTGCAGCGATTCTTGGAAGACAAATTTGCCTCCTTTTTTATACATGAAGTTATTCTGTCAGAGGCATAATGCCCAGTGACCTCAGAGAGTAGCAGTAGTATTTTGGGGAGAAGAGAAGATAAGAAAAGAAGGCCTGACAGGATCAGCTGCGGTGGCCATGCAACATCCAGGCATGCCCTCTGTGCTTCTGACTCTCCAGAGATGTGGACAGAGCAGTTGGCAGGAGGAGGCATTTGCCACCCATACTAAGCCCTGCCGTTACACAGAGTGAAAAGGAAAATAGATAACTATAAATAGATAGGGGTACTGTACTTAATTCTTTAACCTCATGGATGCCTCGCATAAATGGCTTTGTATTAGTAGTAATGTATCTTAGTGAAGATACTTGCTGTCCTTACTGCTTCTACAATCTATAAATGGTCTTAAGAGGGTTGCTAATTACATTGGTCTGCCTTTTGGGAGGGTTGTATCCAGCACAGAAATCTGTATCTTCTTGAGGCGACTGTTAATTTCTGCTTTTGGAGTGATTTGTTGTTCCTTGAATAATTAATTTTTGTGCTTAAAGGCAGGTATCATTCCTTTTGGTCTACTCTCTTCCCAGTCTTAACTGAGTTTAAATCATCAGTTGCTGCATTAAAACAATAAACGTATTGCTTGCATTGTGTAGTAAGATATTTTATAGTGTTTTCACAATTTCGGGTATCTTGAATGGCAGTTTTACAATTCCAAATGCCTCTCAGTTAATAAACAAAATAAATAAATGTGCGATAAAGTAGTACAGACCATGAATCTGAATCACTTCTTGTTTTTCAAGCTGAATTTTTCAAGGAAATTAGTTTATGAACTAGATTTTGAAGTCTGGACTCCATCAGTCTCAAGGAGAAAGAGCTGTAATTACATTCTCTCTCAATTTATGCTGTGTATCTGCACTCCTTTTTTAGAATTTTTCTTTTTAATTCTATTATATTGAACTTAATTTTACATGACAAGTAACAGAATCATACACATAAGTAACAGAAGAAATATAATTGCTCTGTAAAGACCCCCACAGTTTGCTGTAAGGATATGTGTACATCGACTGCAGCTTTTGAGGACACATCAAAGCTCGCTTTAGACTCTTGGCTCAGGTCCTGCAAACAGGTGTTTCTCAGTAACCCAAACCTCAGGTGGACTAAATTCTTCTTGTTTTATCCATTTTTGTCCTAGGACCAGGTTTAGTATGCATGTAGATCTTAGCTAGAAGGAAGATCCTCCACAGTTTTGCCAGTACTTTCTCACAGCTTTCTCTTTTGTGCTTGCTTGAACTTTGAAATATCGAACTTTCTTCTGTTACTGATGAAAAAAATCTGTTATAGTTGCATATTGATCTACAGTTATTTTTTTCCCCTCATTTAAAATCATGACTGTCTTAATTCCACTGATAAAACTGTGTTTTGTAATTTTAAAGATTTGAGTCATCTCAAGAGTAAGACATTTTCATCGTATACTTACAGTATCGGTATTTTCTCTTTGACGTTAAGATCAGGTAAAGAAAATATTCAGTGAATGGACTTCATCCTCAGTTTCCGTGAAACAATTTTCCAAGCTGTTTATCTCTGATGGAGATCGGTTAGTTGTAGCAGCAAACTCAGAGTGTAGAGACTTAGGAATTTTTATTCTAACAATGTCTTTTCTGCCATTGTATATACTGGAACCAGAATTCTGAATTTAGCATTTCGTCTACATTTTTTCTTTCAATCTTATTTCACTAATAAAAGTTGCAGTTCTGTTGAATTTTTCTTTATTTTTTAGATGAGATGGGTCTTTTCTGAAAGTGTTTGCATGTGTTCTGTGGTAGCACAGCTGCAGGTGTTTATGTCATGAACTTTTCATCCTCTCTCGATAACTCTCCAGGAACTCCAAAATTTTGGAATTGTTTTAAAAGATTAGATGTATGTTATGTAATATAACTTTTAAAATCAGGTTGTCTTGTTAGCTTTTTATTTCAGATGTTATTTAAAGAAACATTTTGTTATTGGAAAAGGAGAGGATAAGCTCAGTAATGGCATAGCTGGTGAACTAGGCAAATTTTAAAGTACAGTGATCTCCGATTTAATGAATAGCACTTAGTGGAATTAAATGTTCTCTTAAAGTTTGCTTCTCTGCTGTTCCTTACCATTAATGCCCAGAGGACTTGGGATACTATACTTATTTATAGCCACTGTTTGTCAGTAATTCTGCTTTTCTTCCGTTGTTACAGAGGGTAACAGTGAAACAGTGGGGTTTTAGCATATAAAGCCAGAAAGGTGTATATGGAAAAGAAGTGTGGTTTATACGTTTAAGTGGCCCAAAGCACAACTTTGTGATGCAGTAGGATACAGGAAAAAAGCTGCGGGGAAGAGAACAGACCTTTTTCTGCATCACTTCAGGAATGCCCCATCTCTGTTGTACAGTGTGCTGGGTATGCACAATGGTGTAAATGGGTGTACTGGCTGGTCACAGTGTAACTGGTCCCACCAAGATGTGTCTGCAAAAAAGATAAACGTAGCCACAACGTGACAGGGAAATGCTGACTGGAAATCATGAGGTGATCTTGAGACTTTTGCAGGAAGGTCCTCTGCCATTCTGGCCACCCGCATTCAAGAAGATCAAGTCCAGGTAATGTGTGCTCAGGGCATCTGGCAGTGTGACCCTGTACAAAATGACTGACTGATACGCAAAATGAAGCAGAACTCAGCACTGCAATTTTAGGTTGCGTTTACATTAGTGAACTCAAAAGCTAGGGCACCCATGTCAGTGCTCAAGTCCATGTCCTTCATCAATGAGCACAGGATTAACAGTGCTATGCAGTTGTTAGTGGTGCACCATGCATGGTCCAGGGACACCCCAAGGCAGTGCCCTCCTTCTTCTCTGCTGGTTGGCCCCACATCCAGAGAATAAGCCTAGGTCTGTTTTGTTTGCTAGCACAGACTGTATCCCACTGCGTGCTCTTCAGGCCATATCCACCAGCTCCAACACTGTAGACACAGCCCACAAGACTGAAGCATTTTTTCTTCTTGGTGCTTCTTGTCCCTTCCAAAAAGACTGCTGTTTTCACTCAGCCAGAGATCAGTGCACCCAATGATGTTGGCAATGTACATGAGTGCTGGTGGTCACTTAGAAAAAGGGATCAACCCACTGCACCTCTTTCCCCTCACAAAAAAATAAAGGCATACAAGAAAAACTTTCATGTAGCCTATGTGCAAGGAAAGCGGGCTTCATTAATATCAGCTCATGCTGTTTCTGATACTATCAAAGAAAATGAACAAAATGTGTGTTTAATTGTAGTGAACCTGTCAGTACCTTGAGAAATGCTGTTCTTTGCATAGAGGAGATGCAGTGATAAATCACAGTAAATACTAAGTGCAGATAGTACGCCAGTTTTAGCAACTGCAAATCACAGATATTACCATCTTTTTATTAGTAGGTGAAAAGATATACAACCAGAATGACTATATGTCTTTTATCAATTACTAATGAAAACATAATATCCATGATCTGCACTTTATATTTAGCATGAGATAATTTGCAAATAAAAAATCTGTTATTTAGTAAAACTGAAAGGAATATTACTCTTTCCCTGCGCGATGGTTTTCTTAAAAACGATTTGCAAATTGAAGAGTTTAAGTTGCTAATACGTCATCCAAGAAATATTAGACTTGAAGGAGGATGAGTAGTTTTAATTATATGTAAATAGATTCATTAAGAGGAATGCAAAGGTCCAGCAATTATTCATTCCCTGAGATTAGATTAAGACTATTGTGTTTAGAGTCTTGTATCTTAATAGACCACATTAATTTCTGTTTATACCTATTATTCTGTTTCAAATGCACATTAATCTTCTTCTCAGTGAAATGTATCCATTTATCTAACAAGAGGAAATGTTATATGTTCCTAGGTACTCATGCAATTATTTGGAAACAGTGGTGAATTAAATTTTAGGCTGGCAATATATACATTTTACTTTGTACTTGCCATTGTTTCCATCAGTATCTCTGGACACTGTTGAGCGTGAGAAATTCTCTACTGTAGAGGAGAAAAATTACTTTATAAACCAGGGTATTATTAATAGCATTGATACACACCTTGTCAGTGTCATCTGTTCAAGTACAATAATTACTTTATTTCTAATGTTTGCTTTCCTGTATGAACTTATTTAGCTGAGTTATAGTTTAGCTTCTGAGGAAGAGACCATTTATACAGATTTATAAGATACTTCTTGTATGTGATGCAAATATCTGCTCATACACAGGATCATTTTCATACACATGCAAGTAATACCTATAGCTGAGAGTTCAGAAACAAGCTAGAAAGCACCCACTTTTGAGTACTGTAGTTGTGGAAATATATACTGACAAGTGGTAATAGTGGTGTAAAGTCTTTCTCTTAAGTGCTGTCTCCCTTGATTATACAGGTATAAATTCTTGATTATGCAGGTGTAAATATGATCAAAAACAAGCCTATTACATCCAGGCATGTTAATCTAGGATAACATTGCAGTCTCACTGGCAAGATGGTTTCAGTTATTGTTCTTAATAGATTCCCACACAGTTGCCCTGTATGTTTTTGTGTTTCTCAGGGGGCTTGAATATCATGGTTACCAACAGACAGAAAACACAACACAGTAATAGAGAAATGAAAAGTATTTGGTGCCCCCAACCGGCCTCAGTTGGAGGGAAACCATTGTAAGAACACTAGCATTATTTTCTTGCATTAGTCAACATTTTGTTTCTGAATTTCTTTGAAGATCTGGTTATACCAGCAGGTATCACAAGAAAAAAGACAAATATACCCATCTATTCTGTATTGCTGTTTTTGTTGCATCTCTCTTTCACACCGTGCCAATTTGAAGTCCAAGTCCAGGATCCCAATGCAACTCCTGTCTATAAGTGCCAAGTTCCACTTCTGGATACCCATAATTTACATGTAGTATATGCAAGGGCAGTCAGAAGTCTGCCAGAAACAAGCAATGGGATGGAAGGAAGCACCCAGAAAAAACAAATAGTCTTTCTTGGGTTCTAATTCTTAGAATTATAATTCTAGAATTCTGTTGAATTCATCTTTTTAGTCGAATCTGACCACCAGCTTTCTACTTCTCCCATTGACCTTTCCAGGACACCTGAGACAATGCACAAGTACACTTGTAATTGTCACCTTCCTTGGACTAACTGGATCCACAGTCATCTGTATTTCTGATGATTTCTGTCTCTTCCTCCCTAGTTCAGTTTTGCGTGAATGTGCACAAAGTGTCTGGTTTTCAAGTCTCTTTTTTTTCTGCTGCTGCCACATCAGTGAATGATCTTCTTGAACACAGACTCAGTCATAACCTCTGTGCTGATGACTCACAGATCTGCTCCACACCTACTTTCTCCTATCTAGGACCTGTCCTTCTAAGGGCATGTAGTGATAGAAAAAGGGGTAATGGTTTTAATGTGAAAGAAGGTAGGTTTAGATTAGATATAAGAAAGAAATTCTTCATTATGATGGTGGTGAGGCACTGGCACAGGTTGCCCAGAGAAGTTGTGGCTGCCCCCTCCCTGGAAGTGTTCAAGGCCAGGTTGGGTGGGG
>Ga0065711_1002638_pt1 | contig 33578 bp, 19 predicted proteins | sample Hoacrofraction12_FD_59098 | JGI IMG/M metagenome (GOLD analysis project Ga0065711, IMG submission 59098) | Hoatzin crop microbial communities from Cojedes, Venezuela - Epithelial fraction 12 v2 (version 2) | ecosystem: Host-associated > Birds > Digestive system > Esophagus > Crop | place...
GAGAGAGAGAGAGACTGTTTATGCCTAACAAAAGTTACTAGGACCCTCTCTGCCCCACTCTGTCGTGTTATTGCTTCAGGGCTAACACGACTAAAGAGTGCTAAGAACATATTTTTTCATTGAACAAATCTGTTGACTCAAACTGCCATTTTTTATGTGGTGACTTCTGAGAGTCGAACAGCACCCTAGAGAAAACTGCTCTCTGGAAGAAGAAAAGTAATAACAGCAGCAGAATTTGACTTCTTATTTCCCATTGCGGTCCAGCTACCTGGAAATCTTATCCATCTTTGTACTGAGACCACAACGAGGAGAGAATTGTAAGCTGGGAATGTTTCAGTGCTGATAGAATGGAGTATTTAATATTTTTAAACGCTAAATGACCTCAGTGTCTTTTTGTGTCTGCCTTTGCTTTTAATTGCCAACATCCCGTCTTCATATTTTTTATTAAAGCATTTATTGAATTTCATATTCATGTATTTAAAATGTATTATTTTAGTCTATCACATCAATTACTATCTGCATCCATTAATGATTTTTTCTTCCAAATATAATCAGCATGGCTCTGCAAACAAGCCTGGCCTAAAAATAAACCAGAGAATTAACATCTAGATATCATAGAAGAAGGCAGTTAACCCTGAAATAGCATCAGCTTTGAATTCTGCCTTTTTAGATGACTTTTCATCCACAACTCGCATCAGTCTGTGTGTTGCTAGGGTATCCCTACTGCATGGTATTCATTTAAATACTTTTATTTGTGTGTTGTCTATGTAAAATGGAATGAACAAAGGAGAATTTCAGGGCTGAGTGCGAGATTTTTGTTTTCATTTGTCTAAGCTACAGACACTATCTGCATGTAGCTTTTGTGGTATAGTTGTTTGTGTTTAGTTCTGCTGACATTGTGGTGGGTTAGCAGTGCAGATAATAACAGATGACAGTTCCTTTTGTGGAAGTTAAGAACTAGCTGATTAATTATTTTTATGTTACACTCTAGAGGAAACCTTGTAATTAAACCACAAAAAGCTACATTAACATAATGTTAAGGGTCTGACTAATCCCACGAAAGCAAGAAAATTCAAAGTTAACGATGAAGAACGTAATGTTACGTGTTTTAGGCCAAGTGCTGTTCTTTGGAAAAGAGCTTAGTCTGACTATTGTGGTTGTTTTTGTGTGTGATTAGGGCAGCTGCACTTAAATCAAATTAAGTCCTTTGACTTTTCTTTGTGTTTGCTTGCAGATCAGGCTTTATAAAAAAAGATTATTAAGTGCTCAGCTTAGCAGTTATTTTTGGAGCTAGGTCTAATGCTAGATTTCATGGTTTCAGGTACCCAGCTCTGGATTTATACCAGAGGATGAACTCCTCAGTAATTCTTTTATTTGCGAGTGTATTTCTTGAAAGCCTACCAGACTTGTATTGGCACACTTATGTGGCATATTTTTATTTGCCCTAAAATGCTGTTTCTTTACTTGTGTAATTTGGAAGAAGAGGCATCTGGTTTATTTGAAGGAGTGCTTTTCCAGAAACTAAAATCTTCCAAGTTTTAATACTCACTCTGTTCCAGAGGTAATTGTAAATTACTTCTAAGCTCACACATCCTTGTCTTGCTTCATGTGGTCTTCAGCTTTTTTATCTCACCCATATATACTGACTGAAGATTACAAACCCTGTAGAGAAGTCTGTGCAGACATACTACTGGCATGAAACACGCCACTAAAGCTTGTGTGGTTAAATGTTTGAGGAGAGTCGGTGATTAGTCTGACAGGCCGATCACAGCGACTGCTTCCCCGTCTCTTCTGCCTCCATCCCAGCCCTTGGCTCTTGGAGAGTTACAGCATCTGCCTGCAGCCAGGGTTGTTAGCTGTCATACCCTTCTCCAGGGCAGTTGATTAGGAGCTTTCATATTCCCGAAAGGTCTTGATTTGATGTAGTCCCCTTTTGTGCAAACAATTTAGGTTACACAGACCTTAATTTGCTATTCTCTAGCCTGTATGATCCAGTGGCAATTTCGTAGCCCATTTTACATCTATTATGGGCAGAAAATTACACACAAGTTGATAGAGTTGACAGTGAAGTGGCAAAGACAGATGATTATCTGAAAAATTCACATCCTCTAACAAAAAAGACTTAACGCCTCAGGTATGGGCGACCTTCCGCCATGTATGCCTAAAGATAACTTTCACATATATTTACAGACAATTAAAGTCCGATGCTTAGTACTGAAAACAGAGAAAGAAACACATAAGTGCACAAGTTCCTGAATCGATGGCAAGATGTATGTGAAGTGAGTTATTTCTTGGCATTTTTTAAAACATGTACTATAAAATTAGTTTCAAGGGCTTCTTACTATAAAGAACAATAATGACAAGTGAACCATATATATTAAAACTTTATGGAAACAGAAACAGTTTCTGAAATATTAAGAACTCACTCAATTATGAAATTCAAACAATATAAATGGACTCCAGTGATAGGATTGCAATTCTAGGAATAGACTAGTTTGTGAGCTGTCACAGCGAAAACATTCAAAATGAGAATACATTTTTCATGTAGTTCTAAGTCTCTAACAACAGTGAAAAAAATCTTTGTTTTCCAGATTTCAGACTTGGTCCAGTACACATTTTAGATGCATATTCCAGCAAATCTGTCCTACTTAGTTATCACGCGAACTCATCAACCACTGAATTTTAAATATGATGTAGTCAACCTTGTTTTGGGATGCTAAAAGAATGCAATTTTACCTCTGAAGCATTTGTTATACTAAACTGTCACACCTATAAATATGCAAGAAATAAGCTCTGCAGAAGAAAGACAGGGTTTAATACTTTTGAGTAATTTTTGTTTTTTTCATTTCTAGAGAATACTTTCTTTCAGTGCTGTCCTGGATCTGAGCATGCAACATGCCTCTGACTTTCTCTGAGCTTTCCTGGTTCCATTTATGTGCACTTCTGAAGTGCTTTATTTGCTTGTCGTCCCTTCTCTCCTGGAGAGGAGGCCAGCTGCTAGCATCCACGCACACAAGCCAGCCCCCAGCCTCCAGCCACCTGCCTAAATCATGGAAGTGCTGTAGTTTGCGTGCAAGTGATACACCTGCAGCTCTAGCTGCCTGGTTTATATAGGCTTTCTAATCATTTTTATCCTTCTCCTAAATGAAGGCCAGACACAACTTACTAGCTTCAATAATATATGTTCTTTAAGCAGACTAGTTATAATAATTTAATTTGGCTTTATTAAACCACAGAGCTAGGTCAGTTGGTATTTTTGAATAGGTGCAAAGCTACAACCTTAGAGGCTGCAGGACATTTTACCTATTTTATCCGCATAGGATCCTAATTGATGCATGTAACACCAAACACCAAAATTGCCATCTAGAGGAATCTGCTTTCAGCACCTTAAGAGCTTTATTTCCATGTTTGTAGATAGCTGGCTAATATTTGATTTGCAAACACTTTTGCATAGTTGTGCTTGACATGCACAGTTAAAATGGTCACTCATGAGCTACAAATCTCCTAACTTACAGCTATTGCATATATTGCACAGCTGGACATCAGGATGCAAGCAAGACTTTTGCTCCATGATCATGCAGTAGTTTAAAATTCAAAGCATTCAAGAAGCTTATCATTATTGTAATTTCTATGCCTTCCTGAAAATGTGAAGAAAAACTTTTCCACCATCCAAGCACCACCTACCTAAGAGGCACTTTTAGGAAAGTTGCCAGCTCCATGCTGAATGAGTATCTTGCTATTTTCACTGAAGCTAGACCCTTGCCGAACTCTGCCTGTTGGGGCCCACTTAATTCGAACTAGTTGGAGCACTGCACAGAAGCCAGACGCAGAAGGACACAAAAACTACATTGGCAAATGATCTGTCAAGTGACCCATGAACAAAATCGAGATTGAGTTGCCCTTTGAAATAAACCTATTTGAATTTTATTATCTCTAGAGCACCTTGTGTCTCTAATCTTGTGAAAGGTTAGTATTCCATCCATCAGAGCAAGATTAGAGCTCTAGCTGATGCCTGTGCTTGATGATAACCGAATGCAGCAGTAGTGACTGGAGGAAGGAGATTCATTACCATGAGCAGTTCAAAGAAAGATTGGGTAAACAGACGCTCAGGGAAGCAGGTTCGCAATATGGACCACATATATTCCAGGTCAGGATAGCAGAAATCAAAAGAGCAGAATGTCAGCTAAGATTTAAACCTTTTAACAATAATCCAAGCAAAGCAATGTTACCTTATTCCCATCCTTTTATTTCATGTCGCAGAGTTGCCGACCCAAATGACTGCTGCCTTCTAGACTGAAATCACTTCCTTGGTGTATCTATCAAGAAAAAGCTAAGACTGAAGGAATAAATGAGAAAGTAATAAAAGAAAAAAATTCAGGACTCATGACAAGGTTAATGTCCACCTGATATGCATAGACAGAAGCAAAGAATGCAGATTCTGTGGTGTTAAAAAATAATGCTCTGTTTTTATTAATTCAGAAGTTCTCCCTCTCCTACCTCAGGTAAAAATAATTTCTCAAGTATTATGTCTTTTTAAAGCTTACCTGACATTCTGAAAAAAGCTTTAGTGAACAGGCATCGTTTTTCCATGTCCTTGTTTGCATGAACTTTCTAAATTTTATATTATGCTCTGAATTATATATATGATTAAGTTAATAACGGCAGTGACCTTACTTCTTGTTTTAAAAACAGAAATATGATGAAGTTCTTCATTATTCTGTGGCAATGTCAGCTCCAGCCCTATTCATTGCTTCAGGAATATAGGAGTAATCCAAAGGATTAAAATGTGTATATTTTTCTGATCCTTTAGTTCCTCCTGGTCGGTCTGGATTTGTGCCTCTGGCTTTTCTATCCGTCCAGAGCAGACCATGTATTTATGATCTCACATTTGGCTTTGAAGCATAACAAGAGGCCTTTCGGACCTGATGCCAATGTATCAGCCAGCAGCAAAATAACATGAGACTGAATTTTTTATTTGCTGTCAAACTTCATAACATCACAAAGGAAAAAGAAATAGAGGATAAGGCTGAGATTTTCCAGAGGCACAGGTGTGTTAAAGAGGTAGAAATAGTTGTATGCAAAGTAGGAACCCATTTAGTTCTTAGGTAGTACCCACAATGTAGTCACAAAACTAAAAAAAAAAATAAAATAAAAAAAAAAAAATAAAACAATGCCAAAATAAATTTAAATTTGTAATAGATTATACTGATTCTTAGAGTATAAGAAATTATGACTTTCAGCTAAATCAGATTAAATCAGAGCCTGTGACAGAATGTACAAATTTTGATGGCTCCTCAGAATAAGTAAAAAAGTTTAGAAGAAGGCAATTTTAAAGCAAAACAGTGTAGTAACAACAACAAAATCCAGGGTGTTTATGGTGTTATGTCTTACGAAATATTTCTGTACAATTCAATCCCAGAAATAAAAACTGCCGTTTCTGTGTAATCAACAAAAAAGATTTTTCAGTACCCTTTACAGATACATTTTCAGCTACATAACTTATTTTTACAGTATCAAGGGACTAACACCATAAATTATACATGGGTGTGTAACACTACTTTAAGTGCTTAATGACTAAACGCATATTAGGTAGGCTGTATGGCACCTATTGCAATTATTGTGACATTAAACATAAAAATTTCAAATGACATGTATTATACATACACGTATTAGGGGCAAGCCTGAATGAACATGTGGTCTTTACAAGAGAGGAACGTGTGACTATTAAAATAATGCTTCTTCAGTGAAAGTGGAGAATATTTTCTAGATAATGGGTTGAATGAGCAATATAATTTAATGCTGAACCCTAATATAAAAGTCACCTATTGGAAACACATTTCTAATTATATGGTTTGTAAATGTGGAAGCACTTAAAGTAAAAGGCCATCTAGGCTACATAAAATTATAATGTACTTCTGAAGTTTTTTATTATGGAAAAGGAGCAGTGTAATTAGTGTCACCTGATATGTAACAGACCTAATGTTTCCATTTTTCAGAAGTTATCACTGTTTTAAAGTTAGTTTGAAAATCTTCTCATGAGTATTTAGGTCCTTATGCAAGGAAGTATATTGTCTCAATTAAAAACCAGAAGGTATGTTCTTTCTTGTGTCCCTTTCAAAGAAATGCGTATTTTTTCTAGCTGTACTGAAATATCTGCCCTTATTGTGTCATTGTTTCTCTCAAATGACTAAGTATATATACATTTGGAAAACATAAATAAAGAAGTTATTGGATAAAAAAATTATAATAATCTCTTACAATAGTTATTCGTTTTACTTCCGTATCTCACCAGACTGCTAAAAACTTTAGCCTTTCAGATAATGCAGTAGTGGAAACCCTAAAATCACCTCATCAATCAATAATGCCTATAGTCATAAATGTATTATGTGAAAATACTAGCCCTGACCCAGTGGGGCCGATATGAAGAGACAGGCTCCTGCAGCCTGTGAAGGGGAGTCCCCAGTTTAGAACCCAAGCCACACTTCTGATCTAAAGCCTTCTTTCTCTCCCTGTGGAGAAATAAAGCCAGAGCTGGAGCAAGGTGTCAGGAGTGAAGCAGGGTGTAGCCTGGACTGCAGGTCCTCCTGCGCTTGACAAGATATACAGTTTTCAGGACACTTGTTCTTCCCGTGTGTACACAGGAGATGGTTTTAGCAGTATTGAGAGACTGTATCAGAATAACCTGCTGAAAACTGAAGTTTAACTCTCCTCTTATCACTTTCTCCCCTTTATTCAGCTGCCATTTCCCTGTTTTTCTATCTTCTCTCCAGCTATTTCTGTCCCCTCTAGCTTTTGCTTTCCTATTTCACCTGTACTGCCTCGTTTGCACTTGTTTATCCTGCTGTATTTTAATGTTTCTGCAGTAGTATAGTGTAGGAAAACAAATACAAGGCCTCTAGTCAGCATGGGTCACCCTGGACCCTTCACTGCCTGCTGCTCAGTAGGACTGATCAGCGTTTCAGCTAGTTCCTCAAATGCCACCTCAGAAGGCTGTCACTCTCTGTTAGCAAGATTTGCATAAGAAGAACAGTTAATGGGAGTTTCAGCTCAAACATGACACAACATTAACATTATGGCCAAAAAAGCTTGAGAAAAACTTGAGAATATTACACAAGGAAAAAGTGTCTAGCACTAATTCTAGGCAGTGAATGGAAAGACTTTGCCACCAAAAGTGACCCAGAATCTCCACTCTACTAGGCTCAAGAGGAAGCATTGGACACCAATGAGGAACACATGGCCTAAGCCTACATTCCCCCATCAAGCTGTCAGATAAAAACCATGTAATGTGAGAATTACATCTGTCTGAGAAAGAGGGAAGAAGATTGTATAGCAGGGAGGGCAGTTGGTTGGGTCTCAAGATTGCAGAAAAGACGGAAGAAGCATTAAATGACAGAAGGCCTGGAATTCCATTGACTTCTGTGTGAACAAACCCTAACAAACAGACAAACAAAAAAAACGCATGCAAAAATCCAGAAATAGGTTCTCAGTCTCCTAGTTCCTACTGAGCCACACCACTCAATTTCATCACACAACCGTAGGAAGGAGTCAAAGCTATTTTTTGTTTGCTTAGGGAGACAACAGCTTGTGGGTTCACTGAGGTATTCTTGCCAGGATGGTCAAAAGATTAAGCAACTAATCAGCAGACAAGCACAGAAGCACAAAACTTTTGATATCACTACATGATATATCCATTTAGATGGAAACATCCTATGCAATACAGCATCTAATAAATGGGAACAAATCCCCAAATAAACTTGTCCTAGGAGTTTTAAGGCCATTCCTGTGTAGTTCAATCAAAGAAAAAGTAGATTATACTGTTTGAAATCTAGTTTAGCCCTAAATGTATACCAATCTTCAAAGATAGTTTTTCAGTTCATTGTACCGTATCTTATATTTCCTTCTGACTGGAAACCTTTACCAGTAGAAACACTCATAGGAGGAAAAAAAGGTTTCTGTTGAGAAGGTAGGTCAGATAAAAATCAGTCATGCAGCATCTAGATCCAGTGAACTGGTGTCTGCAGATGAAGATTTGTGTTGACTTTAAAGTTATTCAAATACAAAATTTTTTTTTAATCCCTGATCTTTGAAACATCCAGGTAGGAAAGTGTATTGATTTCACAAAGCCCTGTAGGGGACCCAGGGTTTTTCTACCAGCACATGAATGCAGATCCAGGATCTGAAAGACTGTTTTCTTCAAAAGTAATAGATCTTTTCCTACATTTGTAGCTTCTTTAAAGCCAACTGCATTATCCTTAACCTTAATCCTTAACATTATCCTCAATTTATGATTTTATGCATTGCCTTGTTTTAAGTCATTGCTTGCCCAAATTTGATCTCTAGGACCAGTGTTATTCCTTAACTTTCCTTACAAAAAAAATTTAATCCCTCTAACAAACTGAGACCATTTAAGTTGACTTCCTGACATTGAAGTCAACCTAGTTTGATGTCACAAAAGAAAAAGAAAGTTTGCCACTTCAGTGAAGTTTGACCATGTAGCTGAATCTACAAGAAAGAAATTCAGTCATAACTTTGTATTGTTACAGTAACAAATAGTACTGTGCACAGTGTCCAAATAGTCAAGAAACAGCTGAGAAACCAGCCTGGATTTCATACTGCTTGGCCTTAATGGTCCATGGGGTTCCTTTGAGGGTGGATGTAGGGAAATTGGATAAGCTCAAAAACAAGTAAATTACGTTGGAGGTAGTTTTATCTTTTTTGTTAGTGGTGTTAAATCATAACAGAAGTTACTAGCTACATTCAGAGGTATCTGGAAAAACCACCAACATGACTTCATTACCTCTTAAACTGCAGACTTATAGACAAAAATGTTTTTATGTATGTAATCATTTCAATAGGAAGTCAAACTTCAATCTGCTCTTGCAGCAGGCTTCTGCCAGTTAGCTCAAATAGAAGTCTTTTCAGTTATTGCAATATTACATGACTCAAGTCTCACATCTTAGAGGTTTTCTTGAGGTAATATACCGGTTTCTTTATAAACACTAAAATGGGTTTTTTTCAAAGTGAGAGAAAGGAGAAATAGGATGGAAAGAAAACTGCAATGGATGTACAGCAGTTACATTAAAAAAATACAACTGTGCGAATGTCTTAGCTCCCTGCATTTACAAGTGTGATGTGAAAGCAGCTGCAGTTCTAATTTCAAACGTATCGTGATGCACCCAGTCTGATCTTTTTATATGAGTCTTTCCACACTAGGATTCAGGAACTGCTCTTCCCTCTGGGTACTTCAACGAATGCATGGGATCCAGTAGATGCTTCAGAGAACACTCCCTGCTTGGAGCTGAACAGGGCCCAAGAACCAGATTTCAAACTCCTCAGTGACACCTTATCACAGTAGTCTATTTTGTTTCGAAGGGGAGGAAGAAACAAAAAAAGGCAGTGTTCTAAAAGAGATAAAGCAGCCCTCCTAAATTCCATACGTGCCTAAATCCAGGTTAAGAATTCTGCCTCCAAAGCCCAGTTCCAAAGTGTTGCTGCTGCCAGGTTGTGGTTAATCACCGCGTTGTAAATAAAAGTCAGTAAAGATTTCAGTGTTTTCCTCTGGCCAGCCAGAGCCTCCTTCCAGGCGAATGACTCCTGCCGTTAGTCAATTCAAGCTGACTGCTCTGAGAATAGAAATGAAGGCGTGCAGCGACTTCAGTGCCACATTCTTCCCCAGCCCAACACTTGACCTCTAAACAGCACAGAACTGAGTCTAGTGATAGCAAATACTGCCTCTGGTTTGGGACCTGCTTGTCAAAAAACTCACTACATTTTTTTTTTCTTCTTCAGACAGAATGTATAAATTATTCTGGCTTAAATCCGTTTTATCTGGTTTGTAGCAAGGCAATTTGTTGTTAATTTTCCCTTATGTCTTCTGGACCACCTTAGACTTCCCTGTATTAAAAGTCAACAAATTTTTAATATGTTTAAAAGATTGTCATAGATTATAGGCATGGCAAGGAATTTTTATGCAAAATGTTAGATGGTAAATCTCCTTAACTATTGAACAGGATATTTAATAACCTCTAGTGGTGCTTAGGGAAAAACAGAACAGTCTGTATATTTTAAAACAATTGTTGCACTGAGTCCCATAGTTTATAGATTGTTAATACCATTTTCATGAAAGCTTCAAATGTTTTTCATAAGAAACTGTGGTGACTCATGAATTTTTCATGAGGCATTATGCATTTTTATGAACATATGATGTAAAATTCATCATTCTGAAATACATGGATAACCATGAAATGCTACATGTGTCTCTTTGGTCATGGATATTGATGACAGTACTACTGCTGTAAGTGTTTAAATGCCCATTCATAAATATTCTAGAACGTCGCCTTCTAATGCTATGTAACATTTTGCTTACTTTTTATGAGTACTTCACTTGGGCATTTTCCACTTGATAATGAAAGCAGAACCTTCAGGGACAGTTATTAGTGTATATATAAATTATGTGTAAAGTTATCTCATTGCTTTGTTTTTGTTCCTAACATTTTCTTTCTTGGTTATTGCTGTAAGTTCAATGCCTTTGAGGGGTTCTAGGGAATTTCACTTTTCATATTTATAATCAAGGATACATCATCAGTATAAAGTACCAGATGCAGCAGAATATGAACTGAGATTCTAGAGAGCAGTAAAGAGTTCAGAATGTGTTAATATCTAATTTAATAGTTCTCATGTGAAAGTGATGTGTTTCACCTAATTGCAGGATTGTCTGTAGAGAATCAATGGCGGGATCAAATCTCCCTTTTAGACATACCCAAGTGTTAGTAAATGACCTTTTGGAGTGAAGAAACAGTAAGTTTAGCATTTTAAGGTTGCACCTGAATCCCCTGAAGCTGTTAGTAACGTGCTTGTTATTTCAGTGTTGCAGAATAAAGTCTTATGGACCTTTGTCAATGTACGTAATCAGCTTTGAGTAGATGACAGTTCGTTTAACTCTATATTAGAGTTCATTTGTACAATAATTTCTTTGTATGTCAGGGTTAAATAATGCCTGAAATTCTTTGTCAGATTAGGCTCCCATTGTGATAACGGCATTTGATGTATAAATATCAGCCTAGCTTTTTTGCCATTTGCCTGCACCTGGTCTAACCTGTCCAACCCAGCCATGATAGGTGTGTGTTTCTTCCCCATCCTTGCGTCCCTCATTTTAGTGCAGGATGGTGCTGTTTGCGTTGTCTCCATGCTCCACAGTGGGGAGAGGTTAGGGATGGAGCCTCAGTGGTCTCCCCTTCCCCTGCGTCTCCTTCCTTCCTTGCAGCAGCCTGACCGGTAAGGCAGAAGAAGTCACAGACTCTGGACAGGAGGCAGGGAATAAGATCACAGTGAAATATCTTCAGTTATCAAGTCTTGCAGTAGTCTTAGAAATGTAGAGGTTAAAGAGGGGAGAGAGACCCTCGTCTTTATTCTCAACCTTTGAGACTGCACTGGCTTCTAAAAAATTTAGTAACATCCAAAAGATTTCATAATGTCATGATTTTTACTGATACAGGACATTCTAGAAAGGGATTCATATCCATTAACAGCTAAATCATTTCATCCATAGATGATTCTACCCAAGACATAAGCAAAGGATGTAAATCGTCTATTCTGAAATTTGTAATTATCTGACTTGTATTTCTTAGCATTAAATACAATGTGCATATATTCAAAATGAGCTAAAAAACAAGAGCAATTTTCAACAGACCTCATCGCACTGCAGCTTTTGTTGTTCCTAACGGGAACTGAAATTCGTTTCCAAGTTATGACTGTTGAGAGTTTCTAAAGGTCAAAGCTATAAGGGAATTCTAAAATTAGTTATTCAGGCTCACTAAAAAGTAATACGAATGCACTGGTAGCCTTACGCGTACAATTTATTCACTCTTGAATATAAATACAAATGTAATGTCAAAAATAGGAAAAAAAATCGTCTGCTGTAAGTATTCTCCTTGCAGCAATTTTTTCTCAATCAGGAAGTTAAATTGAGTTCTTTTTGGTTTGTAAGGTTGGTTGTTGCTAGAAGAAAGTCTCTTGAAACCAAAAAAAACAGTAGGAAAATTAAAAAGCGTAGAAACCACAGAGGTTAATTTCACTTGAATTTCCTTGAGACAAATCACAACTTTCACTAATTGATACCATTTTGGAATATCCTTAAAAAAAGAAAAGGAAAAAAAAAAGCCTTTGCAAGAATCCTACAAAAAGATGAAGAGTTCCCCAAAAAATTTTTTTGTCATTAATGACTTCACGAACAGAGAAAGAAAGACAGAAATAGGGCAGTGGGAAAAAAAGACAATGGCTGCCATTGATGTATGTCATGAAAGTAAGCATCTGTACCTGAAGAACCCCCAAAGAACTCTTCTGTCCAAAAAGGTAGTCAGCTTACATTAATTCTATTATCTTTCTTACCATCAGCCTTATAGGACTGTGCTGTTTTTTCTCGGGTAGCAGTCAGACAGCATGTCCAGTGTATAAGACGCACCATACTACAGCATTCAGATCTCATGTTCTGCTAAACAGGAAAGCTGAGCGAATACGTGGTAATTACATGAAATTTTCTTTTTTGTCTTTTTGGTCTTAAAGCTCATGCATATCTTTTTGGTTTTGGGAATCAGGCAACAAGCTGTTTCTAGTTTCGCATCTTGTCTTACAGTCAGATGTTGGTTTTGCTTAAACTACAGATGAAAAAGAAAATACAAGGGAATTCATCAGTCTGGGAATGAGCATAGAACATCAGCTCCAACATAACCCAACTTTGTTTATCTAATAAATGCCTCTAGATGGTTGTGATTTTATTTTGTTGAAGGCAGTTATTACATCGTGTCATGCTGCAATATTATCCCCAATCCTGATCTACTGATTTATGGTGACAACTAGTCATCACTTTGGATTTAGGCTAGCTCCTAGGTTGAATTGCATTGTGACACCAGATTACCTATGTTAAAACAGAGTGAGAAAGTCAGCTTTCAGTTTGCAAGGTAGTCTGAGAGCTAACAAGATCTTGATTTTGATCTAAGAGCAATACCTACCACCCAGTAAGAGACTCTAGCAATTCATTGTGTCCTTTCGCTTTGTAACTGAGTTGTCTTATCATAGACAAAATGTTTATTAACAGTTCAGACTTTGTTTGCAGAAGCTGTTATTATCAGCCTTGCGTCCTAAATTTAAAAATAATTTTAAAAATAAAAAATAGCTGAAATGTTACCCATTGACTGGAAACTCACCATTTAAGCCTATATAGAGCATGTAATGGTTTGAAATAACAATCTTCTCTCCCTCTTTTCAGTAGCTCAGACCTTACCCTTTTCAGCTACTTCATAAGCAGCACCGAACAGGCTTCCTGAGACCGTCTGGCTAATAAATGAAAGCTGCATAAAAATGTTCTTGCAACATAAGACATACCCAGGACATATTCTGTCATATAAATGAATCACCACTTAAAATGAGGAAAAATTATTTCCAGAATTAACACTGCTCATGACAGCCTATTTTGGCAGCTAAAAAATTCACAAGATATATATTTTAAGACACTGTGCAGCTCTGTCTTATATAGACTCTCCTCTCCCACCCTAGGACTTGTGTGCCTTCCAGAAGCACATTAAGCAACATTACTAATGTCTGTCTCATCTTCGTTCTTTTACTTTCAGCTGAAATATTACATTATTTTTCAAAAGCTACCTGCAAGTTGATGAAATATCATCTTTGCAATGAACATAAAATCTTTAAATTACTGTGAAGACCATGGAAAAATTCAATCTTTGCGGAAGCAAGTACAGTTTCTCTTGCTATAACTGGACAAGTGCCCAGTTACACCAGGACACAGTTTTTGTATATGAACATTGCAAAGCAAACTACCTTCTTGATGTATGGAAGATTTGTGGACCAAAAAAGGAAGTGATCCTTCACAGCAGCATTCATTTTGGTGGATGGAACTTGATAGACAATTTTTCTAATTAGTACAACAGGGGAGATCTCATTCTCTGGAACCAAGAAGGTGTCCAATTTTGTAGTTGTTGCTGCTTTATTACCCTGATCCTGCATGGGGTTACTGATGCAGATAGCTCTCTTAAGCTAGCTTTCTTTTGTATCAAAGCATGGAGAAGACTAACGGTCTAACTTTTTAATGGTATAATAACTTACTCTAAGCAATAGCTCTCCACGACTAGAGATCTATGAGAAGACTAAAACTTAAATAAATGTACTGCTATTTAGAGGACATTAACTTTCCTACAGATTGTATATATGTGGTGTCACATTTGGACTGACATGAAATTTAAGCTTGTGGAGTTACTGATAATGTTTGTATCACAGTATAAATAAAGATTGGACCAGCATGGACCACATTGTGCTAGATGCTGTACAAGAACAGTGTAAATGTCTACCCCTCCCTGGAAAGTTTGGTTGGCTTCCAGCAAACTGACTGTGAGTTTGCTAAATGATACCCCTGCACAAAGAAATAGTCAGTTAACAATCTCAGACAAGATAAGCTGTCAGCAAACTCGGTTATGGTTTGCTGTGACTGACTCCTGCAACGGCATGATATTTTAAGATAAATAATGTGATTCCTAGTATAGCTATGGATTTGGAGGAACCAGCATGCGAATTGCTTACAGCAGCCCCCCAGCATGCAGAGCATTAGGGCAGAGAAGTTGAGAGGCCTGGATTCACTGCTTTCAGGATTGTCTTTCCCGGTTGTCGTTCAATTGCACTGGTCTGAAAGCCTGGCTTCAACCTTAAAACAAATTTTAATTTGAGCCCCAAGTTCTCTGCTCTCTTTTTGCCTTCCAGACTGTGTGACTAGACAGCTAGTTGTATTCAGCAGTACAGCCAGTGTGCATTATTTCTTAGAAGAAGAAATGCTGAACATATAAAATAGTAATCAGGATGATTCAGACATCAAGGATACCACCAGGTCAGGGTTAGCAGTGAAAAATGGCTTTGTTTTGCTTTTCTCTAGAACAGCTTTGTCAGAATTAGTGGATAATTTGGAAAAATCAAAGAGAAGACTATATGTTGTGGACCTCAAATTATTCTGTTTGACAACAAAGAATTACAAGGGTTTCTTTTTTGTTTTGGCCTTTGTGGGGTTTTTTTTTGCTTTTTCCCTACATAAGTTATTTGGCAAAAGCATATTCTTTTACAGATGGAATTTATTCCGTATGAAGAGCTGTGATTTTAATGACAGTTTAGACATTGATACATTTATTAGAATATATTTTTCCTTTAATAAATGCTTTGATGTAGTGAGTATGTTTTCAGTGTTCTGTGTATACATTATCATGATAACCCCCTTGCAGTTATCTGGGAGATAAAAGACAGACTGCAGCTCTGCACAACTTCTGCCAAAAAAGATGTGGCTCTTTTCTTACTGAGTCCTTGCAGACTGGGCCATAGTGTTCAGTGGATTCTGCTTTCAGCTGATCACAGTTGATAATCCTCAAATTTGGTGTAGAACTTTTTCTTACGTAGTCTTAATTGCCATCCTGTCTTTAGCATGGCAGTGGTTCTGCATTTTTATGAGTCAGTGTAGCCACAGCAGAGCCCTATGTTAAAAGGGTGCTCACAGCATGGCATTAGCCAAGACTCTGAGAAGTCAGCATGTCCCTGCAGTTAGCACATGCAGATGCGTCTATGGGCAATGACCACACATTTAGAATCTGGCATCCGAGAGTTGGCTGTGTGGTGACTCCTGCAGCAGTGAAAATCATTTAATCACAGCAGATATACATGTTTTGCCAAAGGCATTGCCGTTGCTGCCTTGCTGTCTGCAGTGCCCCATTTACAGACCACAGCACTCATTGAACTCTCTCCCAAAGGAGGTTTAAGAAGGTTTACAAGCAGACCCTGTAGGAAGATGGAATCTTCTAAAAACTAGAGGAAGCTATGCCTGCTTCTGTCAGATGTGTTTAAAGAACTATTGTACATGCTCAGTGAATTTCTTGGGAAAATGTAAGCATCACATGGCAGTTACGGGATCTTAACAGAAGAGATGATTACATATTTCCAGTATATCCCATAGGTTTGGTTTCCAGTAAAAATTAATTCCACAAGCCAAAATTTAGAAATATGTTATGGTTTGGGCCTGAGTAAATGCACAGAAGCAGTAGAGTCTGAAACCCTTTCAAAAAAGTGTAAGGTCTACTGTTCCAAAGCCAATAACTAACACAAACTGGAATTAGTATGCTGGGTGTGACATGACTGGTGGAGGGTTCTAGTACAGTTCTTCAGTAGAGTAGCAAATTACTGAAAATACTAACATTTTCTTAGTATTACCTAGATGTACCATACTTTTAAGAGGAATTCTGCTCAATTCCACTCAGGTCTCTTTCAAGTTCTCTTCAAGAAGATTTGCAAATAAGTTTTCAGATTTATTTCCATGGTGTTGTTCTACACTGTAAGAACTTCAGCATAGTGGAACTTACCATCATATATCTATTCTAAAATTGTTACATTTTCAGTTAAATTATCATATTAATGACTTTTATTATAGATTTAGTATACTAACTGTGGAGGATATTGCAAAGGATGAAGATTTCTATGTTTAAATGGAACATGAAGAAGAAGTGGAATTACTCTCACTGAAGTCCTTTTAAATGGATTTTTCTTGTTCAGTTTTATAGGTTCTGTATCCTTCTACCTTGCTGGGGAATTCAGGTTCTGCTCCAGTTTTCTTTACCTCCGAATAGAGTCATTTCCTATCCAGATAGATGGATTTCACTCGTAAAGCATTGCTGTAAGAACGTATTATGACAAATTTTACTAATGCTCACAGAGGAATGCCATCAGAAAACCCTTGGGGCTTGACTAACACCTGTTTGTTTTCCCTGCAGAATTTTTCAGAGAACTTCTGGAGAATGCGGAAAGGTCCTTAAATGACATGTTCGTCCGGACATATGGCATGCTGTACATGCAGAACTCGGAGGTGTTCCAGGACCTTTTCACAGAGCTGAAGCGGTATTACACAGGAGGCAATGTGAACTTGGAGGAAATGCTGAACGATTTCTGGGCTCGGCTGCTGGAACGGATGTTCCAGCTCATAAACCCCCAGTACCATTTCACTGAGGACTACCTGGAGTGTGTAAGCAAGTACACAGACCAGCTGAAGCCCTTTGGAGATGTACCCAGGAAGCTGAAGGTTCAAGTGACTAGAGCGTTCATTGCTGCACGGACCTTTGTTCAGGGGCTGACAGTAGGCAGAGAGGTTGCAAACAGAGTATCCAAGGTAATCTAAAATCAGGGGCGGGGTTTAAGCTTGAATTTGTTTTAAACTTGCTAGATAATTGAAATCTGATTGTGCACTTTTTTTTAATATGAGGGGGGTTGTTTGGTTAGTTGTTTTTTATGTCTGCTGATACACCCATCCTAAGTTTATAGAGAGGGCAACAGTTGTTTTTTTTTTTTATATCTGGAGATATCAAGGCAATACTGACTGGAAAGCATTTCTCTGTGCTTAGGACACAACGAAAAACCAATATACATCAATGTTGCAGTATATTGATTGCCACCAGTAATTCAAAACTGGCTATGTATATAAAAGAAGATTATTATGATCAGAATTTAAGTGTTTCAAGCAGATTTATGCGACTGTTCGTTAGGGCAGTACAGCCCTCACAGCATTCGTTCATCATGCAACTGGGTGATGAATTTTGTCAGAAATGTCTAGTCATGTTTTTGACAAGAAAATAGACGAATAGTGACACCTCTGGACCTTGAGCTTTCCCAAAGGACAGTTTGACTCGCATTTATTTTAGTTTTAATTATTTATCTATGCAAATATTTATGACGAGTATAATGCTTGAGGGCTTCATGTAATTAAAGCTATATAAGAAAAAACACACACAAAAATAACCCATATCAGAAGTGTGCCTGAATTGCTTTGTCTTATACAGCCTGAATGTATTTCTCCTATACAGTGTTTCAAACTCAGGTGCATTTTTCCAAATTGCTGTTCCAGCTAGATACTTGTTTTGTGATCTGGCTATTTCACAGTCCTCATAGTGTGTTTGGACCTTATCTGTATTCTGAATTCTGAAATGCTCTGGTGAGATCCGCTGTGAAATGCCCACGTACTCACTTCTGAACAATAAGTGCATGCATGATTTTGATGCTTGCCCCATGCAATACATTTACAAGCATTTACAAGCCTGAGCCATTCCTCTTCCTCAAAAGGACTGGCTCACTTGCTTCATTTAAATCATAGCCAGATGAGGGAGAGGTAGACCTGATATATTGTACAGTAGACTGCACTTTAGGCACTCAAAAAAATGAGGCTTCTAAACTTTTCTTGTCCTGTATGATGTGATACTTTTCAATTACAAATTCAGAAGCCGTGAAGCCAGGAAGGCAGTCATCAGTGAGCACCTGATATTATGCCCAGGAGACTACATGGGAGGAAAGGGTCATTTTGTGCTTAAAAATCAGTGAATGAAATGCATGATCCCGGTTACCCAGCTAGAACCAAGGTTTCTTCCTCCCAAGTACCTTCCTGTGCTACAAGGTTGCCTTCCCTTTTTTTTATGGCACTGTCCTTTCTTGCAGTTCTTTCTGCATGAAATCCCAGCCCACATAGTCTGGCTGGGGGCAGATACAACTGTTTAGCCTCCAAGGGTGCAGAATGCATGTATCTGGAGCCCCAGATTTCCTCTGAAGAGTGGTGATATCCCCGTGGGTCAGGTTTTAAGTGAAAATGCTGAGCTCTGAAGTCACTGTTCTCAGTAGGCAGTAGGTCTTGCTGTATGGACTGGATCAGACTGTAAGGAGTAAGCTATGTAATTCATATAATAGATGTGTAGTTTGTGAATCCCAACCAGATTAAGGTATGAATTGTCTGCAGAAATGTCTTTTTCCCAGTGTATGTACATGACTGTACAAAATGTACAGGTGTCTCGCCTCTCACATACCCAGGAAATGTTTTCATCTCGTCTGCTGAGTTTTGGGCACATAAGCCTTTTCAAGAACAGGGTTTATCACAAGATCGCTAGATGATCCTATGATGCGAACTAATAGCTCAGCAATCATAAAGTGAGCCTTTTGGTAGTGTCACTTGAAGAAGGTAACAATAGCTCAATAGTGCTTCTGGTTTTTTCTTTTAACGTGAAAGCAACACTTTAAAATCTTTAAAAGAGCTTGGTGGTTGGTGCAAGATACAGTACAGATTCTTTACTTTATATTTACATAAACAACGATACTCTAGTAGACTATATCTAGAATACCGTGTCCGGTTTTGGGCCCTTCCCATACAAGAAAGACATCGACAAACTGAAGCGAGTTCAGTGGAAGCCACAGCATGATCAGGACTAGATTACTTGCCCCGTGAGGAGAAGCTGTGGTACTGCGGCTTGTTCAGCCTGGAGAAGAGGCAACTTAAGGGGCACCTAGCAGCAGCTCCTTGTGCCTGTGGGGAGGTTCATCAAGGAGATGCAGCAAAGCTCTTCACAGTGGGGCACAGTGGGACATGATGGGTGTAGATTGAAACAAGGGCTGGTTCAGACTGCATTTAAGGAGAAGCTTTACCATGAGGATGATCAAGCATTGGATCTGTTGCCCAGAAAGCCTGCACAGGCTCTATCCATGGAGGTCCTGACTGTACAAAGCCCTTTGAGATGACCACATCATGGTAGTCAGAGTTCAGAGATGACCCTATTGTGACAACCAGGTTGGACTGGAGATCTCCTGAGCAGCCTTCCAACTGGAATTATCATGGAATCACACAATCACAGAATAGTTTGGGTTGGAAGGCACCTTTAAATGTCATCTAGTCCAAACCCCCTGCACTGAACACGGACATCTTCAACTAACTAGATCAGGTTGCTCAAAGCACTGTCCAACCTGACCATTTCCAGGGACTGGGCATCTACATCGTTTCTGGGCAACCTGTTCCAGTGCCTCACCACCCTCACAGGAAATAATTTCTTTCTTATATCCAATCTAAATCTACCCTCTTTCAGTTTAAAACCAGTACCCCTTGTCCTATTGCAACAGACCCTGCTAAAAGTTTGTCCCCATCTTTTCTACAAGCCCCTTTTAAATATTAAAAGGTCGCAATGAAGTCTCCCTGCAGCCTTCTTTTCTGCAGGCTGAACAACCCCAACTCTCCCAGCCTTTTCACATAGGAGAGGTGTTCCAGCCCTCAAATCATTTTTGTGGGCTCCTCTGGACCTGCTCCAACAGGTCCATGTCTTTTCTGTGCTGAGGGCCATGGAGCTGGATGCAGGACTCTAGATAGGGTCTCACCAGAGTGAAACAGAGGGACAGAATCACCTACCTTGGCCTGCTGGCCATGCTTCTTTAGGATACCTATTGTGTGATCCTATGAAAAGATTAATGAAATAAACATTTTTACTTGAATGTAGAATATGCTTTGATTTCAAGACTGACTTTGGTATTAAAATCTCTGTGGCTATATTCATACTCACAGCAAATGGTAAATGCTTGCTGGTTTTAGGGACTTTGTGTCATATGCAGCCCGGTGAGGCAGATGTGAAGAACACCAAGTGACACCAAATGTTCAAGATTAATAAATATCCCGTGGAAAGGCTGTAATTACTCTAAGATCCAAGCTTTTGTGATCATATCATAACTGTGGATTTTTATGCTGGTCTATCTACTCTAGAAAATGACAAATCCTTTTTTTACACATCTTTTTAAAAGACTGCCACCATTCCTGCCACCATATAACTTTGCAACTAAAAAAGAGGCAGGTGAATATTTATTGTTGCTGTTTTGGAAGTCATCCAAATTCAGCATGGATTTCATTTTCATTGTACTCTAATATTGAGAGATTCTGTGATAAGAATGCCACATTTGAGTAAGTCAAGAGAAATTAAAAAAAAAAAGGAAATGAAAAGAAAAACTGCTGCAGTTCTTTTACAGAAATCTTTGTCCCTTGTCTGCACTGGCTGGGAACAGGGGGGATCTCCTAGCTGCAACATCATAAGCTAAAAATATCTTTAGCTTTCTAGCTGTGGACCCATTATCTGACGGAACTGCCACTGTCAAAGGCCACTCACATAGAAAAACATTGAGCCTACACCTTAAAGACTGTGAGAAAGAGATTTATTAATGGGAAGGTCGGTAACAACATCTCTTTTGGGCCTTACATTTATTTTCTCAGCCTCTTCTGGCCCATATCTGTAAATTACTTGGTGGATCATGCAGTAAGAAGGATTTGTTGCCTACCTAATGTCAGGGACACATCCTTTCTGAAGATTTCTCTTCAGAGAGGGTGTAATGTTGGTGCTGACTGAAAATTATGCAGTCAGTGTATTCCTTGTAAAGGATCTATGGTCCCCTCTATTTCCAATGAAGTAGGCACTCAGGCACACTCAAAATAGGCAATACATATCACAAATATTTTCCTCTTATAATAGTATTTTGCAATTTGCTTATGTCAGTGACAATATAATTTAGATAAGTCCCATTTAGATAAATGGGGAAGAAGGGTGGTTAGGATGTCTTTGTTTTGTAATTTTTTCTTATATTGTATTGGAATTGTAAGCAGTTGTGCCATTTTAGTTGAACAGTATTTTCATAATCTCAAAATTCAATGGCACCTTTTAATTTCCAGATATTTTTAAATCTTTTTATTTCTCATACTAATGCATTAAAAATTTTTCAGTCTATGTTGTTAAGGGCTTGTCAAATCTCCACTCAGTGCAGTATATTTCCACTAGCTTGAGTAGACTTCAATTTCTATTCAATAAATTCTATATATGCTTTGTAAAGCTGCATATGCATATCAGCAAAAAGTAATTACAGTATTTCTTAAAGTGAGAAAAATGAAACATATTTATTCATTATAATAGAAGTATCATAGAATATCTCAAGTTGGCAGACACCCATAAGGATCACTGAATCCAGTTCCCTGCTCATCGCAGGACTGCCTAAAATGAAATCATATGACTAAGAGCATCCTCTAGATGCTCCTTGAACTCTGACAGGCTTGGTGCCATGGCCACTTCCCTGGGGAGCCTGTTCCAGTGGCTAACCACCCTCTCAGTGAAGAATCATTTCCGAATGTTCAATCTGAACGTCTTCTGACACAGCTTCAATATATAATATTCAATCTATAGCATAAGAACTGCCATTATGGGCACACCAAAGGTCTGTTTGGTTGATTTTTTCCTCCATGCCTGGTAGTTTAAGGTCGGCATAGGAGCAGAGCTTCTCACTTAGTATATTTTCATAAGCTACAGCTGCTAGATATTTGTGAATTTTCTGAGGTACAGGCTCAGAAATAATTGGTAACATTTTCTACCACCTGTTTTTCTACTAATTTTTCAGATCTTATAAACCTGTAGAATAGGCTTTTCTGCTTTATTACCATTTGGTGGGAAAAAAAAAAAGTGCTATCCTTTTCTTTTCCTGCACAAAATATAGCATATTCAAATGTCAATGTTTTTGTATATATTTTGTTTTTCTCAACTTTTTTCCTGGAGAAAAAAAACCACAAAGCACCCCAAACCTTCCTGACCAGCTGTGATTTAGCATTTAATGTTAATCTGAAGAAACCATTGAAAATATTTCTGAAGTTGCTGCCAGCTAGATTTCCAATAATGTGATAGAAAAGACGTATGCATATTTTTCATGTTCATCATTTACTGTGTGTGAGCTCTGGATACTTTACAAGAAAATAATGCTAAGCTGTTCTCTCTGACTGTAAACAAAACAGTCTCAGTTATCATAATACTGTCTTTGAACTGTCACTGATTGGTGGAAAATGTAAGCAGGAATAAGTATGGGGAGGAGAAAGCAATTAAAATTTATAAAAGAGAGGGTCTCTGTGACTTTCCAGGAGCTTGTGATTCCTGAAATACTTTCCCGAAATATACTGGTAACTGAATTACAACTGTTATAAAGCTTGTTGTACTGGAGATTTTTTTCAGGAAATAAGAAAGAGTTCTGGGCCAAACAGCATGTAGAACAGCATTAGAACTAGTTACCAAGAAAAGATTAAGACTGAAACTAAGGGTATTTTGAAAGATAGTCTAAACCCTAACTGAATGCAAATTTGCCAAAAATAACCATACTGGTTGGTACAGGCAGTACTGTTTCCCTAACAAGGTGTTATCCCATCAGGATACGATGTGAGGCAGCGTACTCTTGCAGCCCAGAAGGCCACCCGTATCCTGGGCTGCATCAAGAGAATTGTGGCCAGCAGGTTGAGGGACGGGATTCTGCCCCTCTGCTCTACTCTGGTGAGATCTCACCTGGAGTCCTGCGTCCAGCTCTGGAGCCCCCAGCACGGGAAAGACATGGAGCTATTGGAGCAGGTCCAGAGAAGCCCACAAAAATGATTCGAGGGCTGGAGCACCTCTCCTGTGACAGATGGGATTGTTTAGCCTGCAGAAGAGAAGGCTACAGGGAGACCTGATAGCAGCCTTCCAATACTTAAAGGGGACGTTGAAGAAAGGCAGAGGGGAACTGTTTTACACAACATGTAGTGATAGAACAAGGGGTAATGGCTTTTAACTAATAGAGGGTAGGCTTAGATTGATAGAAGAAAGAAATTCTTAACTGTGAGGGTGGTGAGGCACTGGAACAGGTTGTCCAGAGAAGCTGTGGATGCCCCTCCCTGGAAGTGCTCAAGGCCAGATTGGATGGGGCTTTGAGCAACCTCATCCAGTGGAAGGTGCCCCTGTTCATTGCAGGGGGGTTGGAACTAGATGATCTTTAAGATCCTTTCCGACTCAAATCACTCTATGATTCCATAATTCTATGATTCTATGATAGCATTATACCCAAAGAAATATTTTCCTGGAAACACTTTCTTTGTGTATACTTTTCATTGAGAGTTATAGAAAACAGGAGGAAAAAAGAAAGCACATTTTCTTATGTTTCATGAGCATAACTTCTTAAGCCTGACTTGTGCCGATTTCATGTTTAAACCTGGATAAATTCACATAGAGAATATATGAGTTTATTAGGAAAAAAAATGAAGAGTGACTGGTTAGTCCTGTCAAAAACCACAGTCATTAGCCAGCTGTCATTACCCCACTGCTGCTCAGAGCTCTGATTTAATATCAGGCAGACAGTTACATCTTCATTGGCTCTTGCACTGAATCTGGCTCACTAGGAACAGCAAGTGAGTGCAGAGTACTTTTATTTACACAGACCTATGGTGTAGTTATTGATTGCTAGTTTTGCTTTTCTCTTAAGTTTGGCTGCTTTGTGGTTTGGTTTTCTTTCTGAATTTGACCACTTTCTTCCCATTATGTACTAGGATAAGGACAATTGTTCTTAGTTTGACTTTGCCTTTCACACTTGTAAATCCATGCTACTGGCAATGATAGTAGTTTTTATACCAGGAGTAAAGTGAAGCTTAGCTCAGGGGCATCATTAGGAGCAGTTAGTGATTTTTTTAGTGGCATAAACATCAAAGATTTGTGACCCAGCCACTAAGTACTTATTTCATTAATGCATTTAAATATTAATTATCATTTATTGCAAGGTAAAATGGCTGTTACAATATTTTTCTCATTGTGTGACATAGCCTATATGTCTCCCTCTTTTTAAACCAATTAAAACCTTTCTTCCCCTGAATATTATTAAATTATATTAATATCAGACTTCTTATTAGGAACCTTGTGATATACAGGCAAAGTGAAACAAATTCAGTAATACAATTATAAGGTTAAACCCAAGATTAGTACTGAAAAGCAGTCTCTAGTAATTGCCTGTGATTACTTCTACTCACAGAATGCCAGGCCACTGCTTTTCAAATATGCTGAATCAATATTCTTACATGCTCTGCTTTTCGTGGTTTATAAATAAACATTCGACAGTTTGTGAGAGCCATAAATAAAGGTCAATATTGAATGTCATACTGTTTCAGAATGTAATTATTGCAGGGAGGAGGGTAGAAATATGACATGCTGATAAGTCAGGTAATTAAAAGCCAAAACGAATAGTACTTTAATGCTGGGAAATGTGATTTGCGGGGTGTGACAGATAAAGAGCTACGTGTCCTGTATATTTTAACTTCGTTGGCTGAAGAGATTTGGCTTGTTAAAGTCACAGAGGGAAAGGAGATCGAAAAAGGGCTATGGTTTTCACTAAACTTTAATCCTTAGTTCAAATTGTTAGTTTAGGAATAGCCCAGCTGAGCAAGCATAGCTTTTGTGATTGCGTCTGTGTCTATTGTTTTAAGTTTTATTTCAGTCATTTGTTCTTTGGGTTTTAATTGAATTAATATAGCTTTCCAAGAACTGGATCATACCATGCCATGAACAGGCATTCTTTTTTCCTCTTCCTGTCCCTTAGTGTTCCTCAGGTGGGGAGTCCAGGAATTATCCAGCCAGAGGTGTTTCAGGGCTCAGAGATGTCTGTGTCGTAGAAGCAAGAATGAATGGTACCCGCACTGGAGTGCTTAGTGGGAAGTATCCTTTGAATTGATGTTCTCCAGCTATGCAGGAAATCTTTCCTCCTTTCTTGGAATGAAAAGGGACGTAAACCGATCTAGTTAATTTGCAGACAGTTCATGGGAAAATAAACCAGATGCCTTCAGCATAACCCAGACTTACTGCAGGTGCACCGATCTATTTTCCACTTTGCGTGCACTGAAACATCAGACGTCCCAGAAGAGCAGCTGGGATAAAAGGCCTAAAATGAAACAGCAATTCCAACAAAAGGAAAACAGAGGTAGGAGGTCTGCAAAAGCTGTGGTCCATGTCCAACCTATTAGAACTGACAGATATAATCCAGCCTGGCCTCTCCATTTCTTAGCTCCTTAAATTTCATTCAGCTACCTTTGTATTGACCTTAGTAACCTCAGTTTAACTGAGTCACACTGCTCAATAAGACAGTCAGTCTTGCTCAGTATCCCTTAAGTAGGTCTAACAACCTGGTTTATTCCTGCTATGTACCACTTCACATCTCAAAATTTGCAATAGTCCTGTCATAAGCAAAGATCTTCTGATTACAGTGCTTTTGCTCAGTTTGTGCTGTATTTTAAATGCCCATGGCACAGAAAATACTCTAGTTCAGCTTTGCATGAAACTTCTACCTCTATAGTAAGAATGAAAATGAAAGTGGATTGGTTTAACAAAGTCATTAAACACTGTCATGACACATTAGAAAAATAATTATAGAAATCAAGGTTTTAATTAAGGTTGCCAAAAAGCATATTTTACGCAAAATCCTTCAAAGATTTCATACCAGTTGTTTTCCCACCTATAAAAGATGTTGATATGGCAACTGCAGAATCTGTGTAAAGTGAAAATGTAGAACTTTTTCAGAGATGTTCCTAGAACAAAGGATGTATCCTAATGCATGTCATGATACACAGCCAAGTCATGATAAAAATAATGGTGAAGAAGCAGAACTCACCTAGGAGCTTGCTGACCCTGCTAGATTTAGACTTTCTCTGTAATTAATCTTACAGCAGGTTTTATATTTTTGCTGTTTTAGCATAGGAGAGCAAAAGCAAATTCAAAAGAATCAAATGGAAATAGGAAGGAGATTAAAAAGTCTGAAAGTTAAGCAATGCGAGGAGATCCATATCATTTTGCAACATGCTGACTTTTTAGAATGACTCCTTTTACAGGTTGTCTTCATCCTGTTTCAAAGGCAGCCTATGGAAGCACTGTTTTCCAGTCACAATTTGATAAAAGCAATTAATTTTATTTCTCATGTGAGTCAGAAGCACAAAAACTAATAGGTTCTTCTGCCTTCGGGTCTCTACAGAAAACGTTAGTCAAGAAAATATCTGATTGACCTAAAACTCGTCAGGAATACTGACTGGAATTTAAATGCATATCTGTTTAAGTGTTATGGTAAACAAAGTCATCAGAAACACATAGAAAAAGTCCAATTTCTTTGAGACTTTAAAATAATGAATTCTGAAATCAACCATGTGGATCTAAGTTCAATTCATAGTTATTCAGAAGTCAGTGACAGTTGGCTTTGTTGTCTGCTTAAGTCTTGCCTCTCAAAATATATCTCAAACAAAAGAAAGACGGTATGAACATAGGAGTACAAATGAAGCCTTTCCTTGTCAGGAAAATAACAGTTCTGGTCATCTGTAAAATTTTTAACTTAGCCCCATCGTCCAGTGTCTGCTTCTGATGGGAGATTTTTATGCCACAAGCTTGTTGAGTTTTTGCCATAATCTTTTCTGAAGAGAAAATGTCAATTTTGTTCAGTCTACATGTCGAATGCTGTCATTGCTCTTTTTTCTTCTTCTCCTTTCCTTCCTCTCCTTTGTTTTTCTTTTTTAAAGCCCTTAGGAAAAATACATTTCTTGAATAAAAACTAAACATACCAGACAAAACAGTGGAAAAGTAGAGCTTTAAATAAGATTCGGAGGATTTAGTTGACCTGAGCTCTACACATCTGTCACCATTACATGGCCAAGAGCAGAAACTAAGTGTATAGAAAGAGGATTTTAATACAAAAAATGCCTGCTTGCCCTTCAAACAGTTTACCATCGTTTAGGAGCTGGCACACAGTGTTTTGCCTTTCCCCAACACCTGAGCGCAGTTTTAGCCTGCAAACAACTTCCCTGTTCTTGAAAATGGTTTTGCTTTTGCAACTGCCAGAGATATTTTGATGTTCAAATCTGTCCCGGTGCTGTGCAGGTTTGACTTCTGGTCTTTGATTTCAGAAGGTTTATTAATTTTGCATGAATCCACCACTAGAGAAATTACTGGAATAATGCAGGAGGCATGTACAGACTCCCCACTTCACCCCGGCTTACGTGATTTTCAGTATCATCAAGCGACAGAATTGCACCTTGTCTTTTGTACTTTTCATCCCATGATTCTTGTGTTCACGTCCGCATGTTGGTATTATCCATGGATCCAAAAGTGAGTATGTATAAGGCAATATCTGGCAAGGTGACAAAGCTAAGCAGGGCTAGTACACTTAACTCGCATTTCCTGAGTAAGTGCTCTGCATGCTGAGTTGTTATGCCAAAGCATCAGTGGTTCTTTCCACGACAGAGGACACTGATCTATTTGTTCTGTCTCAGATGGAGGTTTTATGCATCCAGTCACTAAAGGGAAGCCTGAGATGCCAAAGATATGGATTTGAATTTCACAAAAGTAGCCTTCATTGTTTAAGTACAAGAAACAGAGAAATTACAAACTGCGTTCTTCTCTTCAGCAGTTTTTGGGCTCAACAGTACCACAACTCACGGTGATGTTATGACACACTGTGATGGCTGTTTTTTAGACATGACCCAAAACAAGTGAATGCATATGGATCTAAGCACCAGGTCTTCTCTGTCTGGGGAATGCAATAATTGACTAACTTTGGTCTGTGGCATGTAAGCTGTAAGAACTCAAGTCAGCTCAGGCCTAGGACCCATGGAAACATATAAGGAAAAGCTTCTCCACTCAAGCACCATCTTCTTTTAACTCTGTGGTCTTCAGTGTTGACAGAGCAAGGAATTAGGTTGGTTGGAGCAAGTCTGACCTAATTCTCACCCATATAGACTTGGCCATCAGTGCCTAACTCTCCCCTTTCACTATGCCAGAAACCAAACCCGTATTAGACAACAAACTCCTCCTTGTGAATTCCACTCCCAAAACTGGTAGCCTCTTGCCATGTTTGCAATTTTCCCTATCAGACTGCAATATTCTTTTCGGATCTGGCCACAACATCTTTAATAGTTACCTATTTCCCAGTGGAAGAGAGAACCGTTAGAGGCATTTACGCGTTTAATTTCTTCAGGCTAAGTCTATTATTTTGTTGTTGTTGGCTTTACCTGGTTATATTAATATTATAGTGGCAGTCAATTCATTGTTTATTTGAAACAACAATTTTATTTTGTACACTACTGTGCAAAGGATACCCTGAATGAAAAAAATCTGTTTTCCAGTCTGAGTTTTAGTTTTGAATTTACACTGACATTTTCTTTGGATAAGTGGTGGCTACTTTAACAGCTAGTTTGAAATCCAGCACAGAGACAGCTAAAGGCACACTGTGGCCTTTAGTCCTGGAGATCTTAAGGTAAACTTCAAGCGTGTAACCTGCTACAACATAGAGTATAGGAAGACAGAACCAAAAGATGTTCACAAAGCTCCTGGCAATCTACCCATCCTGGCAACCTGTCCATTGTGTGTAAGATGTAGTTTTGTAGGAAAGATAAGCACCTCTGTATCTTTCATCATCACACATCCGTTTATAAAGAAGAGTGCACATCTGCTTTTCAAGAAAAAAATATAGAAATCAAACTACAGGACAAACTGCTGTCGGAAACTTCCACACTGATCCTCAAAACTGAAGTTCTTTTGGGAGCCCTCAGGATGTTTCCTGACCTTATGTATGAGGTTAAAGAAAGATACAACTTTTTTTGTTTTTATGTAATTCATTGTATGTAGTGTTCAGCATTTTAAAGACAGAATGTACCAACTGGAAATGAATGCAATTCAGGTTTTCACATAAGTCAGAGTTAAAATTTTGTGTGAAGAAAGTTTGCAGATTAATTTATGCTCTGGAGTCTCCAAAGCTAACAGAGGAAGCTGCCTGCCAATCTCTACTACTATATGCTTACTTTTTCTTCCATTTTATTTTACAGTCATATATATAGTTACAGGAATATTTTAAATGTGTCAAAAATGTGAAAAAATAATGTACACAATGAAATTTATTAAAAACAAAAAAAATGGGGCGGGGGGAGAGCAGGTGAGGTAAATGTGAAACCTGGAATAGCTCTAGTCTTCTTTTTACCCCGACCCCAAAGAAATCATCCTATGGCCACATCTTATTTTCAGTCTGATTCCCCACAACTGCTGCTGAGAGAAATGTCTTCCAGACTTAGCCTAGTACTGAAGCACTGTGAATGTATGTATACCAGTACAGTGCACACTTTTTTGTGTAAACTTTGATTTTCTAGTTAAGATTCAGTCTGTGCCTCCCTCTCCCTCCTCCCACTTTCCCTCCTGAATCAGTAAAAAATACCTTTGCCATTGACTTCAATCCGAACTTGATTAGGGTCTGATTGTTCAGAGCTGTATAAAATCAGGTAGAACACAAAGTTTATTAAGGCAAAGGCCTTTACAGGCAGACTGAAGAACTTACCCACAGAAACTTATTCCTCAGGAAATTTGGGTGGAATAACAGGTTTTCAGTCAAGAAATGACCATTTAAAGGCATAAAAACAGCGCTATGAGTTAACATAGGTAAAATATTTATAGACTATCAGTATATGAGGTTAAATTCACATAAAATCATCATCAGTGAAATTTCACCCTTGTGATACAGTTTAAACACACTGTAAAAGTTTAACATGTTTCTGAAGTGTATAGCATCACCTGCGGACAGATACGTGTTCCAAACCGGGGAGCACAGTGTTCGTAGTTCCTAAGGGCAATTCGTGTGTCCTGTGGCAATTAATTACAAATAAAAAAGTGGAAGGATTACATACATGAAGAAGAATGTGAACAAAATTCACTTCTCCAACTGACCTGGTGAATTCTTGCTCACTCCAGTGAGTGAACTGGCTGCCAGGGTTTATTTACTGCCTAAGGATCGGTACAGGCACCACATGTATAAAAAGCACAGTGTGTATACAAAGCACGGCATGTAGACAAATCCATCATCTGCTTTTATCCATCCATTATTTATTTGCAAGAAAGTTTTTTCTTGATGAGTTAAAATGTTCTGTAAGCCATTTTTTGAACAATAGCTATAAAGTGGCAACACAAATGACTATTCAAAAGATGTGTTGGAAGAGAAAGCTCTGCTAGAGACTGAACTTTTTAAAGTTTTGAACATTTCTCTTTTATCATCCCATCTGCAGAGATTCAGTGCTACAAGGACGTTCCCTTAGGCAATATCAATACAGTGTGGAGGTTTATGAGCCAAGATACACATCAAAAAGAATTTTAATAAGCCTTGACAGATATATTGCATTAATAGTGCTGATGTAGTGAGGTAGGACCTACGCAGCGGGGTGTGTAAAGCACTAAGGTATTCTTACTGCTGGCTAGGATATGGCATAGAACAGACTGTCACTTGGTGGAAGAAAGAAATGTGTTAACTGGATGTATTGAATAATTTTCTTTTTTCATGATCAAAATTCTTTTCCTGGTGACCATGCATTGCTCCTTAGTAGGAGGAGTAAATACCTATTAAGGAAAGATTAGATCTCTCTAAAGTGAGTGAGCTTACCGCTTAATCAAGTGATGATCCATTTCAACACTTTGATCTCTTGTCTTCACACTCATGCGTGCGCGCACACGCACACACACACGTACAGATTCACAGAGTGACATGCTGGCAACTAAAATAGTGGGAGGACTCATGGTGTTATATGAGAGGTGAATTGGACTATCTTCCTTTGCACAAATGAATGGTAGTTGAAGTCCATTCACCTGTGTTTGTATTTCAGCACACAAATAGAAAGAGAGGACTCAAGTGCGTATCTGCATATGGGCACACAATCTAACTGCAGGTAATAGCACACAATTTTGCTATTTCAGCTTGTAACATCTATGAGTTGATACCATCCAATTGATATTTATTGCATTATGTGAAATATTGATACATATGTACATGGATCATGAAAAGCACTCTTTGGTCCAGTATCTTTTAAGGCAATCTTATCAAGATTGCCTTCAAAGGCAAATTAAGTGGAAAACATCCAGTCAACAAGTACGGAAAATTACTTGAGGTTTTCTGTACCGTGTAGATTTAACTTTTGTGGCTTTAGTTTTGTCCTTCTGGGGCAAAGCTGAAGCAATGCTGAGAGTCATATTTTCTTGCTCATTTTTATTGTTGAGTAAGAATTTGAGTCTGCTATGCTGTCAAGTTGACATCCTTTAAAAACAGAATAAACAAATGCATTCTAATGGAGCCATTTTTCACTGTTACGCTCTTACCTATGTGTATTTGCAGCATGATCCAAAAAGCTTCAGCATTAAAATGTTTCCTAAATGCTCTAAGACACTCATATATAATGCTATGTTCAATGTGAAAGTGGCAAATGGACAGGCATGAGAAGAAGCATGGAAGTTTTGTCAGATTAAAATGTTTACAAATGCTTGCTAGCAAGAAAAGGGCTTATAGTGCAGAGAATATTAAATGAGCTGAGAAGTTGCTAAGCAGCAGAATGCTTGATGTGGAAGAAGTAGAGGAAAGGTGTTCTTGGAAGCTGAGATCAAGGGTGATGTTTAATAACAAGATATGTTGCCTAGGACAGGTACTTGTCTGAGGTAACTAAGTTAAAAACGGAGTGACTTGATGCTGTTTCTACAATACCTGGAGAAAAATAGGCACCTCTAAGGGGAATTCACATCTTGTGCAGGTTGAATCATGTTCTAGACCTGACAGTCTCTCTCCAGCAAAGGACAGGGACCAGAGAGAATCACTAGTGACCATTCAACGATGGACCAGCCTATACCTAGTCCAAGGTAAAACTGCCTGATAATGTGGACATCCCACAAACTTAATGAAACTTCCTCTACACCCAAAAATGGCAATTACCTAAGGTGTTCTTGTCAACATTTGTAATAAAACTCTTACATTCTTTTCTTTCTTTTTTTGCTCAACTGCAGAAAATACACTTGTGTATTTTGTTTGTAATTTTACTTTTTTTTAATGAACTTCTCGTTCACATATTTAAATGGCTTTTTAAGTTGGTATGTGTTTATTGTGGTTAGGATTTCTTTAGAAAACCCAAGAATAGTGATGATCTACTCCATAAGAGCCCAGAAGGTTATTTTTAGTCTCCCACGTAGACCTATAGTAGATATTTCTTACAAAAAAAAAAAAACAAAAACTCACAATTATAGTCTCTTCTTGTATAATCTGTATTTGTCCAAGTATACAATATCACAGTGATGAAAAACTAATTTTGCAGATGATGGATAAAGATTAAAATAAGACAGAATCAGCCTTAATGTCCTTTATATGTAAAATATGGTGTTTCATAATTCATTTTCCTGAAGTCAGACTATAAAAAGAGTGATAGCTGTAGAATTGCAATGGAAAATGTCCTCTTTAATCTGTTGCTCCAGGTGTATGTAGATTATTCATTATTAGAATAAGGAGACCTTGTAAATTAAAGAACAGGTGACACAAAAAAGAGAGGAAGTCTATGATTTATAGAGTTCAGCTGCTATGCATGCTTATAACAGAAGTTCAATTTGATTTTATTTTCTTAGCAATCATTAGGGAAAATAACACAGAATCACAGAATCCCAGAATGGTAGGGGTTGGAAGGGATCTCTGTGGGTCATCTAGTCCAACCCCCCTGCCGAAGCAGGGTTACCTACAGCAGGCTGCACAGGACCGCATCCAGGCAGGTCTTGAATATCTCCAGAGAAGGAGACTCCACAACCTCCCTGGGCAACCTGTTCCAGTGCTCCGTCACCCTCAGAGGAAAGAAGTTCTTCCTCATGTTCAGATGGAACTTCCTGTGCTTACGTTTGTGCCCGTTGCCCATTGTCCTGTCCCTGGGCACCACTGAAAAGAGCTTGGCCCCATCCTCCTGACACACACCCTTGAGATATTTGTAAGCATATATTAGGTCCCCTCGCAGCCTTCTCTTCTTCAGGCGAAACAAGCCCAGCTCCCTCAGCCTCTCCTCGTAGGACAGATGTTCCAGTCCCCTCATCATCCTTGTAGCCCTCCGCTGGACTCTCTCCAGTAGCTCC
>Ga0065711_1030132_pt1 | contig 33574 bp, 18 predicted proteins | sample Hoacrofraction12_FD_59098 | JGI IMG/M metagenome (GOLD analysis project Ga0065711, IMG submission 59098) | Hoatzin crop microbial communities from Cojedes, Venezuela - Epithelial fraction 12 v2 (version 2) | ecosystem: Host-associated > Birds > Digestive system > Esophagus > Crop | place...
GAGCACTGCAACAGGCTGCCCAGGGAGGTTGTGGAGTCTCCTTCTCTGGAGATATTCAAGACCCGCCTGGACAAGATCCTGTGCAGCTTGCTGTAGGTGACCCTGCTTCGGCAGGAGGGTTGGACCACATGACCCACAGAGGTCCCTTCCAACCCCTACCATTCTGTGATTCTGTGATTGTACCAATGTTATATCCAGATGACTTCCTAACCCAGGAAGGGTGGGACCACTTTCCTCTGCTGCTTTACGCATGGCTTTGTTCTCTTTAGTAGGCCCTAAATTGATTAAACATAGAGAATACGAACATCTTGCAGTGTAACAAAAATAACAAATCAGCCCCTCTAAGCAGAGGCTCTGGCTCCTTTATTTCCCTCAAAATATTCAGAGCGCCTTTAGGTAAGAAAACATATATCGTAACAATGGTGACAGCTAGTCTTCAAGTGGTAACATGATAAAAATATACTTATTCTAACAATGGTCAGTCAAAAATAACTCCTGGTGCAATAATGACATTAGTTTACTATGCAAAATATAGACAGGTCTTCCAGGTTTGTTTGTTTTTGTCCTTCTTGAAGGGAAGGGAAATATACAAAACATATATATATTTGGGCCACACCCTCCCCTCCATTCTAATTTCATCAACAACTGCATATACATCCATACTGGTGAAAAAGAAGTAACATATTCATGCTTCTGATTTGCCTGATTAAAAAAAAAAGGTTGTTTTGCATGAATATTTCCAAAGAATCCCAGAAAATAATTTATTAAAACACACAGAAACTTCAGTACTCAACCCTGCACTTTGTTTGTGAGGATTATCACTCCACGGATAAAGTTCTGCTTGGATACAGATGTAAAACTGAATAGAGCAGTTTACAGAATGGCTGTGTACATGATCATGTATCTGTAATCTCTAAAATGTATAAACAATAATCTAATAGTCTAAATGCTCCCTTCTCTTTGAATAATATACCCTTTGAGTAACAGAGGATTTAAAAAAAAAAAGGCACAAATACTACTTTCGTAAAATTATGTCCTTGAGAACATCATAATAAAACACAGAAGAAAATCCATCAATTCCCAAAACAGCAACTTCTCCCCCATCCCCAAATGTGTTGGTATAAAAGAATCTGCATAATTTTTCAACTTTCAAATGCTTTCACTAATGTATTATTATCGTTGCTTATCCTTGACATTTTTATAACACAGTATCTTAGGAGCTTGATTATTATTCCTATTGTTTCAGTTTTTAAACTGAAAATTTCCAATTTGTTTACAGATGATTAACATCATCGGGTGTTTTGAGGTAATATTTCATTTCACCAAATCAAGAGAAGCTTTTAGAAACTTATTTGGAAATGTTTTTAAAAATATTACAACAGAAATTCAAACTCCATTCCAAGCTCAAATATTATCAGCAATAAAAAAATAAGGAAAAATGGAAAACTTTTCTATTACAGACATCTAAGAAAAGCTTTTTTTTAATCAAATCAAGAAGTGTGGAAACTTCTATAGTTTGAGTTTGACTTTGAAAATCTATTCAACTTGACAGTATTTATGACTAGGTATTTTGTTCCCTCATTCTATTAGGATTAGAGCAACTAATTAAGTCCAACTATAGAACAAAATGTTACTTCTTACAGAACCAGTGTATGTATGACGTTATTAGCTGTCCTGGTGAGATGACTTTGCATCTCGTTTGGGCAAATGTACTCCACTTTAAAGCTATTATTTACTACTTTATTTACTAAGCCTGGAGATTTCAGAGAAAAGAGGGAGACAAATTTCATACAGATGCCTAGAACTCATTTTTAGATCACAGTTTTAGTTACCTCATACCGATACTTGTATGTAAGCACCACAAAGAAAAAGAAAACAAACCCAGAACAACCTTCCCTACCCCAGGAGAGAGAGGGTGCTTACAAACACAGTTCTAAAGTATTTTTTTTTTTAAATGGAAACGATGACAAAGAATAAAATACTGATGTTAAGAAACATTTTTACATGCACCTGCACTACCTATCTATACCAAATTTTTTAAGATTATTTCGGTTTACTGTACATAAACAAGCCAGATTTAGACTGCAGAACATAATGACCTGGAATCAGATCATCCTGAAACAGAAGCATTAATTTTGAAACCTCTAAACTGATATAAATGTCCACTTCTTTGAGAGGAATGTAAGGTAGCTCTATTGGCTGCATGTTTGTTAAAAAGTAATTAAAAAACGAAGGCAGGCAGTGGAACGACAGTATGTGTAAAGTACATACACGTTATATTTTCAAGATTGGGCCCTAAAATAGGAACCACAGATGTTGAAAACTTCATGTATCCTAGAACACAAAATTGTGTCAAATACGTGACCTTGTTATAACCTAAAGCTTACAGATTGTACATAATTAACTCTGAACAGCATGCTATGGAATTCATATATTTAATGACAGACATGCATCTTGCTGCAAAAAGCATACTTTGTTGCGGCAAAGTTGTATACACAATTTTTCGCAAATTATGATGGGACTGAAAGAGATGCCTCAATCATTACGTGTCTTCTTCCTCCCATTCACAATTATACAAACTAACAACATTATTGTGATTTCTTGTTTGTCCCAACTTAATGTATTTATCGGTCATCACTAACCCATAAGAATTCATCTTTGCACATATTTCAGGCGTACTAAAAAATAAAATCAAATGATCATTTTTTAAAGATGCCCCTATTGCATAGAACAAACCTATTGTGCAATTGTTATTCATCTCTGCATTTACATTTCCTTCAAGATATATCTTCGAAAATTATGAGTCATTGTCTTGTGCATTTTCACATTTCTCACAGTAGAACAGCATAAAAATATTTCGTGTCAAAGGGGGGCTTTACTCAATTCGTCAGCTTGGTCAGAAGGTGGAGCTCTATACATACCTGTACCACCCAACTGCACATAAAACCTGCAACTCCATCTAAAACCACAGAACTACTTGGAAAACAAACCTGCATTTAACTCCAAGATACAAATTGTTTCATAAACACAGCAGACCACATGCAATAACAAACGGCTCCTTTCCTAGCATTTTAAATGATTTTCTATATGTTAAAAAAGTCACAATAAAATTTAGCATTTGTTCAGTCCTCTTTTTCTTTGAAAAATAGGTTTGCATTCTTTTAAAAAGATCGTAAGACAGTTGATACTTACAGGCATCTCTAATATATAACAACATGGCTACAAAAATGTAGTCAACTAAATTCAGGGTGATACTGTCAGCAAACAGGGCATCCCAGACAACCAGAAGGTCCTGGAGTGGGAATTCACGGCCAAACAGAAGCCTTACCCATCGCCTGAAAAAAAAGGAAAAGATGTGATTTTTATTTCTCCATTTTGCCAAGTATGGTAAAGTCAGGATAGATACACCAGGATCAACTATAACGCAAAACATTTTACTAAAAAGTTTTGCAAAGCATGAAGATCTGTGATAACCACTTAACTAATTGTATTTGTGGAAATGTTACTGTATCTACATTAAAGAAGTGACACAGTACAAACTGTAGAAGCTTAACTGACTTCTTATGTGGGTGAACCTCAAAGGACAAAACATATCAATCCTATATACCATATTTTTGAGCATTTAATGTGATAGTGATCTAAGATGAAAAGGAGAAAATATTCCACAAGAACAGCTTGGGATTGCAGAAACAGGAGGTGAAGGCAGTGTTTTATGAGAAGCCCTGGAAAGCCCAGTCAAGTGAAAGCCAGTCCAGAAGCAGATGACAAACAGAAGTTAAAATGGACGAGGTCACACTTACTTTGAAGAGGCTTCCTCCCTGCTATTGATGACAGTGTTTGCAGCTCCATGTAAAATATGCTATGGATGCTATTTTGATTAAACCTAATTTGAATCTTTACCAGATTTACTGATAATCTGCATGGAGACTATATCGTTAATTCCTGTTCATATCTGTGCTATTTTCATACCTACCAAAATGTGAAAATCTGTCTTATTAAATGCAATATTTGCTTGAGGCTGGAAGCTTGAGATGCAGTAGAAGAAAATTATTTCTAAAGATTTCTTATTTCCAGTTCTGGCTCTTACACTGATTTACTTGCTGACCTCCGGAAAGGCCCTTTCCTTTCCTATTGCAGAACAGACCCTCTAGCTTTGTACCTTTTTAGGCAGGATTATCTAAGGTTACATTTGAAAGAACTAAAGAATAGTTAATAACATTAATCCTGAAATAGTTATTACAAAATGGACATAAAAATAATGAATTACATTTTTAGCTGGGATATGCAAATTACTACGCATGTGGAATCTGTTTATGCAGTGGCAAGAAAAGATTGATTGCAAATTTCTGCTAAGAAAATTAAGTCATTCTTTAAAACTCACAAAAAATTCTAAAAAGGCAACTAGAAATTTCATCAAGATTAGTTTCACTTGCAAGAATTCATGTTTAACCACTTTTATCCCAGAACTCATTGTTGGTTTAAGGCATTTGCTTCTTTTTTTCCTGATTACAGTAATAAAAGTTAATTTCCAGACAAATGAATTCCAACACGTCAGTCGAACACAAGCCTTGAAGATAGCAATAATCGGCGCAAGAAGACTCTCTCTTATAAAAGAAATTCAGCCAGACTGTTTTGTGAGTCAAGGTTTTGTTCACTTCAACTTTTATCCTCCTCGGCACTGGAACCATATGCATAATCCGCAAAGACATCCATGCTACAGATCTAGAGATTGCTGCACAGAGGCTTTTCCCTTGCAAGACATGTTCCCTTCTAAAAGTGAAAATACACGATTTCAAAAGACAGCATCATCTCATCCTTACATCAAACATTTACAATCTAAGGTCTTGTAACTTCTTATGTTAGCGTAGTAATTATAAAAGTCACAATATTAGCTGTATTTGCCTCTCTGATCAAACCCCTTTCCCATGAGGACTTATTTTCGGGCCTCAGAAAGTCAGAAGAACACAAAAGCAAGGCTTAGCTACTGCATTTACCACCACGTCTGCTCTGTCTAAGGGATTTCACCATAGAGCGGCACATTACCCTGCCGTGCCTAGCCTACAGGAGACCATTATCCTACGGTGACACAAACATTACCCAGTCTCTGTGTGAAGCCTATCACTTGCATTAACAACCCCTCCCACCTGTAATACTGCAACTTTTAAGTTACACAGACTGTTAGGCGAGAAATTTCAGCTAAGCTTGAAGCATTTGAGCTGACTTTGCTCGCAACTACCCAAATCTCATTCAGAAGCCTTGCTAAAAGTCTAATACACTTCAAGGGAAAAAATACACCATAGTGTAATGGGATTTGTTATTAGTCTTTTATTAGAAATCTCTTTTGCTTCTCTACTACTTCATTATGCAGTGTTAATCGTTTGTAGATGAAGGTTTATTCTGCTCAAGCAGAAGTCATTCCTTTTTTCCTCCTGCTTTTATATTTTCTCCTGGGAAAATTAAATCTCAGTCCCCAGAGGTATCACGTTTCACAGATGTAGACTGCTGAAGAACAACTGGACTTCCTTTTACAACCACAATATTACCGTTAATTATTTGAACCTTCCGGTCTTAAAGCGAATAAGCAATTCATGCTGTTGTGAATGCATATATACTAACTGCTCTCTTCTTTTCTTCGGCAACATTTAGCTCACAGCCTCTATAAACCAAGGACCCTACTACCTATGAACCATGCTGCCACATGGCAGGACTTCACTCAGCTTTTATATTCATAAAATGGGATCTTCATTCTTTCAAGTAAGTGTCCGCACTGAAAAGCTGTCTTTCAAACCAACAAATTTTTATTGCTTTTACAAATATTTGCAGAGAATTTAAGACACTTAATAATTGTATTGGACATGATAAACCTTTTTTTTTTTTCAGATGGCTGTCTGTGGTTTAATTATTGTTCTGTCCTGTTAATCTTGCCTTACATCTGTTACACCTGCAGACTGCAAGGCTCACAATAGTATACCTTTTATCACATGCAGTAATACAATAATTCATATTTTACCAGGCATACTTAGCAATTAAAATCTAAAAAAACCCACCCAGATTCTTTAAAGCCACAATACACCAAGGTACTACTACCTACATTGTAGAATATGTAACTGTATCTTTCACTTGCAATTCCTATATAATTAAACCAATACTCTCAGGAGATCAGTACTTACTAGCAATAGATAATGATTCATTAATGACCATACAATACAGGGAAAGTGGGAGAAAACTGTGCTCTAGTAAAGCCATTAAATAAGGCAATGATGCAGCCTTACCAGTTTTAACTATAATCACAACCATTTTGACTGAGATTTACAGGACAATTCTCCAAGCATCAATAAACTTTACTTACGTTATGTGTTACATATATTTAGCTGGTTATCTTCTCTGTCTTCTTGGAAGGCAGAGATTTCTTTAAAAAGATTAAATAAGCCTAAGAAATGGTTACAGATGAGGTGATACAAACAGTTTAGGAGTGTTTATGAGGACAAAACAACACAATGAAATCAGAAAAAATAAGAAAAACTGTAATACCAGGAAAGCGAAAGCATGACTCTGAAGCTACTTCTAAATGACTAAATCCAAGACCTACAACTTGTGAACAAGTTGCCTAAAAATTCTACTGCAAGAGCCTGTTTACAGCCCTTTGTACTTTGGCTAAACTCAAATTTCAGCACAATTTGAACTCCAAGCATCTGCTCAAGGCCCAGTTTTTTTATTCATTGATAGTATTCACTAGAACAAGGTTAAAAAAAATTACGTCCATGCTTAACTTATTTTTTCCCCAAGCATGTCATTAAGAAGGTCTAGAAGCAAAACAGCAAGGTCTCTGGTATTTCCTTTTTACTGTCTGTATTAAAAAAATGCCCAGATTTGATAATTCCTCAACTGACCTAAACACAACATAGTGCAGATTTTCACTGAGTACATTCCTTTCCCTCCTAACCCTTGCCACCAACCCAACGGTGCACCTGCCATCCCTGCGGAGGAGTCCCTGTCCTTCACCCCAGCCGCACACTCCTTCTCGCATGGACATGGCAGAGCTGCGTATCATCCAGCTGCAACGGCCGGTGCCGCTTGGCAGATGTGACGGCGGAGGATGCTGTTCAGCTAGTTTCCAAGGCTTGCAAGACTCATAAGTGGGAATCTTCCAGAGAAAGGGAGGGTCAGTAGGACTTTGCAGGATGTAATTTAATTTTCAGTGCAAGTTTTGCTGCCTTTTTTTTTTTTTTAAAATAAGAAAATTACTTAAATGGACTGTAACTATAGAAAAGAACAGCATCTTATCAAAACTAAGCACTTGGAAGCTGAGAAATGCCAAAATTAACATCAGTTGTTTACTGACTGAGAAAATGATATGTAAGCTCTGTCTCTTTAAACTCTGTCATGAACTGTGTTCCAGCAAACATTTGTAGCCAGTGCAATTTACTATGTAAAGTCATGGTCAATAATTTAGGAGAAAGGGTAGACAGACTTGAGCTGTGATCTGCTTGTTCAAAAATAAGATATGGAAAAAGGATGAGCAACGACATTTGTATAACACTTTCAACAGAACTTAAAGCTATATGGAAGATAAATAATTAAATAGTTCAATGCCAGGCAGTAAGCACTACTCTGGACTGACTTGACGCCTGCGCTACGATTTCAGATGTCCTATGGGCTGCAGCTGGAGAAGGCTGCGCATCTCCATGACTGTCCTTCCGCAGAAGTCCCCCGCAGCAGGCAGGGCTAACACAGGGGCTACGGCTTGTCGGCACTTGCCCGGATGAGAAGGAAGAGCAAAGGCAGCTGCAAACACACAGCAAAAGCACCCTCAAAAGGAGATATCTGATACCAGAAACTCTCCTGGATTTGGTAATTACCAGAGGCAGTCAGAGGGGAGACAGGCAAGTTCAATCAGAGGATGAAATTTACAGGGGTGTAAGATAGATTACTTTCTTCTGATGACATGAAGGAGACCAAACAAAACAGGCTTTAGCAACATTTCAGCTCAGACCTGTTACACAGTCCATTTCTCGGTTCTGTCTCCTTTCTTAGTAAATCTTGTTTTCATTCCTGTGGCTTTTGTATGGAATTTTTGTTTGGATTTTGTACGGAATGTCCTAAAGAGATTAATAAAACCTTCAAACGATACAAGACAGCGAAGGAAACATGGCCAAAGCATAATCACAACTTTTTATTTCAGCTACTCTTCTCCAAGGGTGTTGTGGAAGGGCAGTACTGCTCATGGTGCATGAGAAACTCTTAGTGATCACAGATGAGAAGAAAGGCAAAAACGCAAAGTATAACAGTTAACAAAATGACATTTCTAAAATAAACAAAACCTTATTAAAATCCAGTATTTTCTCAGAAGAGAAAGAAGCATGTGAAATCCCAATAAAGCCAAAAAAATTGTATGAGAAGTTATGTTGGAAGCTCACCAGACTTTCAGGGCTTTACAGAAACTTCTGATGTGTTCGATCTAAACGCTGAGAATTTTACACACAGCATACCCTCATATGCTCACCACCCATAAAAGATGTACAGTGAGATATTGTTACAGCATATGTTCCATTTTTTGCCTTAATCTACTTAACTTGTGAAGGGAATGAAAACAGACATCTTGCTAGAAGATGTGTTTACTTCAACCATAAATTCAAATGTTAATTCTGGATTTATTAGATAAAATTATGTGGCCTTTGCCATTTGAGAAGGCAGAGGAGATGATCAGGTTTTCCTTAGGCTTTAAAAGACTTAAATATTACAGATTTCTAACACATCGTCTCCAGCAGTGTGTGCTGATTGTACGAAAGTGCGTGTGATAAGGAGGGAAAAAGTGTGTGCCAGCATCTAACAGAACATTCAGCTTCTCCTTAGACTTAGAGATAATAGAAAGTATACAAAAATGATTCTTCTTTTGTGTACAGATGCACTTGCCTTATCTGTTTTAGTAATTTCAGGCGTGTATGGGGACTATTTTTCTGCTAGAGAATGACATACACACTTTGGTGTGACCACGATCAACGTATGATTGTTCTGTCCTGCACTCCCATGCGGGGTGTTCATTCCACCCGGCTTCTCCTGTACTAACTGCACGAAGATTTGGTGGATCATTGCACCAAATGCATGAATCATGGCTCTACTGCTAGGTGGATACAATGTAGGGTTTTAGGTTTTTTATTTCTGGTTCAAATTCTGTTTGGTTTGTGGTCACATTCACTTAAAATTTTAAGTTTTGCACAGTTACATTAAAAAATCCTCAACTTTAAAATGTACGGTAAGATCCACTGGCTTTCTGTTCCACAGCTTAAGACATTGGCGCCTTAAAGAGCGGTTATAAGCAAAGATAAAAATTATGGTGTCTGAAAACAATTTAAATAAAAATGAAACTACACATTTACATTATGGATTATATGGGTTTCAAAACCTATCTTAGGCTTTCTCATCTGAAAATAAGTATTTAAAATTAAATAGTAACTATAATAAACCCTCATTTATTAATATATACCTAATCAAATTTAGGTTGCAAGTGATGAACAAGAATACTGTATATAGTTTACTTTCTTGCCTTCTTTCCACTGGGGAAAAAAGTTTTGATTTGTCCTATCAAAACTTCCTGTTGCTCTACATCTAAATCCTGAAAATTTTTATAGTAATTATCTTATCAAACACATACTAGCACATCTCTTTAAAATAAATACCTTTAATTTTATTTTTACAAATAAATTATGTGACATGAGCACCCAATTATTATTTAGATTATTTCCTCTCCCATTTGGTTTCTTTAAGATTACTGGCAGAGATTACTCAGTCTTGCAGTTAAGAAAAAAGTTTTCTGTTTTTGGAAGACACTAAGCATTTCCTTAATAAAGCAGGATTTTCTGTCTAAAAAATGAGTTCCTAATAATTATCTTCCCCTCCTTACTGTAATTTACCTTTCTTGGCAAAAGCACTTGCTGTTGTCTTCAGCCAGACCAATTGTAATATACTCACTTGCAGGAATGCACTTAATGAAAAAGGTGCCATTGCATCTTCATAGTAGTAATGTTTAGTATTTTTAGGAACGTACTACAACAAAACTATTGAACCTGTCAGCCTGCTTTGAGTAGGTATTTATTCCAGTTCTTAACTAACTTTAGGCACCGGTTTTGGCATGGGTGCTGCCCTTGGCTTCAGATTTTCCATGGCTGTCCCTGCCACCGACTGCTGCTCCCCACCCACAGCCAATTTCTTGGGTGGCATCAGCAACTACTGCTGGGTGCCCTGGACATGCCTTCACCAGAAATGGTGGTGCCCCCGCTAGTGGGACGATAATTTTCCTTTATGTTCTTGTTCTGGTTTTAGTCCCCGACAGCCTGTCATACTGGTTTAAGTGGTGGAAGCTGTATTTTGATGTCCTTCTGAATTTGTTTTGGAAGTTGTTTCATACATTATGGGAATCCACTTAGTGTTGACAAGAGTGTTGTATTTTGCTCCTTCATGCAACCATTGCAAAGTGTACACTTCTCCTGCCACCTCACCCTGCTGTGCTAAATGCCCCAATGATAAGGAACTTTCTTTAAAACAACTTTTACAGAGCATTACTAGTAACCATACTCACTAAAACTCATTCCCGATTCTAAAATTCTACTCAACTTTTCTGCTCTAACCGGAGTACCTGGTTACATAGGACATGGAAAAGGTTGAAGTACTGAATGCCTTCTTTGCCTCAGTCTTTACTAGGGAGACTGGCTTTCAGAAATCACAGGTCCCAGAGACAGAGGAAAAGGCCACAGCAAGGAAAATGTACCCTTAGTGGAAGAGGACCAGGTCAGGGAATACTTTAGCAAGCTGGACATACGTAAGTCCATGGGCCCGGATGTGATGCACTTGCAAGCTGAAGGAGCTGGCGGATGTCATTGAGAGGTCACTCTCAATAATCTTCAATTGATCATGGCAACTGGGAGGATGTCCAAAGATCAGAGGAAAGCAAATGTCACTCCTATCTTGGAGAAGATTAAGAAGGAGGACCCAGGAACTATAGTCCAGTCAGTCTCACCTTGATCCCTGGGAAGATGATGGGGCAGATAATTCTGGAAACCATTTCCTGGCATATGAAGGACAAGAAAATCATCAGGAGTGGTCAGCATGGCTTCATCAAGGGGGAGACAAATGATACACAAATTCATACCAGCAAAAAGCCACATAAAATATACACTGAAAGATCACCACAAGCAGCTCTCTTCTTCCCCCCTGCAGGCCACAATAACCCCACAAACAAAAACAAAAACTCTGCAATTACAAGTAGACCACTGGAGAAACTTGCCTGAAGATGCAGTGGTTTTCCATACTGAAATCTTTAAATACTGATCAGACATTATTACAAAATTCTGGATAGATATCATGCAAGATTGGATCTGATTAGAAGATTATTTGATAAACTCCTATAAAGGCAGGAATTCAGACTAATTAAACTCATAAACCTGTATAAACTTGGGTTACTGTTCTGATTTTGAAATTTATTAGATTGATCGTCTTAGTGCAAAACTGCAGTCATATGACGGGCTGAAACAAGCTCTTAACCTGTATGTAATTGGTTCACCTTTTCTTCACCTAATGGGTCAACTCTCTTTTGACTTTTTTCTCTGAGAGAATTCTAGTTTCTCTGCATACTCAAATACTTTCTAAAGCAGTAGTTTTATCTGCAAGCTTTGCCAATAGTTCTCACATCAAATTCACAATAGTCCATTTCCGGAAAAGCTTGAATCTAAATTTATTTGTAACAGTAATTACGGAATAACATATTGTAAGACACAATGATTGTTTTTGCTACCAGTTCCGATCTCCATCAGTTTTAGCTTGCTGTCCTGGCTTGATGAGATTACAGACTCTCTTCACCTTTCCACTTCATCCCTCTAACATTTGCAGAAGCTATTTTGGTTTTGAGATACTACAAGAACATAAGCTTGCAGAATAGGAAAGAGTTGAAAAAAAAAACCCTCTCTCATTAGTTTGTTCAACTGATTGGAAAACAAATCTGATTAGTATGAGAGAAGTCTGCAACCAGCTTTTCCATAACACTAAAAATTTCAAAAACAGAGCTAAGAACTTGAATGTCTTTATAAGAGTAAACAGAAACAAATTCCTCATTTTTTTCAGTGGGAAAGATGGGAGAAACTGGACCTTTAGGTGGATATTTATATAGTGGATGTAACTCGTGATCAGAGATTTGCAGTGAATATAGGGTTTTTAAAAAAACTCTCTGCAGTGGGAGAAAAATACACTGTCCAGTTTCCTTTCCACTCCTTCTAAACATTAAAAGTTAAAATACTTCATCTGGAGTATTTCAAATACACAACACTTTATAAAGACTTTGTAATTAACAGCTATTACAAGCATTGTATTGACATTGACAGCCTGTGATTGCAGTACATACAGAAGACATCCAATTACTAGACTATAACAATTTACTGACCATTCATTACCGTGAAGGTGGATAAAACTCTTGTACTCCAGTAGTTACATACAGAAAGAATGATCATAATAAATTATCAACATAGATTCAAACATTACTGTTTTTTTAAAGGACAAAAGTTCTAGACATTTGTCAATACTTTTCAAAAAGGTGCTTCAAGTTGGTAACAAATATCTCAGATCAAAGTTCAGGCGCCCATTTTTTAAATGTTGGCCAAAATACAGAGGTAGCAACATGAAGGGTCCAGCTGTTATACCGTGACTCATTTAGAAATTATGTGAGCTAAACTGTGCTTTTATTCCATGGAAAATGACTGAAGAATATTGCTGTGTTTCTGCAAAAGAACTAAATTTAAACAGCTCAGGCAATGCCCAGATTTAAAAAGCAAGGTTCAGTGTGATAAAGTTATGGTGACAAACTAGCAGGACCAGAGGGGGCTGCTACCTTCTACTGGAAAACACCTTTTGAAGTCATAAACATGCCTTAAGTGCAAGGAGTATAGGACTTCATCTCTGATACTTCTCTAAAACCCTAATTTAATGACCAATATCTGCACTCACAAGAGAAAAATGTAAGACTTTGAAGGTGTGCCTACTGAGTTCTTACTGCTCTTTGCTGCTGTGCAATTCAAACCTCCAGTCCTAAATACTGATGATGCATGTGCATTTTGTTTTGAAAATCACTGCAGAGTAGCAAAAACATTCTCTTTTTTAACAAAAATAATTACAGGTGAATGATTTTAAACACTGCTTGCTGCAATAAACCTATTGAAACAAAAGAGGCACTTCTAAATTAGTGAAGTTCCTACTGATATCAGCTATTAGCAATTAGGAACTCCACCCCCCCAACTTTTCCATCTTTAAACAGCAATGATTAAATTTGGTTTTAAAGTGGAGAAATTATATTAGAAAAACAACTCTCAGTGTTGCAATTAAAGCACTGTTCTTAAGATGATAAAATAAATTTGCTAATAGCTTTATCCACTGATTCAAGATGCACGCAGTAGATTTAAAAGACACAACGATCCTTTTGTACAATTTCTCTCTAAAAGAGGAATCTATAACATTTATAACATAATACTGTGCCATATTGTTAAATCTTCTACAGAGTTACATTTCTCTGTCGAATCCACTAGGACAAGACTTAATCAAAAAGACATGTATTTTAAAATTAAAGGAAGAGAGACAATTTTGTTAATAGCTCTAAAGCAAGCAAATAATTACTCATAAAATGCTACAAAGTTTCTATTCTATCTTGGAGACTTCCCTGTCACAAAGAAATAAAATGCCTTTTCTGTCCATAAAAAATTGAAATCTACAGTTGAACAACCTTTCTGTTACTCTGTACTGAAATGCTAAAACAAATGAACTTTTTTCTGGTATGCTAAATAAAACCTACTAAAAATTTCAGGAGATTTAACTTTTTTTTAATTCTTCAGAAGCTATCTGCCTATGCCCAGCAATGGAATTGCTTCTGGAAAACACACTGTATTCAAACCAACAAGGCAACACGCTTGTTGCCACTGTACCACTAACTTACCAATTCACATTAGTCTTTGTTTCCTTTCTGATCCCATTTCTCCACCACAGGTGCTTTTTGGTGTTACAGAGAATTCAGCTGATAATAAATACACAGTTTTAGGTTTTCATAGTAAAATTAAGGATGGCAATATATCCAAGAATATGCATTATAAAGTGAAATGGTAACTTTAAGCTAATGAAATTATATATCTGATTGCCTCTGATAAATCTCATAAATCTCATCAAACTGCATAAATATACGTCAAGCATATCTGAAGTAAAAGGAAAATTACAAAGTGATAAACTTTCAGCTGGGCTTAAAGCATAAGAAATTGAAATTGTGATACCTTGCTATGAAGAAAACAAAAAGTTACTAAGCTATTTGTCAGCCGTGCTCAGAGTAAAACAGTCACCAGTACCGAAGACTTTATTAACATCAACAAAATCTTGTTTTAGTATTTGGAAAATTCCTGCTACGTATGCCGAATACAAACATAGGTAAAACCAGATCAGCACAGATAAATAAATTCTTTGCCAATGAACTGATATGAAATATGTGTAGAGATAACAGGACACCAAAACAGGTGCGAAAAGCCGCTAGAGAGATACTTATTTCAAGTATCATTTTCTACGCATTCAAGATTTTGTTTGGGTATCTTCCACGAATGACTAGAGCACCCAACTTTATAGCAGCTCTGCAGAGGAGACTGGAGATTCCATGTCTGGAGCTGCTGCCCACAGGGGCCAGACCACCTCCAAGGCAGCCCTCAGTAGGAAGAGAATCCTGGCTTTCTATGATTTTTTTAAAGGACTTATTTCAGAGATGCTTTCCACTTGAGAGTCAAAATTAAAGAGCAATAAACCTAAAATGGACAGAATTTCTACCTACCGCCTGAATTGGGGGCTTATTTCTGCAGACCTCTTTATAATGAAGTACATAACATTTCAAAATGTCTTGGTGGCTCTCCAATACATAGAAGAAATTTATTTATTTTTTAAAATGAGAAGATTTATATCATCACTGAATTCAATATTACATCTATTGTATGCTCTAAAACTAAATTAAGAAGCTGTTAAGAGGCCATACATGCAGCAGTCCATTTCAATCTATTAGTCTGGCTAAATGTCTTCATACATCCAGTGAAGGGAGTCATCATCATCAATCTGCCAGTTTTAGTGACCAGTCAACTACATGTTGATGTATGCACCGAGGAAACACAAGTGTTTCCTCCCTGCTGTCATACTCTTAAACACAAGAATCAAGTGAGGCTGCTCCAATAGGTAGCATGCAAAATGATAATTTAGCTGTTTAGTGTAAATAACTGTTAGAATCACCACTTTATTTATAACCATATTTCAAAGGCAGAATGTAAGTTTGGAGCCCGATTCCATCATCAGGCAGCGTAAGGCATATAATTGCATCATTGTTATCCAGAATCTTGCTCTCATTTAAATTGTTAAATAAAAAAATGCACACTTTGAAGTTATTTTATCCTTTCTGTATCTACTTAAAAAAAAATTGGTTTACATATTAGTTACAAGAAAAAGAACTTCTACTTTTGTGAAACAAAGTACCGATGACTGGTGGAGTTTTGTGTTGTGTAGCGGCAGCCTTATGGGAATACCACATCTTTTTGGAGATGCACAAGGGCTTAGTGGTCTCATTTAGCTACCTATGTGCCCTGCTAGCAATAAAACACTCTGGTGGCAAACAGCTAATTCATTAATTAACCACAGTATTTGCTGGAAAGGAAAGCACTAAACAACGCTGCACAGAAAGTGCTATTGCGGTTGTTCCAAGTCCCTGTCTGCAGTATGTGCGGCAGAGGCAAGCACTGCCTATGCTGTTTCTAATTATTCCAATTATCATGGCACACTATGAAAACTTGATTAATAACACTGAAGATATTGTTGTGGCAATTAGCCATATGGTTGTGGGACTTTATTCTGTCACGATTTAGCCATTAGCATCTACTTATGTTTGTCAGAACAGAGCATCCGTGACAAGTTGGAGTTCCGCTCACCTTGCCGAGTCCCCGGTGAGCAACACCAGAGAAATGTTTATTCCTGGGAGCCCAGCGCCGGAGTAAATTTTTCATGTGGCATCCGGTCTGACTGGGGACAAATGTCAAGTAGCTTACGCGACGACCCATCAAGCCAGGCTGTCTCTGCAAAAGGTACCTCGTGAACGGCTTGTCAAGGCAGGCTTCTTTCAGGGGAGGATTTGACCAGTAAAATTAGTGTCAAATGTCTTGTATTCAGTGTTTTTTCAGTGGTTAACCATTCAGACAGCAAGCACCTACCCTTATTTAGGCGTCATGAAACGCTCTATTATGATTTTACACACCTATAAGTTACATACTGTCGTGTGCTTGAAATGTATATCTCCAAGCAGAGGGACCATGGGGCAGCACTACTGTCAGGTTGGTCAGCTGAACTGCCAGGTACATGAGCTGACAATTTTTATGAGCCATCTTTTTAAAACACAAATTATATGTTATAAAAAGGTCTATTTTAATTTTTCTTTCTTTTCATTTTGTGATCAGAGTAACTGCTCATCTCTAAAAGTTCATCTCTAAGACACAAGTGAAAGCTTTAAAAAATTTATTAATAACGGAAGGCTGCCTTTTTTTCTTCCTGAAAGCACAGCAGTAGTCTTACCACTCCTCTAACATTTCTTGCAAATCAGCTAACACAAATGTGTTTATATCGGCATGTCACTCAAAATCAGAATGTTTGCAATCAAAGACAACTCCAAACTTGACTAGTTGTCCACTGTTAGAAATCAATAAGCGAGTCCTTATTAAATGGAGTAGGAAGTACCAAAGAAATAGCATCTTGCTGCACAGGGATGCCACATCTACAACGGATGAATGTGTGCTTACCTGTTTTGGACATGAGAGGAGGAAGCAATAACCCATGTTTGTGGAAATGACAGTAAAATGACACTATGTAAGAAGTCTAAGAAGCACAGAGCTTTAAGAAAACCCACAGTACCATAGAAATTCACTGGTTATTGTTAAGAAGAACAATAAGAGTTGCTATTTTTTACCTATTTCTCAAATACATCTACCTCTACCCTAACGGTAGCTTTCCTTTTATAGTCACTGCCTTCCATCTGTATAGATCTTTCACGTACTGTGAGGAGACAGATACATCATTTAAAACCATAAAAGTAATTGTAAAGAAATAAAAATAGACAGACTACTCTGAGCAGGTGTAATATTTTCAACTGAATTTAACTCGTTATTTAATGACAAGACTTCTGGGCATAAAACTTGCTGAGAAATGTCCATGTAAGAAAAAAAGAATGATGTGCACAGCTCACTACTAATAGGGATATAGCAGCAAAATAAAGTTATCGGCAAAAGGGAGGGACTGGATCTGCATCTCATCAGACATACCAACTTTTAACCGAGAGCTAGTTCTAAGGCTGAAAAAAAATCAGTAAAACTTCTTTTCCATTTATGCCCTTCTGATTGAGATGATCAGGCTTGTTTTTAAATAACAGTGTTTGTGGAAAATTATATACTGACTGTCCTAGAAATCCCATCTGTGCACACAGACATTCATACGTGGAGGGGGATCGGATGTAAAGAAGGTAAATAATTCAAAGAGGGAAACAAGGAGAGAAATAACTACTATGCAGGACAGAAGGAAGAGATGAAGGATAGACAAGAATGAACAGAAGATTTAACTGGAAGGGAAGTATCAGTGAGGAATTTTTTCATAGGAGCTGTGGAGAACAAGATGGGTGACCTAAAGGGTAATTTGTGTGCGATGGGGGTGCTGGGCTCAGCCCTAAGCCTGTGCAATGGATTCAGCTTTCTCCCTGTCCGTAGTGGGTGCCGGCAGGAGATGAAAGCAGCAGCATATGGCCTTGCTCAAAGCTGATCTGACTGTTCTCTCCAAAGGGGTCTGCAGGACTCTCCCTCTGCCCACCACATGGCTGTTGAGATAGAGAGAAGACCCTGCAGCTGGACACACCACTCTGCAGAGGGAGCAGAACCAACGTTTTCTCAGGCTGCGTTCTGCTCTTTGCTGTGCTGGAAATCTGCTTTCTACTTTGCAGGCCATTGCAAGAACACAATTGCAACAAAATGAATAATAAGACTGCAGACTATATGGACTTATGGTTAAGACGATGTATCTGCTTTCTACTTGTTATTCAGCCACTAATTTTGGACACAGTACGGTTGAATACATATGATATCTTCAGCTAGTACTGATACTCAATATTTAGGGCAAACTAGGAGGATGAAAGAGGAGTTAAAAACTATGCTGTCCACATTCAAGGTCAAATCATACCCATGTCTGAAATACAGACAGATCAGATGAGACCATAATCATTCCTCCTTGGCCAAAGTAGTTGTCTGCTAAATCTCTATGCTAGGAAGAAGCTCTGTCCTAGGAAGAGATTTTGGTATGTGCAGCAAGGCAATGTGGGGTAGGAAATGTGAGAGTCTGGGTTGTCCTGAGAGTTGAGAACACATTCATTGCCACAGACATTTGGAACTGGCCATATGGGCACCAACAGTACAAGTCCTACAGCAAGCCATGCCATAACTCTTCTGTCCCAACTCCAGCCAATGTTGTAGAGAGACGGTAGGGGCTGTTTCTTTTCAATTTCTATCTTATTTATACAGGATTAAATATTTTCAGGATCATTCTACTACGTATATGTGGGTTTCTGATTATCCTTGGCACTGCAAACTTGGCTGGAACTTCTAGACACTATTTTTGCCTGCTAATTCACTGTTTTAGATTAACTTATTGTTATATATGAACCAAAACCAGCCACAACGAAAAATACACCAGGTTTTACAGCGCACTCTACCTCAAACAGGTGCTCCATTTTAGAAATCAAAAGAGTACTTTTTATTATTTGTTTCTTACCAACCAGAAGTATTGCTCCAGGAAAGAATTCAAGTTCCAATCTTCTGTATGCTTCTCCAAAATTTCAGGTTAGAAAAGGGACACTAAAAATCCCTCTCCGCCTCTCTGGCAGAAAATCTGTTGTACACATTTGAAATAACAGATATCTCAAAATGACACTAATTTGAATTCTATTGTCCTCTTCATACTTTGATATGTTTCCTTAAAACTGTATTTTATCTTACTTCTAAAAAGAAATAACTTTTTCTGAATCTACCACTTTCCAATGCTAATGTGAGAGATGCACAAGGGACATTTCAGGACTGTTTTTAGGCAGCTTGAGAAAGGACCTGACATTCTAATCCTCTGGCATCTCCTCTGATTGGCAAACGCAGATGGGGAAAGTGTCAGTCTGATGGGGTAGAGGTGAACGCCTGTCTTATCGGAGGCATTTCCATGAATACAGGTAGGCCCTTCTGCAGGCTGCTCCCTAGCTTTTAGCGAAATGGAGCTAGGGGGAGGGACGCGATCAGATACAGGATAAATGATCCCTTCAGGGAGATATGAAAAGGAAGGTTTGGAGGCTAGCTGTGTCTAAAGGCTAATTTATTTGATCATAACCTTCCATGCTCCAGCATGCTGATGCCACAATGTACCTGAAGGGTAAGAAGCCAGAAACGTGCCTGGTGCCGCGTCTGGTCTAGTGGAGCCAAATGCATTTGTCAGTTAAACAGACTGACTGTCCCAGGCAGCGCAGCACAGCACAGCACAGCACAGCACCTAGCACTGGAAACCACCCTCCAGATGGGCCGAAATGTTCCCTTCAGTTTGTGGGAACAGAGTAGCACTCCAAAACAGATTGCACTCATTCGTGATAACCTCAGCAATTCCTCCGGGTACATCTTCTCAACTGAATTTTTGCTCATGGTTGTTTGGAATGTAGGTGGCATTTTATTTGAAGGAAATTACGCTACTGGGTATTTAGTTGGCTGTGACAGGTAGAATGCATACTTTGAGGAGGTGGCATCTATCTATGTCAGTTGAACCATGCTGTGAAAACACTTGCCAACAACTATTATAAACTTTCTTACTGCCTTGGATGTTATTCCACAATATAAGACACATGATCCCATGCCTGCTTTTAAAAGGTCACTGTTCAGGATACCAATCCTTTATGGATTTCACTTTCATACAGAACTTACATAGTCTCCAAAGGATCTGTTCACAAAAGAGTTCAGCAAGCTTTTGATGTCCAGAACAGGCTGACTCAGCAACAGCTCTGACTGGATCAGAGAATTTGAAAACGTGGGCTACCCTTGCAGCATTATCTACTTTTTTTCTTTTTTCTGTTAGAAGCTTCAAGTCTGAGGTTTATACCCAAAGGTTCAAAGCGTCTTACACACTAAGACCTCACTTACTTGCACTTTAGGGAAAGAACTTGCATCACAAAAATGGTTGGAGCAATCGCATTCAGATTTCCTGTTCAATTGTCTGCTGAAAATTATCTTCAGACAATGCACATCATCTCAGACTTCACCTTGGCTTTGTGGCAATTTGTGGACTCTTGAGAGTTAATTTTGGTTCTGTCCAATCACTAATAACAAACATGACTCTTTTAATCCCACATCAACTTTAGGAAGCACTTGGTGAGGACAGTAAGAACTATAGTACAGAGAATGAAAGAAGTAAGTGAAAGCACATCCATCTTTGGAAAGCAAATGTAACCCACAGGATGAGGCACCAATTTAGGAATCGGGAGACATAGCCATAGGCAAATAATTGTCCCATATCATTTTCCTCTCTTTATGGAAGATAAGCATAGTAACTTCCATCAAGTACTACGTATTAAAATATATTTCAGAGAAATCCTGAAATTAAAAAATACTATTTTAATATTGTGATAAAACAATTATGGATAACCTTTTTATAAATACCATATAAACAATATATAAAATTATAGATATTTCACACACCAAAGTCAGAGGCTGAGACTCATACATATGAAGGATATTCTTTTCTTAGCACTGCGTAGGTGAGTGAGGGTAGTATTTATCAGTTAACCTATTAGCATTAGAAAACAACAGCAGGTCACAATTTCTGATTCTGAATGTGTCCTTCAGAAATATAAATTTTATATACACACATCAAGAAAGAAAGAAGCTGTACATCTGAGGCAAGGACACTTTATAGTATAAGACACTTCTATCAGCAAAAAGGCCCTGTGAAGGCTGATTGGTCAAATCTATTTTAGAGACATTAACAAGTTTGGAAATAATAAATAAATTTAAAAAACCCACCAGTTTTAAGGCACACTGTACTTTCTCTCAACCTTATATTTCAAAATCCGTAGATTACTTCTGTCTCTAGTCAAAAACCACCTTACCACTTGACTCATCTACTAACAAACCTCTACTTCACAGTTATCAGATACTTTTCAGATTCACTCGCTGATAACTTACTAATTAAACTTAAAGCAATAACCTTAACTCAAACTTAGGTTTTCAGTTTGGTAGGTCTGTTTCAGAGTTGAAAAAACGCTTGTGTGTGTGGAAGCCTGCATACTTTTTCAACCATAATGGTTGCTTTAATGAAAGATTTTATTACTACTTACACACCTTGTCTTGCTACATTATTAGCCAACCACATCACTATGAACAGTTTAATTACTGGTATGAGCAAATGAAGCATGCACCTTCAGTACATATTTCTTGTACTTGGTCAGCAGTACTAGCCAAGAGATGAAGATACCTGTGGTACAGAAGCAGTTTTTCTCAGTGTCTCAGAAAACTTCCTGAAGTACTGATGATCAGTCTTTTTAATGTCAAATGATAAATTTATTTTAACAATACCTTTTTATTGTCTGAGCCAGACAAGGGTTCTACTGATGCTGAATGTGCACTGAAACTACTGCACATCATCACCTTAAAACTAGACATCCTGCTACACAAAGAGACAAACCAAATCTTTAAAGTGATTTGATAAACTTTCTTTTACTAGTTGGAATTTACAGAAGGCAAAATCGTTCACTTCTTAGTTTTTTGAGGTTATGCCCCTTGCATAACCTTTTGACTACAAATCCCCTTCAATTTAATGTTGATAATGAGTATTAAAACTCAAAGGCATTGAACCAATTGCTGTCAGTTGTGCCACTGCACAGATACATGCAAAATTAATAATTACGTGAAATGCAGATTCACCAAAACAGTAAGTAAACTCAATGGCAAGGATATAGGTGACTTGGGTGCTAATAAACTTATGTACCCTAGATGATCAAAAACTGGAGTGAAAGGAGGATGACAACAATACGTTCTACTACAATTAGAAATTTTGTACTTATTGATGATGATGCAACTGAGACTGCAGGCATGACATATGTTTCCAGGAACTGAGCCCAGAGGGATTTTAACCAAGGAAAATAAATCTCAATCTGCGCTATAAATTGGGCAGAGTACAGAATCAATGCGGTAGTAGTGGCTTTAACTGATGTAGACACTAACTTTCTGGAGCTTAATGACTTTTCTGTTGCATAGTTGTAACATTGAGCTTCGTTACCACGCCAAACTGCTCCAGTATAATTCATTCATGGCAAAGAAGAATGATGCTTCAACGCAGAAATTTGAAGTTACACAGTTAAAACTCAGGAAATGCATACACCTAATTCCTGTCACATTGTGAAATCTTAGTGCTGCATGTACATCTCCTTTAGTTCTGATTTTTATCAAAATATGCATAATTTTAGCACTAACTTCTACTAAAATATGCATCACAAAACACAGCAGATGCATGCAATTAACATATTGTATTAACTTCTGCATTTTTTACTCTTTTTTGAATCCTCTGTATTGCGTTAACTTTATTTTGCATTTTCTTTGTTTTCCTTTCACTACCATATAAATAATTTGGTTTTACTAATGTTAATCTAAATGGCTTCAAATGGATCAATTCACTTATCATTGGGGTGAAGAACTGAGGAGGGGTCAACATGTACCTTAGCTGCTGAAGTCAATTTTCTGCTAGACGGAGTCAAGAGAGCAACACTGCATCTGTTTGTATTGTTCTGTATCGGTAAATGAAACTTTCTTTTTTTTTTTTTTAAACAAAAGCTTGGTGTTTGCAAAAGCTGTAAGACTGTGGAGACCATAATCTAAAATCATGAGAGCCACAATTTTTATGACTACAATCTTCTTTTCCTGGTGTTCAGGCAGTGGTTTTGGGGTGGATTGCGCTGCATGCGTTCTGATGAGACATTTACAATCTCCTTTATGCAAATTACCCCAGCAGCTGTTTAAGAGCTGTGGTTGTCAGACCAGGCAAGGAGAATGTGATTTGGTATATCACAAATGGGGCAGGGCTTTATTAGGCTCTGCTAGAAAGTTTTAGCAGATGCCTTAGCACAGATTCAGTGTGATCCTGTAACCCCATTATAACTTTATTGCTTATGGAAAGCAAAACACAAAAAGCTCCCAAATTCTGTGGGGATTCTCAAAAATAAGCACTTCACACAATGCTTATTTCTGAATTAAGTGTAAATAATAAATGTAATCTTATCATTTAGAGTGCAAAACCTGCAGTTTTCCCCAAATAAATCATACGCAGCTGAAGGAGCTTTCCTCGGCAAAAACCCAGCAATAACACCTTTAAGACTAAGAGAAAAATTTTACAAGTAACAGATGACTACTGTTTTTTGTCTTTAAGAATGACTCACCATTAACCAAATGCTACCATTTTGAGGTATAAACACTAAGATCCTTTGATAAGACTGCCCATTGAAAACGCTACATCTGGATTAACACTAGATAGCCCATGGTCAGGAGACAGATTAAAAGATCCACAGAGGATTATTTTAGGACTGAAAGACAGCCCCGCCTCATTTAGTTCACTTTCCTGTGATTGTGAGTTAATGTCTTACAGGTTTGCTTCTTATTAAGATTTATTTTATACTGATGGTTCTTGTTGTTCTTACTCTTGTCATCACACAGCTCCACAACCTCACTCCCACAACAGGTAGCAAGAATTACAGCCCCCTTACAATGTTCTGATATTCAATATATAGTTTTGAAGCCATTTTGCATCATTTTGCTTTTGACAACACTGTCCAACTTGAACTCACTCGCTGTCTTACCCAGTATTGATTCCCTGACACATTTCTAGAGACAAAACGTATCCTCTCACCTTCTATTAGACTTGGCTACATCAGTCAAACTCTCTTAAGCTCCTCTTGAAAAATGATGATAAACAGAAGAATGAGGAAGCTAGATGCTAGAAGCTATACTTTAGCAGCTTGGGTTCATCTTTCTTGAATACAGTGAACTAGAAATGTATATGGCATTTCAGATGAGGTCTTACTGTACAATGGCACCAACACTCTTCTATCTCTTCCAGAAATACAGGTAGCCTGATAGCATTTGTCTTTTACACAGCTCATCAATTTGGTGGCTGCTCGATGTTGTGACTCACTTTCATCCCGTTATTGAACTTTTGGGGGAAGTAAAAAACACAGTCCCCTTTTCTTCTGCTCTATCAACTTGTGTTTTACCAGTTACGCCTCATCTGGCTGGGTGGACAGACATCACTAATATTGCCACCTAGTGACAACTTAAAACATAAAGGGAAAACTACTTTTGAGGTTTTAAGCCTCTATAAAAATTTCTCAGAATACTCCAGACTTACATTTTTAAATGCCAATAAGCTGTAAATTCTAAGTCCTCAGAAGAGTAACGTGACCAGTCTTTATCTGAGTCTGTTCAAGGACTGGGAGTTGGTAGAATTTGAGTTTTACACAAATACCAAAATAAAATACTTCCATACTATAAATATGTTTCATAGTGGAGTCTGTAAATATGCCTACCGTTGTCTGCTATTCATCTAAGGCTAGTTTCAGCTTTCCTTTAAAGTTTGGGTTAAGAACAATTTGGTTAAGAATAAAAGAGTCCAAAGGAGATGACTTAGAGTTGAGGACTGATGAAAACAGTTGTTTGTAACAGAAGTTGAATTTTGACCTCAATTACGTTATTTGCCGTGGCAAATATTATAACATGTATAGCAAACGTAATGAAAAATCTTTCCAGTTGCCATTTGCAAATGTTACAACAGTAAACTATATACTGAGGGAATTACGCAAAGCATAAAATTTCGTAACAGAACAATTTTAAGGGAAATCTCAGTACAGTAAGTATATTATCCTTAAAATTTCTGTGTTGCTTAGGAGGATATACTACATTCTTTCAAGACTGAAGGTCCATGCTCTGAAAATATTACCCCCAAACAGACAACTGCAAAGTAAAAGAGAAAAGAGTTTGAATCCACCCTCTCTGTGTGCAAATACATAGTGCAGTCCTCCTAAAACCTGGCTGCCAAGCAAACACATTAGACCATAGACTCATGGTTGACTTTAGGACATTGAACACTCAGAAGAATCACTACCACAAGCACTAGAATTGAAACAATTTTTTCAGAATGTGGGTTTTTTCACGAGGAAACTAGAAGTACCTGCCCCAAAGGGCTTCAAGACAGTATGATTAAAACCAGCAAAATGTAACAAATTACGGTGTCAGCTTTTCATCTGAAAGTATGATCAGAATAAGCTCAAAACTGGGTGGGGATACAAAAGATCTATTAAATCTCCTCTATAAACTACAACTTAAACATTTTCTTTTCCCCAAGGACACCTTCCTCCCACTCCTCTTGTGCAGTAACTTCTCCAATTATTTCATCTGATTCCCCAGAAATGCTGACTTCCCGTTTTCAGCAAATTCTTGAATGGGTTGTGCCAGCTTTATATACAGAGCTGTCTATTACCAACTTACTGTCTGACTGAATTGAAACTGTCCACAATTTTCTGGGAATACTTTACTTCAGTCATGATTCTTTTTGTTCAACATTTGTCTGAACCTGGCTTGTTATTGTTGTAAAAGCAGCTGAGTATAAAGAACTACCATCTTGAAATGACCATTATAACGAAACGCTGTATGTAGCTTTGAAATCTGCTGTATGGGTTTCCAAAATCCATTTTCTGGATGCCAAAATATAGTTGCTTTCCACTTTGCAACACCTTTCCACCTGGAAGCAATGTAACTGGCTGGGCACTCATCTAAACATATATTTCAACCTGCCAAAAAAATTTCAGGCTTTTTTCAAGCCTAGTTCATTGGAGGTAGCCCCTTCTCCATTCACACTGATACGCCCTCCTCACTCTCTCCTCATATATCCACCTACCAGCAGCTATCAAGTCCCTCTACCCTTGTCTGTGTAAGAGTTGTCTCTTCCATGGCTTCTGCCATTTGGAATATTATCTTCCTTCCCGAGACCCAGTAACTCAGTTCTGTCCACGCATCATGCTCTGCCCTGTCCTCTTCTTTCTGTCTTCTTAAAAACATACCAAGCTACTTGCAGCTTTAAGACCAGTCTGGGAAGACAGATGGCCAGAAAGACAACAACAAACTGAACCAGAGTCAAACTCAAACATTTGTTAAAACAACAAGTGAGGAAGAACTCAGGTGGTCTGAAATGTTTTCATCAGTTTACGTTACAAAGAGTCTACTTGAACGGGGGAGGAAAGCAGCATAGACCAGTTTCACACAATAAAAGGTTCTGCAGACAGCCTTCCTTAGGTCCTTCAAACCAGAGGTCTCACCGCTTCCCCTGCCCACATCTGGCGAGGCCTGGCAGAGGCAGGGCACCAGGAGCTCTGGGGGCTGCCACAGACTGGTCCCAAGTGCCTAGATGAGGAGTTTCAGTCAGCCCAACTGCGTTGGCTACATCTCCATCAACACCAACCCTGGCACGTGAACAGCAATTGCCATGGTGGTGTTTTTTGTGAAAACCACACACTGGTTGTACTACTGACAAGGCCAGAAGCCTCAGGGAGGGAACAGTAGCAAGGACATGTTCCCAGCTGGAAACGCGTACGTTGTCCTTCCTGAAACTGGTGGTGGCTTTGGCTGCAGACTGCTGATCCCTGGCGTTTCTCAGGGTCCCCTCTGAGGTTCGTTATGGCTTTATGAGTTAATCACGTCAGGAGAAGTCATTTTAACTCTCAAGCCTTTAGGAGTAATTATACATTTAAATGATTAAACAAATCAGGAAGAAAACATATCTACTGCAGAATGAAAGCAGTTAACATTGAAATCCTTTTTTATATTAGTATCACAAGTCGTTTGTAAATAACATGCTCATTTTAGATATGTAAGGAGTTCTGCCATGCCCTGCAAAATAAATTATATTTTATTGGTGCCCGGGTGTTTCATAACTTCTATTTATTTGCTGCAAGAGTGGAGAATTAAGATAGAGTAGTTTATTTCACCAAAAGACTGACAAATGGCTCATTAGACACTTATGGAGCTGAAGCTAATTGTACGATTTTTTTGTTGTATTAATTGTCACTGCCTGCTTAACTGGCTAACATTGGTCATCAATACAGAGCTTTTTCCTTTCAATCTCCAAAAGAGAGGTGTAAAAAAAAGGAATTTTAAAATAAACAGAACAGCATTTATTTCCTAATATAAACAAAAATATTATTTGGATTGGAGGAGCATGAGGGAGGAGTAAGAGAGGATTAATGTGCTGGCTGTTCCCCACTGGGGCCACCAATAACAATCAATCCCAAACAGCAGTCACCTCACATCATCTAACAGCTTGAATCGCAGATATTCAAAGATTCTCTCCCCTTTTTTTTTGTTCAGATTAAATATCATTTACATTGCATCCTTTTTTTTTATTTCGTCGGAGACATAAGGTCAGAATTGATTGAATATGTACTACCTGCATATAATGATTTCCAGTTTTTTACAATCATGTGCTAATGCTGCACAGTAATGGCCTATGGATGAAGAGACAGATGTACTACCAGTCATTCGCTACACATTTGCATTAACAAATCATCATTTAATTGAAGCCCATCCAACAAGTTTATGCTACTTAAATAAAGTTCCTTTCAATAAAAGATGCCACAATGACACATGGTTGTTAACTGCAAGGTAAATAAAAAGTAGTATTTATTTTCTTGTCACTGATTTAGGTAAGTATTAAAATGTACACTTATTAATTTGTATTTTGCTCAGAAATAAACCACCTGACATCTAACATAGCAATCCAAGCTAGTACTACTATGAGACGAGATAATTCACTTTTAGAAATAATCGTTTCGTAACACCACAATTTCATGCTTTACAGATTTTTATTTCCCCCCAAAATATATAATAGAACATAGCTTATATAAAGGCTATACATGAGTTGTGTGTTAATACTTTTAGGCAAGCTCTAATAACACAAACCTCAAACCCTGCTGCTATCAACACGAGCTACAATTTTTTTTATGTCTCATTGTTGACTACAAACATTGGCACAACACTTCGAAATCTAGTTGCCTCCCTCTACAATTTAGATATTACTGCTTTCTTTTTAAGACTGTCTAGGGAACAATTCAGGTAGGTTGTGATGCCCCTACATGTTTCAGACATTGAAAACTACTATCTATTCATTTCTTCTTTCAGAACATGTTGCAAAATATTAAAATCTGAGAAGAAAGCATGTCATAAAATGAGGAACCTATAAAACCAATTTTCTCCTCTTCTAGAGATGGTTTAACAGTACTTTCAGCATATTCATTTCATGGTACATTTTTGCATCTGCAAAGCAGGAGAAAGATATTTTGGTACTGTCTGTTAAACTGACAAACAATACTTTGAAGCTAACATGCAGGGACAAGGAGATATATTTTTAATTGTGTTTTTGGCTTAAATCTACATTTTCTAGAAATGAGAATCTTTTAGGATGAAAGCACTCTATAAATGAAAGATGGTATTAGTAATAACAGTTGACATCCTTTACTATACTAGTATTGGCTTACATCTAAACACATCAGTGCAATCTTTTATTTACCTAAATACAGAAATAATCAGCTGTTTCCCTTTTCCTGATGATACACTGAAAATGAAATTTTTTTTTTTTTTAAAAAGAAGTACCTTAAGAAACTAAAAAGTACATTCTGAGAGTGGGAGAAGGCAGTGTTCTTCTAACCAGAGAAAACAGACTTTAAAGATGAACAGATATGTTTTCCTTCGCTGCAGGACTGTGTGAGGATGTGAGGAGACAGGGGAGCCTCCAGGTTGACCTTTTGTTGTTGTTATTGATGATTGAAAATATAGAAAAAATTTCACCATAGCAAGATTGAAATGACAACGTGAAAAGCGGAAATACATCTTAAAACACACTGCAGCATTCAAGAAGAGGTAAAACCTAAGATTTATTTCCTCAGACAAGAAGCAGTGCATAAGAGCTACAAAATGCAAAATGCAATCCCATACAAAATAAACAGACATAGAAAAAAACCCTACTGTGATTTGCCTGCATGTTCTCCAAGCTTTTTTATATGCTAACTCAGAACAGTAATTACAGATCTTGCAAGTTGACTTCTGTTTTCCAGAACTATGAGTTGTACGTAAAACATGCCTTTTCATTGAAACAATTACCATTAATCAAAACAGTGAAAGCTAATACCACTCAAGTCCAACCTACTGCTGTGCCCAGCAATATATCAAACTGTCTGTTGTCAAACACACTAAACAAACTTCAACAGACTGTTTTCACTACAAATAAGAGAAAACATGCTTGCTAAGTATTTTTTAGTCAAATTGCAACCTCAGTAATCCATTCTGTCACTGGATTTTAATTTGAAGCAGTCAATCACAGTCTCAGAAAGATCCGCATTTGACTACAGAGAGGTAACTCGCTGGGACTAACAAATGAGTACCTGCAAATGATTACCGCAGTCTCAAATTTGTTTAAGGCTTTATATCCATGTTACTCAGGTTTGTTCCTTTACTCTATCAACTTCTTTCAACTATGAGATTCGGAATTTAAAATAAAGACGAAAAATTAAAACTATGTACTACTTCTCACTGTTACAGTCCTAGGAATACTTACACCTCTAACAAGTTCAGTAATGCTGTATTTTCTTCCACTTTCATAACCATTTAAACTATCACTAGCATTTTTTTAAATCTTCATTAGCAAGAGGCTGCTATCTTAGAATTCACTCATACATTAACAGAAATCTACCTCCAGCAAGTCAAATTCCTATTAAACACAGATCTCACCTACAATGACATATTACAGTCAATGAAAATAGATATACTTACACATCTTATGGCACCTCCCCTGCCCTACCTAAAAGTCATAACTATTTTCTTAATAAAGAAATACGGCATTGGGTATCTGACAGAAAAAACTGTTTACCAGTGATGTCAGTCTTTTTTGAAATTGGTAATCAATGCAGAAACTGAAGTTTTATATAAAAGAAGAGATACAGAAGGACAGGAATATTGGAGTTTAACAAACAGATCAGGCCTTTATTACCAGCAAGCTCCATTATGGATTTGTGAGCTTTGTAAGCCAAGCTCCCCCAAGTGTAATTAAATTTTTATTTATAATGTGTTTGTGACTGTTAACTTCATGTTGCCTCTGCTTGTTCCCCCCAACCCAATGTGAAATAGTATTCTACATTTACTGCTGCAGAGAGCGGTGCTTTATTCAGTTGCTGGATTCATCTCTAGCCTTATAAGAGATGAGAAGTACAAATAAACATATTGTGTTTTATTTATACACAAACACCCGTGTCTTTAAGCATAGATATATACATGTACACTTCTGCATGCAGATGCTCTAAGCCAAAACTGAGGACAAAAGAAGTACATGTCAGTTAAAATTGAACACATGTGAGCAAGCACCACTTTTTTATACCAAGGGCACTATTTATCACGTATTTACATCGTGGATAGACAGGAAAGCTTCAGTAAGACAGGGCGATGCAGCGCTGCAGAGTATATTTTATGCTGCAAGCCATGTCTGAGATTAGTGTAAATGTACCAGAAAAAGGTTCTAAACTCCAACAAAGCCAGCATCTACGCTTTATTTTTTTGTTCATTTATGAAGAGGACTTCATGAAAAAACCCTCTGACACCAAGAACATATTTTTTATTTTTTGCATGAAGTCTATTCCCTCCTCCATTCAGGTATTACCCTCCAGTACCAATACTTATATAAAAAAAAAAAAAAAGAGCTTAATATAAGTAACCACAGGAGGATCTCTTCTCCCCTTGAAAAACTGCAAATAAAGATGTCAGCTATTGAGTATATTTGTGGCGTCTCCAGCAGCTGCTGTTAAATACCAGCTGGTCTAGCTGATTAAAATTACCTCCGAGTTGGTATTATAAAGATGCCTGGGCAGCGTTGCTGTATTAATGGATTATTGAGTGAGCGATGAAAACCTTGGCCAGCTGATGCGTTTTATTACAGATAGGCTTTATGATGTGTAATCACTGTAATTTTTATAACTAGAGGAAACAGGAAAAAAAGAAGAACCTTCTTTTCCCCCTTACACATACCGAAATCAGCTAAACCAGATTTTTTTTTTTTTTGCCAGTCTGTTACTTAGCAGTTAGCTAAACAAATAATTTGGTTTTTAATAGTTTCTGCATACGTAAGACTTTATCCACACCTACACATACACAAAGAATGAAAAACTTTATGTCTAAGGCTACACTGTATTTACCTATTTTACCTATGTTTCCGCTTACACATTGGGTATATATTTCATCCTTTGACGACCAGGTGAGCGCTGCAACCGGCTATGTTAGACAAAACCTTGTGCATTATTTAATGACTGAACTACACTGCTAACACACTTTATATTCTCCAGGTCCAGCCACTGAAGCAGAAAGGTTTTGCGTCCAGTCTCTCCATCTCCTCTCTCCTTCATTCTCCTCCCCTCCCTGCCTCAAACCTTCACACAGAATGTCCTTTAGGAGCCTCTCAAACTTATTTCGCCCTTACTAACCACGTATTTACCACGTTGTCTTGTTTTTCTGATGGTAGCTTCGTTTGCTCCCAAACTTACTATGGTAATTATGAAAATCATGTAACTGTTACCAGTTTTTGAGATTTAAGAAAAAATAAACGACTGGGCACTTGGAAGATTTAGATGTATCAGTGAAACATTTTATTACAGACGACTTCTCTTGTGAGGTGATTCAGCAGCCAAGCCAAAGTTATCTCTGCCTGAATGCCACTTACTGAAAGCATCTCGAGAAAAAAATGCAGCATTTTTTTGAGGAATGGACACACCCCAAAAGCCAACTAATGATATCTGAGATTTTTTTAGTGGAATAGGAACTGCTGAAATGTAAAGGTAAAATTAAAAAAAAGGTCTTTTTCAGTAACCTTAGCTTTAACCTCTTAAGCCTCTCCTAAGAAAACGTAGCATTGCTTGTCTTTTTCCAGACTAGATAATTAATATTAACGCCTCCACAAAGTTTAGAAAATAATTCTCTATAATGTTCAAAAACTGAAACAAGCTACAGAATTTTATAGGACCCTATGAAATATGGCCAGGTATTATTCCAGCCCATAGAGTTGAATTTTTGGGAGATGCTACCACATCATAGACATTCACCCGCAACGTCTACGCAGAATTTTTCACTCAGGTTGGTGGAGTTTATGCAAAGAAATGCAGACAGGTCATTTAAACCATTGGTTAGAAGAAAAAGCTGCTCTAAGCCCACCATTTAACAGATCAAAAGAGAACTTAGATCAAAGATGCACTAAAAAATAGATCAAAGATAACTTCATCACTGAGGTTGTTAAAGGAAAGGATTTGACACTGGACAAACTTTTTTGATTTAAAGGTGAGTCTTAGAAATTGTTTTTGGTCCATCCAAGAGTAAAAGTCACCTAGGCACTCTCCTCTTTTCTTCAAACTTCTCACTCCTCAGGAGAACCTAAGCCGTTTTAGAGTACGAATGTGTTTCCAAATCCAACGCCTCAAAATCTCCACATGCGATACAAATCTCTGCATTCCCTGGCTGCTCTGAAACACTTCTGCACCGCCACAACTACCAGGTGAAACGACGCTAGTTTCTGCAAAAGGCAGGCAAAAAGCATATTTCACCAGGTAGGGCTGGATGCCGAGGATAAACAGGGGCCTTTCCACCCTTCCTCACTCCACCACCTTCTTTCCGCAGAACATCTGAGCAGGGGTAAGGGAGGTGGGCACAGCCATTCGGGCCGGGCAAGGAGTGTGTGAGGCGAAGCTACGCCGAGCAGCGCAGCCGCCCAGCTCCCTGCAGTAGGTAGTAGCAGTTGTGCCAGTGCAGAATACCGTGGCTCGGGGCCGTGCTGAGCGCAGAAGGCAGGAGGTGCAGCTGGCTGCCCGCAGGAGCGTCGCCATCCGGCACCTGGAACGGCTCCATTTTACGCCTGGAGCCCACGTGGACCCCACAGTCGAAAAAGTCTTTTTGGGAGGGAGGTGCCTTTTAGTATTTGCTCCAAAAATTTAGGTTTTTTTTTTTTTTTTTAAATAAGGAAAAAATAAAACAATGGTGATTTGGGTTTGGTAACCCCCCCCACATTCCCCATTTTCTCCTCTCCTGTAAAACACTTAAGCTGGAGTCAGGTGTGGGCCACTTTTACTGGCAAGTACATACTCGTATATCGTGAAACATCCCAAGCTCTCTCTAAGCAGTTACTCCCCACACATATAGTACCGGTACAGCGACGAGCAAGCCAGGCGACTTCCATCCCTCTCTGTGGAGTCACCCAAGGCACCGCACGAATGAGAAATAACCCACTGTTTTAACGACAGCACAGCAGGAAGGGCTCTCTGCCCCAGCTACCTGCTTTCTGTGTCTCCCCGGGGCGCGTTACACACGCTGCTTGGCGAACACCGGCCCGCCGGGAGCAGCCACAGGCCCGG
>Ga0065711_1030133_pt1 | contig 33573 bp, 16 predicted proteins | sample Hoacrofraction12_FD_59098 | JGI IMG/M metagenome (GOLD analysis project Ga0065711, IMG submission 59098) | Hoatzin crop microbial communities from Cojedes, Venezuela - Epithelial fraction 12 v2 (version 2) | ecosystem: Host-associated > Birds > Digestive system > Esophagus > Crop | place...
TGCCCAGAGAGGCAGTGGAGGCCCCATCCCTGGAAACATTCAAGACCAGGTTGGACAGGGCTCTGAGCAACCTGATCTAGTTAGCGGTGTCCCTGCTCGCTGCAGGGGGGTTGGACTAGATGACCTCTAGAGGTCCCTTCCGACCCAAAACTTTCTATGATTCTATGATTCTATAAACTATAATTCATTTTCTCAGAAAATCCTTATGAAATCAAGTCTAGAAGTATTGTCATTCTTATTTTACAGAGAGGAAGTCAGCAGAGGCAAGCTGAGCAATCTTGTCAAAGCTAGTGAGCATGCAAAGAGTGTTCTCAATCAGCAACAATAAAAATGTGAGCTCCAGGGCTGCTTCACAGCAAATTTCTCAGAGAATCGAGGCCAAAAAGGAACTTGGCACAAGCAGTTACAAAAGGGGAAGTATAGATATATGCCAAGGGAAAAGAAAATCAACACACACAAATTGAAGAGCGAAATAACTGCCCAGCAAGCACCTTAAAGAACATACTTGTTGCAAGATTTATTCAACTATTTTATCTCAGGGACTGGTAATTTTAACCTGCATGAATTGTTGTTTGAAATAATTACTCTGGTTTCACAATGACAATGTAGAAGAGGAAAGAAAAAAGGGCTGAGCAGCACAGAGATTAGAGAAACAGCATTGCCTGGCTCTTGGCTCCGAGTTCATCCTCGTGGCCATGCTATAGTCCAGAAAAATTCCAGGCCATGAGAAGTAGAAACAGCACAGGTAGCTGGAAGGTTAAGAATGCTTAGCAACTCCTTCGTATTTTAACCTCATCCTTACACTCCAAAAGAGAAAAATATCACAGAGAAAAAGGAATTGAATTATGATTTGATTAAATAGAATGCAAACACTAATTTGAAAACAAAGGGAGGTGCAATTTGTTGCGTAGTCACACAACATTCCTCTTGGTTTGAAACTCACTGGCAACAGTTCCACCCCTTTTGAAAGTACAGCCTGACGCCTGGACTGTTCAGCCTGAGCAAGCTGTTGGAGCTACAAAGCCTTTTTTCATCCTCTGCCAGGATGGGAGTGACATGGATTCCCAGCCCATCTAGGATCCTGAGTTTTTCTTTTCATATTATCCTCATTCTCCTTCAGCAGACTACCGCAGAAAGAGAGTTGAAGTTTGTGGTTGTAGTAAGTAGATTTGTTTTCTATTTTGTTGTGGGGAATACAGGGAATTTGGTATGGCTGTTGAATCAAACAACATATGCAGTTGCTCTGCCTCTTTTTAGACTTAGAAATAACTACTATTGCATAGTCTGCGAGCTGGTGATTATGGCCTACCTTCTCTGTGCTTGGAAGCTGAAGCTTCTGGTGTTACAGAAGTTACCACAGAACCAAAAGTATTTTCCATTTCAGAATAACTGAACTGGCATGGCACTATACTGAGAAACAGAAAAGGGCATTTTTACATAGAGATTTGAGATACATGTTGCATTAACTGCAGTTAGGTTGAAAACAGACTGTAACAAATTTTTTTGATGGGCCATTTCTTATTTTAAAGTAACTAGACTACACTTCAATGTCACTTTCCCCAATAGCTCAGGTAAAAAAGAGATTAATTCATTAAACAATTTGGAGCATGAAGGTTGCATCATAGTTCTTTTAATTCTAATTTCTTTTTTTTAATAAAAAGAATACTGATAAAGAATAGTTAGTCAAGGGATATTTTCCATATAAAGTTGTGGGGACTGGAGTTCACATTTATAATTAGGAATTTTAAGAACTTCTTACACATTTCTCTATTTGAGACATTATGTACATATACAGACAAGAGGTGGAAGTACTGTGTCCAAAACACCATCCAGCTCTAGATAAAATATTTCATATCTAGTTGTCTATTGTCTGCATTGTAGATGTGCCACTTGGAGAGTCGCCAAAGTGTGCAGGAAAAACCAGTTCCTACTCCTGCTGAGGCTTATTGCTCTGTCAGACACTACACATGGCAAGGACTCAACCCAATTCCAGTAACGTTCTGTGCATAGCAATATACTTAAATATTGTTTCAATGATAAGAGGGACAACTGGACACACAGATTAAATCAGGCAGTCAACAAGCTTTGCAGAATTAACTAACTGAAGGGGAGGAGACTTTTATTGCAGCTGTTAGTGTGTTCTAACAAGCAATGGTTTTGCAGAGTTACAGGAAATGCTCACCATTATGGAGATGGAGGCTTCCTGTCCAAAATCAGCTGCTTACCACAGCTATGCAGCCACCTTCTCCACTTAGCAAAAAAAAAAAAAAAAAGATAGCACTTTATTTATTTGTAGGGTAGCTTAGCACAATTAATATTATAATAATAAGTAAATTTCATTTAAAGTGTCTTCCTTTTATCTCTGATACTTTTCCTCAGACTGATCAATCTGCCTAAAAAGTTACAATAGCTTTAAACTTATTATCAACATACATCTCTTTTCTCAAGGCATGGCTTCTGTGTGTTCAGTTGAATTTTGCTTTCTGAACTCACTGATTGAATTTTCATAGGAACAGAACTGCTAGCATAAATAAATAGGATAGGAGCTGGCCCCAGAACATTTCACTGATATAATGGGATATAATGAGGGTATGGCTTCTGGAACAATAAGTATAAAAGGCATCTTTCTGAGAGAATTCAATAGCCATTTTCCAGCTGTACTCTGTAAGTTGCTATGTTTTCACCTGAGAGTATTACTGCATTGTGAAAATGTGTTACAGTAATTTCTTTAAACCTTCTTAGCAGAATTGCAAAATATAAAATACATCTGCAGGGGAGAAAAAACAGACAAATGTTCTCTTTAGCTCACTTCTAGAATTGTGCTATGCTCTAGGAAAGAGTCCTGCTCTCTAGTCATGATTTCCACCTTTGTGCTGATTGCATTTTTATTCTTGGCCACAAGTCCTTCTGGCTGAAAAGCTCTAATTCAAGCCAATTTGTCAAAATGCTATTTTAATTTTCTTTCTCACATGTAAACATTAGGCTTCAACATAATTCTTGAGCACTCCATTTAAACAAGACATAAGAGAAGAAAATAGGAAATACATAGGACCATTGGGTACCCAAGCAGGAGTGAAATATCGATTTATTGCCTCTGTAACTTCTGCTTCCACACAGGCACTCATTTCACCTGTCATATATACAAAGAGGTGCGGTCTCTGAGGTACTGTGATTTCATCGTTTCTTTCTTCTTTTAATGCAGGATAGCAAGTGTTGACTGAGCACGTCATCTATTTGTCTAATCAAGCCAAGCCATTTGAAACCTTGACTAAACATGCTCAGTATTTATGCATCTATGTTTTTCCTGAACTGGCAGTATGACTGGTTCCATTTCTCTCTTGTTTCTTCATTCCTGTTCTGGATTCAAAATAAGAAAACTTTGTGTCTGAAGTTGAGTCTGTCAGTAAAGATGTCTGTAAGAGGCTTACTCGGAGACAGATAATTCACTGTAGTTCACGGCATTTCTGGATGAAGATGTCATGTATACCACACTGTCATATTCTCAGTTCACCGTCTCCTTCACACATGTTTTTCTCTGATATGATTTTTCACCTGACAACAATGGAAGCAAATGCTGGCCAAAGTCTGAGTCATGTAGCTGTTTTGATCCGAAGTGATCACCCTCACAAAGTTACAGAGAGTGAATGGGAGAACCCAGACATCAAATCAAGTTCAAGCTGTATCAGAGTTGAAGGAGACGATATTTGGTAACCATCCATCTATTGTTTTTGAGAATAGACAGAGGTGAAGTACTTCAGATAGAAGTGCTGAAATAAATATACCAAACAGGTGTGCTTTGTGCTTTTTGTGTACATCCTCCTTGCACTCCCTTCCTTCTTGATTTCTAATGTCTTTTAACCTTTTATGATGCCTCCTTGTTCTTTTTCTCTCATCCTGCCATGTTCTACATCTTCTGAAAGGAGGTCAGGAAGGCAATCCGTAGGCCAGGAGTAATAAGTGCTGCAGCACACATATTTTTAAATTACCTTGAAGGATTAGCTCCTTTTTAACAAAATCCAAATGAGAAGTGTTGAGAAATACATACTGGTGAGCAAGGCAAGCTGTCTTTATCTAAGAGTATCAAGTGTTCTAATGAAAAAGACAAACTTTCAAATACACAAGCCCTTCTTAAAGTCTTAAATTTAACAAAAAAGTCTCCTGAAATGTAGCTGACTATGACTGAATGAGTTAGCCTTTTAGGTTAAGTGGTTTTTCACAAGGCCGTTGTTTCCTTTCCAACTGCAATTGAAGCAAGGTCATTTTTAGAAGCAGCAAGCAAGAAGGGTCCAGCACAAACAAAACTCAGTTGGCTGAGAAACTTTGTCCTTCGATTTCTAAAAACAGGGTTCTGCTCTTAGAAGTATTTTTTGCTTCCTTGTTACTTCCAACTTAGTGTTAATATCATATTTATATCTCACTGTGCAATGAAGATGCAGAAATACAAAGAAGGAACTGAACTTTTTTTATTTTGTGTGGACTTAAAGAGATGTGCTGCTTCTCAAATGAGAACACCCTCCACTGCTTCCATTTCTTAAGGTTACAAAGAGAGAAAATACTTTTATTTACCTCTCCTGCTCCCACATATATTTGAATATCTTGTGATCTTTATCTCTTTGCCCTCTCACCTCTCTCCAGGTAAAATCCTACTCTGTTCTAGCTTATTGAAAGTTTTTAGGGGTTGAGTGTTGTGACAGTGAAATACACACTGACCGTAATGTTGCACATTACGTATAAAGCATCATCAACCAGTATTTAAAATCTAGCACATTTTCAGTAATTTTTCACTAATAAAAAGGGCATATTTATTGGCCAAGTGTTGATCCATTGCTACATATTGCCTAAAAAAATAGTCATTTAATCATGTCAGTCAGTTTGTGCAACTGTCAGTTACTCATAAAAATGTTTTTCTGTGAAGCTGGATAATTTAACAAGAAAGTATGCGGCTACATTGCAATTGGGAATTTAACCTTCATTCCTTACAGAGGCATCAGCTTGTCCAGAAAAGCTAATGAATCCTACCTGACACCTATGTATGTCAGCATGTCAAAATGCCAAGGAAATAAGCAATGACACAAAAGTCCTCCTCACACATTTGTCTTGCATGCAACTAAATCAATCACCAGACAACGTAGATATTTACCTATTCTCCTGTTCACTAGAGTTGCGCTGAGAAATTATTACAAAGAACCAATTAACATTCCAGATTAGTAGGAAAAGACATGTACAGAATTAAAAATTGCACAGAAATGGAAAAATAAAACATTGAAGAAAGATTTTTTTTGACTATTTTGCTGTACTTGAACTCAGAAAAAAAAGTGGTTTTTTTCTTGAAACTGCAATTTCTTGTCGATCAACACATTGTTGATGATGGTAAAAAGAACTCCTTGATTTGCTGAAAAATATTCATTTCAGGTTGGCCACGTCTTCAGTGAAATTCAACTAGCAAAGGAAAAAGTAATAAGCAGTTTCCTACGTGGTTTTAATGGTAACATCTACTCTAGCAAACCTTGCTGTCTATTGTAGAAAATGAACAGAAAGAGAAATCCGATTATATTTGCCTTTAAAGGATAGTATTTTCCATCTCTGAAGTACCTGCTCTAGCACAGATTGGTGCACTTAAGTACAGCAGGCTGATGAAAAGGGGGGGTGTTGTAATTAAAACATTAAGCCACACTGCTTGTGTTTACTTTGAAAAAAATAAACACGAAACAGCTCCCAGTGGGAGTGGCAAACTAATTAGCATGAACAAACCTCTCTGATGTTTGGGGAAGAATGATGTGGCTTAATGAGGCAATGGAGAGTATTAATTATAATCAAGCTACATACCACTGAGGTATTATGGAATAAATGTCATTTTCTGAACAAACATGCCATGCTTCCACATATTAATTTTATTCTTCAAAGTTAGGAATTAGGTTGGTCATGTGAACATTGATACAAACAAAGCTAACTTTTGCAACAGTTTGGATCAGCATCCTGGAAGATTGTCTGGAGCCCTGTGAATTTGCATTCCAGCAGCTCCTTTCATGTGAAATTTTGTGGAGTCCTTTTTCTAAGCCCACACATGACATACTTAGGGAGGGTAATTCAGAGTTTTTCAGAACTATTTAATCTAGGGTTGGAACTTTCTTTGTATGCTGGAATAAAAATACAAAAAAGGCTCAGTTAAGGATTCTGATGTAAAAATCATACAATTGAGTGTATCACACTAATATTCACCACGCTGCAGTGTCCAGGACAGGAAAGCGACTTCTTTGCTCTCACTGAATTTAAAGGAAAAAAAAATCCTACAGACTTTCAAAAATATTTTCATACATGTATGTAAAAGTATTAATAAATATTAAGTAAGCTAAGAGTATAAATGTTTATGCTTTTTCATCATTATATTTTAGGATGATTGAGAAATCAAAACATAAGACCCATGTGTACATGGAATTACTTTTAAAGATACTGCTATGAAAAAAGCAGCTATCAAAAGTTTCAAGTGTCTATGCCAAAGTAATTAAATCCTTATATAAGCACACCTGTAATTGGTTTAATATTCAAAGGAGCTGAGCATCCAAAATTCAGTCAGATTTCTTGTCTAGGTGCCTAGCTAGTATGTATTCTCAGCATTAACATCTTGGCTAATTAATTTTATGTTCTAGGAGGAAGAATTATCAGGCTCATGCCCACTAAATTCCTATATAATTATACCTATTCTTGTGCATAAAGAACATACTCTAACCCTACTTGAATAGGTTTCTGAAGGCTCTCCAATATTTTCATTTGAAAAATGCCACTGGAAGTATAATGTATGCTTGACTTCTAGCTAGGTAAGAAAGTAATATTAACAGTAATTAACTTGATTTTATACTGGTAATTTTGTTAGGTTTTCCGACATGGTGACCGAACACCAATTGTAAACTTTCCAACTGATCTACACAAAGAAAGTGAATGGCCCCAGGGATTTGGACAACTAACCAAGGTATGTTGACTTTCTTAGAAGGGCTTATAAATACTACTAAAATTGGACGTGGGCAGATTCTATGTGTGCCTCAGAGACACTAAAAAATCCCAAGTACTGGTAGTTGGTATTACCAATACCCCGTAATTCATAAACATTTTTGCAACATTATTCATCCAACTATTGTTAAATTGAAATCTTGTTCATCATAGCTTTGTAACTACGTTGCTAAAAGGAACAGCTTCCTGATAGTGCGTCTGCATTCAAATAAACAGCAAGTTTAAACATTGTCAGTACTCCTAACATTGATCAATTTCTAATGACTGTTAAGTACTGAGTGCTGTGACAGAGTAAAGGAAAAACACCTGCCCACCAGGTCAAGTGGTGAGTCCACATCTCATCATTTGACTGGCAACCACCTACTCACAAAACAAGGGAAGTCTTACAGAAGAAGGCTTTCTCTGGGGACAATGTGTCTTCTAATAGGGCTGTTTTCAGCCCAGAGTTTCACTGGGATGCACCAAACCTACTTCTTGCTCTGGCATTTCAACATCAAGCTTTAGCTCTTTAACTGTGTTCGGCATCAGAAATTCTGGAGCAAAGAGAGGCCAACGCATTTCCTAATAATACTTCACTATGATGCAGCAGCATGAATCAGAGACAATTCAGCATTTAGTGTTTGAACTGAGGCTTGAAATATCTGTAAAATTCAGACACACAGACAACACATTACTATCCCCAGGTACATAGCTGATGTAAGAAGAAAAATGTTTAAAAGTTCCTGCTTTGGCACAGATTTTTTTGAGAGCTTTTTACTATTTTATGATCTGTTTAACAACAGTAGTAAGAATGTACTTCTCTGTCATCTGAAAGTTAAAAAGTTCAGCTCACAACTTTGGAAATGAATAATGGAAAAGACAGTGTGCAGTCTACGACAACTGCAGGTGCAGCAAGCCAAAGATGGAAAAACATTACTTAAGGCATTAAATGCAAGGACAATAATAAATACTGTGTTATCAATCATCCTTTCTCAGCCGTCATTAACTGACATAATCTTTACAATGTTGATCATGAATAACTCCAGGAGCGCTACAGAGCTACAGCACTGTGGATCACCTACAACATATACAGTACATTATATTAATGGTTAATGATCACTTAGTATCAGGTTGCTGAACAGAAAAAAGAAAATAGAAAAGAAACTTGTACATTAAGACTCTCCAATCACCTTAATCTAATAGTCATCTGTATGCTTGCCTGACAGACTGGAATGCAGCAGCTATTTGAACTGGGACGGTACATGAGAGAAAGATATTCCAACTTTCTGAACAGCACATACAACCGGCAAGAGGTATGTAACAGAACTGTCTGCAGGACATTTCTCTGGCATAGCAGAACTATGGACTTGGGCTAGGTAAAAGCACACCATCATATTCATTTCATTAATGGAAAAATTAAGGTAATAGAAGAACATTTTTGAAAGCCAGTCTTTTATGCTGAGGTAAAAACATAGTCTAAAGTCTAACTTTAAGCTCCTACATTCAGTTTGTGTCTTCCATTGCCCCATTTTCCAGGGCTGAACAGCTCCACACCACCAAATGAATTAGGAATTTATACATAGGGACCCGATATTGTTCTACCCTGTTGAAAGGTGAATACATATCCATCCATGTGACGGGCCATGCTCAGATACTTCACGCTGTAAAAGAGAGGTCTAACAGTTGTTTGGATGTGCTTGTCATGCAGTACCGATCCATTGTGGGGAAGATACCACTACCATTTTGGGCTCTTCATGAAGGATGCATTTATGGGAAGGCATAAAAGACTATAGCTTTGCCACGCTTCCAAGAGGGGTTTACGGTTTTAAGTGCCTTTATTCCTGAGGTACAGCAGATGAATCATAGAATCATTTAGATGGGAAAAGTACTTTCAGATCACCAAGTCCAACTGTAAACCTAACACTGCCAAGTCCACTACTAAACCATGTCCCTAAGCGCCACATCTACACGTATCAACGTTCCCCTGAATCTCAGAAGATGGAGAGTTTCCTTCTTTTAAATCATGCTTTCTTATTCTTCTTAGTTCAGTCTGAGGGTTAGATTCCAAACAGAAAGATGCTTTGGCAATTCCATTTATGCAAATGAAGCAGGACCCTAGAAAGCTCAGTTATGGTTTCACTGTTTTGACTTCATGCAAAAACATAGAACTGAAAACAAGAAGCCAGGATTGATGGGTTGGGTAAAATTTCCTAATTATTTTTATTGTTTCCATTTTAATTTTAACTTTTTGCCATTCTATATTCAGTTTTATATCCAAAGTACAGATTATGATCGCACCATTATGAGTGCCCAGTCATACCTTTCTGGCCTCTTTCCACCAACTGGCAGCCAAATTTGGAACCCTGAGCTTCTCTGGCAACCCATTCCAGTTCATATTTTGCAAAAATCAACAGACCGGGTAAGTACTGCCTGTACACTTCCTATAACGCCTTAAAGTTTCCCAAAAGCAAAGAAGACATAATGGGGGAAAAAAGCTAAAAAATAATTTCTATTCTTTTCGAGTTCAATCTAATAGAAAACATTAACTGCAGCTACTGGTTGACAAGCATGTTGTAGGTCAACTGTAACAGCTGCATGAAAATCCTCCTTCTATAGCTGCAGAATACCTGAATTGTTCTCCACACTACCATTTTCTTCAAGGTACAGCTCTAACATTTCTCCTGGCAAGGACACTTTTGGACAGTATTATAGGGAAGTTGCCCTAAACCTTTCTAGAGAACAAGTGCTTTTCTAAGCACCAATCAGGTAGACAGACCTCCTTTCATTGGTACATTTGTTCCATAGTTTATTCAAGGAATGGAATTTTCAGCAGCCACTATAATGACCCCTCAATTATTACTTTCCTATTCTCGTAGCACTTAGGCACCCTAATTACAGACAAGGGCCCTTTTATGCTCAGTGCTATACAAACATTTAATGAAACTCTAGCACTTGCCTTGTTGTTCACAAGAGCAGACTGACCTGAATAATAGGTCTTGTAGAAGTTTTACTATATGTAGCTGTCTCTGGCTGACTCAAGTTTAGATTTTAATGTCACTGGCTTCTGTGACAAGGACTGTGTAAGGAACTGTGTGTTGAAAAAGGACAAAAAGTTATCGAGTGTAATGACAGAAAGGATAATTTTCTTCTGCCTTTGAGGACAGAAGTTGATTTTAAGGAAATGTATACAAAAAACGTATTAAATAAGTGCCTGTCCAGTCACCAGCATCAAAGGATGGACTCTGTCATTAGGGGGCGGCCGCACCTTCCTCGCATTGGCATTCTTCCATTCTTGCAGGCCATGCTAGAAAGCAGGTACAGAGAGAAAGAGAAACTGGATTTCTACAAACTGGATTTGGCACAATGTGATTCAGCTTAAAACTTGACTCTGTCCCTCAACAGAAAAGAACACTGTCGCTGTTATTGAAATGTGGGACACTAGGGGAAGTTCATTCACCAGATCAAAAAAGCATCAAAGTGGTCAAAGCTTTGGACAAATCAAACCTCAAAGCCCTTAGGGGAGCCACAGTGCAGTGCAATGACCTGTTTGGAGAAGGCAAGCTCATTTGTAGGAATCTCTAGTACCTCATCACTTCTGCAGCTGCTTCAGGAGTGGGTATTGATGTTTCACTGAAACATACCTCCGCAGCAACTCAAAATTCCTGTCAAATATGAAAACCACCTGGAAAAACCATTGTTCCCTTGTTAAACCAAGCAGATGTTTGAGGGTATTTTCAAGCTGTAAGCAAGAGAAAGTGGGAAACTGAAGCCAAGCACAATCTTGTAAAAAAACCTAATCACAGTTTATTTTTCAGCCACTGAGATCTATCAAGACCTGACAGGAAACACTACTGAGTGTGGCTTAATGAGGCCAAAGGGAGTGGCTCAATTAATAACACCTAGAGGGGGATAATTAAGCCATACAGCAAAAGAAACATTTATTATTGTGTAATTAAACAACATTCCCCAGTTTCATATTGCAGCTTTGAGCCTTCACCCTCCACTGTGCTGCTGTTACAGAAAAAAATGCACCCTTGGAAATCCATCCAAGTGAAAATGTGCTAGCGTCAGTTGGTGGCTGCTGCCAGCTTCACCATGATAAATCAAAGAGAAAAGAAAAGCAATGGAAGTGCAGCCTGCTAATGTTCATCCCAACACAGAGTAGACCTTCTTGCACATACATAAGCCATAGATATGGAAGTTAATTTCTCCACTGTATATTAAATCAGTTCCTGTTTATGATTTGTATGGTGATAGGATAATATCAGTTCCAGGTCAAAAATGCTCTAGTGATGTGACATAAAGTACTGAACCAGCACAAGCTTATTTTGCTCATCATAACTTTTTACTGACACTTTATGCTGGATCAGGTATCATCTGTCCTTCTTCAACTGGCATAAAGCATATTTGCCAGAGCACAGAGTTTGATAGACGCATACATATTTACATGTTGTTTCAGATCAAATATGTACTATCAGGTGATCTCCTAATGTGTACACTTGGAGTTACTGGAAGTGAACCAAACCCCTAAATAAAACAGAGCCACTAGAATCGCAGCTGTTTGATATTGCAGGAGTATAATTTATTTGTCACTCTTCTTTCGAGTTCTGTCCCTTAAGTGCTACTTAAAATGCTTTACCATAAAGAAAATGCTTAACCTCTAAAGAGATGACAGCAGGATGTGTAGATGCAGAAGCAATTCAGATTCCAGTACCAGACGGAGTCAAGCTACATCTTGGTGGGGATTCAGAAATTAAGAGGGACATGGTAGCTTTTCTAAATTCCGGCTCATGGACCCTGATCCATTTCCCAAAGTGATCCCCTGCAGACATGTGTAATACCTTTTTGCCAAAATCAGTTGAGCTGAGGGAAACAAAGCTATCATAGCCACAAGAAGCCACTGAAAAGTCAAGTTACCACTGTCCATTGCTTGTATTAATTGAATTCATGAACAAGGTACCCAAACAAACAATTATGGGGTAGCTGTAGCACAGCCATGAATCTATCTAACAAACATTACATCAGCAATCTCAGCAACAGAAAAACTAGAGGTGAGTTGATTAATTCTAGAACTATTCTAAGTTTTACTTCTTTTGTTTCAGTGGCTGCATTTTCCTCTGCCTGATTGTCCCTGTTATGATGAACTTCAGAATGAAACACAAACATCTAGTGAATTTCAAAATAGAATACAACCATACATGGTAAGATAAAATAAAAAAGAAACAAAATCTAAGAAGAAGGAAAGTAATTAAAATGTAGAAGTTATGGAATCGCATTGTTTCTTTTTGCCAAAAATGCAAAAATAAATAAACAAAAAAAAAAATCCTGAGGACTCTCTTAAAATCAGAAATTCAGGCCAATACGATCAAAAAGTATGTTTGATACGCTTATGCATTTCTCATGCTTTTCTATATTAATCTTTAAAAATGTGAATTTAACATTAATTTTCTGAGACTATTTAGAGCTGTATATAATTAAAGTGCAATGGTCTGAGGGGGGGAGAAATTTCTGGATTCAGCAAATTCCAGTTTTACAAGGTAGCACAAAGACAGTTCTAAAAAATTTGATAAATCTGAAACTTGGGAAGATTTATGCCTTCTTGCTGTGACTTTCTGAAGTTGACACTGCAACAGAGAACTCAAGCAAGCCCCACCAGGTGAACGATCTTCTGTAAATTTGTCTGAGATGCATTTTGGATCCAGCCCAAGAGATGCTTCTGGTTTGACCCTGACACAAATCTTCACAGTCAGAGATTCAGTATTTCCCACTCTGGTGCTGCAGCAGGATGTAGGTACATGGTTGCTATACTTGCCTCAAGCAATCATGTTCTTGTGGATGATAATTGCTCCAGATAGTGGTTATTGCTGCTCTCGTTTGCCTACCATGCACTTTGTAATAGCATTACTGCACAAATTAAGCAGGCGTCTCATGTTCCTCATAACCCCACTGCACCTGCACACATTCTCTCAATGTCACTTCAGGCTTACTCTTTGGGCTAAACCAAACGTTTTCCTTTTTTGGTTTATTTCAAATTTTTTGCTAGCTCAGCTGCTCTGGTCAGCCTCACTTACTTGCAATAGGAGGTGAATTATGACTTCATAGCTATCCTCTCTCTCAACTATTAGTATGAAACGTGATGTGGGAATAAGGGATATTAAGGAGTTCCTTCATTCTTCTGTGGTAGCACACAGCAAGAATCCCTATGGGAATTGTTGAAGAACTATTACTTAGCTATTCAGCTCCCCTTCGATGGCAGAAGGAAAACCTTGTTTCCTTTTCAATTTCTTTTTGCCTCACCCTGAATATTTACCTCAGCTCTCTTTAATTTTCTATTTTCTCCTCATCTTTTTTTCTCATGTTCCTTTTCCCTTAGTGCCTTCCTCCTCTTTATATCTGAAGGCTTGAGGTGACTGAGATAGCCTCCTGGAGCAATCAGAAGAGGGAGAGAAGAGTGCAGCAGAGAGAGAACCAGACTTATCCATTGCAGGGCTGAGAAAAAGCAGTGTCTGAAATAGAGATCGGTACTTTGAAATGGTTACAAAATGAAATCTGCAACCAAAAATCTTCTGCTACAAGGATTTCACCTGTGTAACATAAACACTGCTGTCTTGCCAGGTTGCATGCTAATGAATCTGTATGCATCTGTGTTCCACATGTATTCAGTATTTGTGGTATACTCTTCACCTTTTTTCCCCCCAGGATTTTTTACAAACAATGGCAGTTAACACAGGACTTGAACTAAATCATCTTAAAATACTGGACAATTTCCAGCTCTGGAATACATATGATACTCTACACTGTGAGGTAATAATAAGGCAACAGAGGTCGGGAAAGAAGATAACTCTTAAGCTGGATTTCAATTAAACCACGGCAATGTGGGTTCATAGGAATGAGTTGCTTTCTCTCCTTGATTTGCCTTTTTTTTTCTTTTATTTGCACTTCTAATTTAGTGCATTGGTAAAAAGGTAACCCAAAAACATGGTTTACAGCTTGGGAAACTGTTATTTCCATTTGAGGTTTTATCCTGAAGCACTGGTACCAAAATCCATCCCCTTTATTCCCTCATTTTCGTCCCAGTATGATGCTATAGAATTATTTGACCATTCTGCCTAGGACATATTTATGATTTTTAACAGGAAAATGAAACTATTTGCTTTACTATCAAGTAAACATCAAAATACTTAGATGCTGAAAAAGAGAGGTAAGATTATGATCTATCAGTTAGAAAATTAGGGGACTATGATTGCTAAAAGTGAATGTAGTCAGACTGGCTCCAAGTGTGGGATGATTCCATTTGGCCCCAGTCATTAGCAGCAGCATATGAAGGCTGTTGAACTTATCCTCCACATACTGAGGCACTTAAACACTATAAGACACTGTCACTCTTACATGACTGCAGAGTGACACTTGTCTGTATACGGCCAGTGATGGAACTGATATTTGGACAACTGTATGGAGAAGGCAGGAAAAATTGGAGCCAGGTTAGAAAGGAAGATGATAAGACATATGTCTGGAATCTTTCACACTGCAAAACCAAACCCATATATCTCTGTAGCAAGAACAAATTATACCTACAAGGGACCCCGTTCACACAGGTGTTTCCCTTCTTCCCTTTCATCTGCTTCAGGCTGATCCCCATTCCCACAGAAGGTATTTCAGGGTATGCTGATGAGTGAAACCATGCTGGGCAAAGAATTGCAGGACAGCCTCAGAGAGTCTAAATGTAGTAGGGTGAAGCTGGGCAATACGACGATGGAAACTGGTAGAAGAAAAAAACATTATTTTGTTTTCCTTTATCACTAGGATATTCACAATTATACTCTCCCTGTATGGGCCACCAAAGATGTAATTGACAAGATGGAAAAACTGGCAGAATTGTCCTTATTATCACTATTTGGGCTTTATAAAACAGAAGAGAAATCACGACTACAAGGAGGTAAATCAAAAAATGCATAGCTTTCAAAAAGGAGGACAAAATGCTTATGATAACATGCAACATCCTATGACCTCACTCATGTAATATTATTGATACAGAACCTTGATTTGTAACTATGGACACTGGATGCCGTATTAAGCATACAAAAATAAGAAAAGCATAAGAAAATATGTGCTGAACGCTGGCATTTGCACGGATGAGATATTGAAAGAAAGTGTAAACACTAATGTATTTCTTTTTCCTATAGTGTTTAAGGGATTAGGATTTTAAGAAAGGTTATAGAAATGCAAGGGAAAAAATCAAGCCTTCACGGGTATGATCATTACTTGTCTGATATTAGGTTAGATTAAGTTTAAGTTCTGTTTCTCAAACATTTATTCTAATTGTTTCCCTATCTTCATTTTTCCCTTTGATGCTCTGGTTATATATTGTGCCAGAACCTTGGCAACACACTTGTGCTCTCTGAGAGACCGATATAAAGCCGCTCCAAAACAGCTTTATCAGAATGGAAGATGAGAGATTCAAGTTATGTCTATACTGCAACAACTGGGGCTACTGCTTAGCTCCAAAATTGGGGCGCGTAGGCTATGCACATTCTGACACTCCTTCAGGACACAATCCATGCGTTTATCATATGATCCCCAGGTGTCCACGAGCAGGAAACCCGAACAAGTGAGCCTGAATATCTGCAGGCTGGACTGTTTGGGGTAGGCTTTGTAACGCACCTACCCTGCAGTCTAGGCCTAGGTAAAGAATTATTAGCAGCATCATCATCTAGGAATATAAATCACTGGATCAAGCCATATGCTAATTACAGGCTCAGACGTGCACTAAAGCCCACTAGTTGGTAGCTGGCCATATCATGTGGTTGGGACTTTTTGTCTAGTGATCACGGGCATACCAGTTATTCCCTCTTTCCCTACAACGGTATAAATAGTGCTACAGGGAATTTCTGCTGCCCTTATCCCATTGGCTTTACAACACCTCTGGTCTGGAGGAGGGGTACAAAGAAGCTTTGAAAAAATGAAGAACTGGTACTGTGTGACTTGTTGGAAGTAAACACATAAAAGTATTTCTTCAGCATCTAGAGAGGAAGAGGCTAGCACAGTTGTCACTATTGCAACACTCCAAACAGACAAAAAATGGTGGAAAGGAGGTCTCAACATAACAAAAGTGGAAGTGTCATTAGCCCCAGTTCTCAGGATAGTTCTTGATGATTTCCAGTAAATCCTGCCACTTCACTTGACCTGGATAATGAACGATATATTTCACCTCTGTAATATCTTCTCTCTAGTTATGAACTTGTAGTAAGATAAAAGGTGAGGACGAGGCTTGAGCAGATGTCTTCCATTTGATACTCAAAATCTTTTGCCTTTTTGGTTTCTATGCAAATATTATATCTTTATTTTTGTCTTCCTTGTTTCGATCTTTTTAAGGTGTCCTTGTGAATATTATTTTAAATAGTATTAAACAAGCTGCCAATTCTTCAAAACAAAGAAAAATGGAGGTCTACTCTGCCGTGAGTATTTTCATCTTTCATATATCTTGCTATGATTTTACCAGTAAAGGACCCTTCAGGAGAATAACCAAGAGTCTCCCTGTAAGTTAAATGAAAAAATAGTATAATACAGTTCAATTCAGCTAACAAGCTGAACACCTGTCAGTACAAGAATACAGCAGGAGTATGGATCTCAACTCAGCTTCAGTCAAACTGTACTTGGTAAAGAAAACCATATATTTTAGCATCCATTTTTTCTGCAATTAATGGTGCACTTTCTGTAAGTTGCATCTTTCCTTAAGTGCTCCTAGTCCAGAGATGCTGGAACATAGCAGAACTTCAGTTGCGCCTCCAAACCCTTCCTCTGTTTAGAAAAGGATGATACGTCTGTGGATTCTTTTTTTTTATTTTAGAGGATGAAGAGGGCCATTTGGGTCAGATCAAGATCCACTTAGCTCATTCATTATCCTGTCTCTAACAATGGCCAACAGCAGGGAAGAATGTGAGAATAACGCCAGCACAGAGTGATGCTTCCCCTGATACAACCTTCCAGCAATCTGTGGCTTAGGGACTTCCTGAGATAGAATCTGTTGCTGTGTGTTTAATAGCTCTTCACAGACTTTCTTCCATCAATTTATCTAATCACTTTTTAAACGCTTTTATACTTCTGGCCTCTGCAACATCCTGTGGCAATGACTTGTGTGTTAAAATAAAGAAAGTACTTACTTTTTTTTCTTTTTGAAACTTAATACTGATTTAGCTCCTTCCTAGGATTTCTATCATGAGAAACAGGGAATAGTCATTCTTTCTTCACTTTTCCTGCGTCACTCGTGAATTCACTATTTCCTGTCATGCCTCCGCTATCTTTCCTATTCCATGACAGAGTCCTACTGTATTCAATCTTTCCTCATATAGAAACCACTTGATACCTTATATCTTTCTTGATGTCTTTTCTATGTGTTTTCCAGCCCTAGTATACTATTTTTGAAAAGGGAGAGGAAGTGCATCCAGGATTTTCACTGCTGCGTTAATGCCTTGAGGCCAAGTACACTCTTATTTTTGAAACTGATCAGTCTAAAAAGTTCCAGATCCTGAATAATAATTAAAATATAGCTGTTAGACTATAATATATATAAGCCTAGCAAATATGTATATAAAGATGCTTGCAACATTTTGGCATCAAAGTGTTTGGACTTCCCTCAGCTCCTCCTCCTGGGATACCCTGCAAGAGGAGGGACAATGGGGAGAGGAAGAGAGTGCAGATGGGTGGGTGACTGATTCCATCAATAGAGAAGCCAAACTGAGATTTTATTGTATAAGTCCAAACAGAAGGAACAACATTTTAGAAAGCTCTGGAATGTTTGTGGAGGCAAAGAGAATAGTATTTTAAGCAACCATTTGTCTGATATACTATCTAAAAAAAAGTACTTGTGTCTTCACTTGAAATGCCATAGGATATACTACCTCATACTGCCTTAATCTGACTTTGGAACCAAAAACACTCCTGAAGGAAGCAGTAGCAATATTTACTAAAAAAATAGATTTCTTTCTCAGACCACATCTTGCTTTCCCCCAGTATCTCTGTCTCTGAAATACTGCCAGATGGTGGAAGACATAGCCTGCAGCAACTCTTTGGAAATGCCCCCTGCTGTCCGTAGTAACCTGTTAACATGTTTTTTCCCAATGGTGAATACACTGAATATATTTTTATGGTCAAATTTACACAGGTTTTGTTCTGTCTTGATTTCCACTCCCTCTCTACTCTTGTCTCATTATTCTGGATAAATGGTAGGTGACTTAACCGGCTTTCAAGGATGGATTTTTTTTTTTCCCAATAGCATGACACCACAATTGGGGCCCTGCAGATTGCTCTCAATATTTTCAATGGAAAACTGCCACCATATGCTGCTTGCCAGATTTTTGAACTCTACCAAGAAAGCAGTGGGCAAGTATCTTCTTATCTATGCAAGAACAAGGAGTGTTTGGAACTTGGTTCCCTCTTCCCCAAAATAATTTTCCTCTCAAATATTACGAGGAGATACAAATTCATTTTAAACTGATACTTCACTGAGCAGTCCACAGACACAAATCTATACTAAAACTAGGAAAAAAATACATTTGCTGGATGTGCATGTAGCTGTGTGCTTTGAAAGACAGGAAGAAGAGGAAAACAGGCCTTACCAGCTAGAAGTAAGTGGTAAAATAAATTTTCCTGCTTCTTCAAATGACAGCAGCAACATTTCCAAGACATCTCATAAATCCCAAGGTAAACCAGTTGGCTTAGAAGAGCCTGGTGCTGTTGCCATTCAAGGAGCCTTTGGAAGGACCTTTTGAGTTGACTGCTGATCTGTGTAGTAGTGTAACCAGTTTTGGCAAAGTGGGCTTTGCAGATGTCTTTCACAAAGCCTCCATGCTTGAAGAACAGGTTCTGGAGTAGGATGTTAGAGCCTATTTCCAACATTCTGTCTCTAAATAGGAAACCTTGTATTTAAGAACCTTTTTTAAAAAAATTTTTTCAATGTTGTTAATCAGGCGATATAGCATCGAAATGCATTATCGGAACGACTCTTCAAAGAATCCTTACCTACTCACTCTGCCAGGATGCACCTCTTCTTGTCCACTTGAGAAGTTTGCTGAACTAGTTTCTCCTGTGATTACAGAAAATTGGCCAAAAGAATGTGGGAAGAAAGACAAAATGAAAGGTAGTGTAACAGCCCTGTATTTTCTACATAAGACATGAAGGCAGAAATTGTATCAATTGCTCCAAACTTTGTACCTTTCACGCAGTAGATACCTCTCCCTCTAACAAGTGTGGACCAGCTTTACTATTGACAGGGAAAGCCAACAGAAATTAAATTTCTCTGAAAATGTGAAGAGTAGACTTGCCCACCAATGTGAAGGCAGTGCTATTTTTAGTATAATCACATAAGGAGCTACCTAAAGGCCGTAACAAAAACTAGAGCTCCACTTGTTGAAATGTCCAACACCCATATGGGTGTGGGTGCTATGCAAGGAGTCCTGTGTATGTTGGATGCATCGCACCTTCTGTAGATGCAAAGCAAAAATTGCTTGCACTATGCACAGTAAGGTTGACGCATGTGCACAGTAAGATTGATGCATCTGTATTTCTGGCATGTGTCCTATGTAGTGAGGATACCTTAACCTGCGCTGTACACACAGAGTGCAGATGATCCACGCAGATACAGCAGCCGTTTGCCTCGGACTACCAGCAGCTGACAGCTGATAACCTCTTTCTGCCTGAATATTATTTCCAGAAGGGAACTGAAGGGCAAAGCAATACATGCTACCTTCCAATAATTTTGGTATTTCCCCCTTCCTGCATGTATTCAGTGTTTTGCTGATCCCTGACAAAACTCCTAGTTTGCATCAACTACACATGGTCCCTCTTGCCCTTTGAAAACCTAGGAGTAAGATTTATCCATGCTCAGGAAGCTATCTATGCATTTCCAGGACTGAAGTATATGTTTTTATACTTATGTTGCATATGTCAGTAAATGCAGGCTATGTGATCTTGCCAGAAATACGAACAAAATGTAACTATATTTCCATTGTACATATTTGTAACTAGACTGTTATCTCTATATCCAAAATTATATACATTTATGTCTTTCATTAACCCCTTTTTCCTTTATTGTTTTTTCTTCACAGATATTTTTATTGGATTTGACATTGCTGTTGGTTTGTTGTTCATTTTTGACCTTGTACTGCTCTACCTCCTTTATCATTATGGACGCTGTAGGCGCAGAAACAATTACCAAGACATTTAAAGGGGAGGTAAAGAAATGAAAGAGAGAGCAGCTAGACATCAAGCAATCCTTTAAGTTGCTTATATCCATCAGTTCGTTCTTGACAAATTAATTTCCAAAGCACATTCAAAAAACTTGAAGAGCTGAGGTATCTGTGGCCTAGCTCCTGAAAGGCTAAACAACTGCAGTGAGAAATACTGTAGAAATACATTATTGTTAAGAATTTACTTTTGTAGGAAGACAGAATTACTTCAATTTCTATCTTTCAGTTTTCCACTACTCTTAATCACTCTTAAATTGACCAGTGGGATGAAGAGATACTATCGCCTATGGGTTTTTTTTATGTTGCCTATTACCATTTAGCCCTCTGCTTCTCTCTTACCCTGCTCAATGAGTCTTTCTTGAAAATCAGTCTATAATATTTTCCTTACTTCTTACAAATGGCTATTTTGTTGATGCACAGAAAAAAGTTTTCAGTGAGCAGAAGCTGCAATTACTGTGTGAAAGAGATTCATACCAGCACTCGGGCATACTGTTTCCGCTTTTATTCATACACATCTATGCATGAGTTTTGACCTTGGCCTTCTGATAATAAAAGTCTGCAGCCTGCTTTTCAAAAGAGTTATGCTACTACAGCTCTCACTGAATTAGTGGAAACTGGGGGGAGCTCTGTCACATATCCAGGCACTAAGCAAGAAGCGTAGTGCAACAGGATCTTGGTCAGTGTCCACAACTTCAGTAATATGGATAAGTAAACACATTAAAATCTATTCTCTGTTGCTACACTGCTTTCCTATTTTTCTGAGCTCCCACTCATGAACAATCCTTTGCCCTGCATCTTTTCTATGATGCACCTGTTCTGTGTCCCGCTTCAGGCCCCTTGTATAATCTTCTTTCTTTGAGTCATCCTTACAATAATTCCTTCAAGCTATCACTCTGTTAATCACCTTTCATTTTAATTTAAAATGACTCCTTTAAATTCTCACTTTGTTCAATAGCCCCTATGTTAGCAAGACATGCACGGAAAGTACGAAAACAGTAATTCTGCTTTTTTATGTTGATCTCTTCTGTGCAATATATTTTGTTTAGATTGTAAGCTCCTAAGGGCAAGAAATGTTTTTCCATAATTGCTTTCCAGTATCATAAACTAGTATCATAAGCACTAATATTGCTGTAAAAGATACTACTTATCGTCATATGTTTCATTGGCTGAACCAAGATTATTTTATCCTGTAGTCCTGCAGAGGATACTCTGGATTACTTTACCATGGAGAAGCCTTTTTAAAAATCAAGACAACTGTACAGACAGGTGCCAACAGCAGGTTCAGCCCAACAGATATAATAAGCAACCATGTGCTCAAGCTAATTAGTCCTGTCAAGGTACAGAAGCCTAGAGAAAGCTGAGAGCTGGAGCTGACTAATTCAGGCATAGCATCGCATCAATGTGAACATGCTGCTTCTGGACTGACTTTGACTCATATCTGTCGGTTGCAACTTGGAGCCCAGGAGCTTGGGTCAGCTACCACTGATCTAGAGATCAGCCCTTAGTATAACGCAATGGACACATTTAAAATGTGATGAAGTTAGATGTATTGATATTAAATAGCACAAATCAAACAGACTAGCAGAGGCTTGTGGGAATACAGCACTTTTCAAACATCATTTTATTTTCTTGTAGTAACTTCAGCTACTGAGGTGTCCACCTTTTGCAGCGGTACTTCCCACTCAGTAAAAAGCTTTTACTAGTATCCCTGGCATTTCCATTTTACCTATTTTAGGAAATATCATAATTGAGTGATGAATTTGATTCTTACATGATAAGGATGCTTTATCATATAACAATTTGGGGCAAAGCTGTCAAAAAGATGAAAGGCTACCCTTAAATCAGATCTTTCGGATGTACAAGATTCAGATTATAACGAGTAGTTCTGATCCTTGGTGCAAAAACTTGAAGGAATGTCTATATTGCAGTCAAGCGTCACAGCAGCTCTAGGAAACAAGCCTGAGCTGGCTTGGTTACTATCTGTGGTGTACTCACAGTGGGGGAAAGCTCAGGACAAACCGCAAAACTGATCCTGGCACCTGAATATATACATACTCAGTGATCACCTGAGGCTGAGCTCTGTATTACCATGGCCACAGTGCTGCTGGTACTCACTTAAGGATAGATTGAGTATGTCTTTTATCAGAGGCAGTCAGATGCTTGACAAGTGAAGATATATCATTGATGGATAATGTGTAATAAGAACTCTCTTTGAGATATTAGAAAGTCAGTCAGTTGCACTCCACCAGAAGTAGAATAGGGCATGTTTTTTCCAGGATTGCTTCTCACAAAAAGAAGTATATCCAGACAGAAAGCAAAATTTGAAGTGTCTGAGACATCTTTTGTGGTTTATGCTACTCAAGCCTAAGCTGTTACAGAGAATTTCAGGAGATGAGGCAATTCTAGCTGAGGCAGGAGCTGTCATGAAGTAATTTTAGTGTAGGAACACCTTTTTGTTAACAGATCGTCATACTTGAAACTGTCCATGCACTTTTAGAAAGGATCCCGTGAACACAAGCTACACAGAATGTAGTGGATAAGTTCAGGTGACGTAACCTCAGAATTAATGAAGCTACAATAAAGATGTAATAATACATTAGTAATGTAGGCCCTGAATCTCTGTTGTAGTAAAGATGCTTTGTCTTGCTGTGATTAAATCAAGTTACATTTGTCCAGTGGAGTGAAAGATTTTAAGTGTCAGACAAGCTTGTAGCTTTTTTAATTTTTCAGCCATGTTTACAATTTGCTTAGTATAATCTGCAGACTGTTTGTGATTTGAAAATATCTTGTCTCCAAGCAACTTGTAGTACTGCAATAAAGTACATTAAAGAAACCATTCAAAATTTGCAATTGCATTTGAGTGAAAAAGAATGGAGCTTTCAGTATGCCTAGAGTTTCCAAACAAAAGTGAATGTTCAGGTTTGCTTCTTCTGTAAGAACAGATTTTTAAAACACTGATGCTTTGATGTGAATAACGCTAATGTTGATGACGTCAAGCTCTTCCATTCACCCTCTAGCGGTGACATCATCTGCCTCTACGATACTTGCAGTAGCAACTAGCAGCTCTGCAGAAGGCGTTTCTGGTGCATATGGTAGACAGCAGTGCATACACAGCACTTTCCAGCTTAGTCAGCAACAACCTCCTCTTAGTGAATTGATTTCATTCTGGGACTTGTATATTCAGAGTCCTGAATATTGCACATACTAGGTCAGCACAGCATAGCCATTTGACTTCCAGAGTAACACCAGCTCCGCCTGGAGCACTCGTGTTCTTTTGTACCTGTAATGTAGGGACACTTGATCCAAATTATATTATTTCTTCTCACTTAAATACATTTTCTTAGGTACAGTAAGATACAGAAAACAGAATAACAAATACACTGTATCAAAAAAAAAAAATAAAAATCTGTTCAGTCCAAAAATCATGAGTTTGGATTAAACCCCAAAGGACAAAGGTCATGTTTCTAAATTTTTCTCTACAAAGGAAAAATGCTAAAAATTCTACTCTGCAAAGAAGAACAAAGATTTACAGTGATGCAATTTGAGAGTGATGATGAGGGTAGAGTCTGGCTTATTCTTAGGCACATAACCTTGGCCTTTATGACTCCATGCTAAGGTGATGTCAGCAATATTACATAGGATTGTATTCTTAGCATGAAATAGCTGAAACTACTGTACTCCTTAAAGAATTTCTTATAAAGATGGGGATGAAAGGTGGACATTTACCTATAAAGGGCTGGCTTTATTGATTTAGACAATAATTCTTCTTCATCAGAAGTTGCCAAGTATTAACACTCAAATAAATAAACATGCTACTGAAATAACAGCAAATCATTTGAACTATTACATTACATGGTCTCTTCTATGACTAGGCAACTTCACTTCCAAATGGATTTTAGCACTGGCAAGGCCTGCAAGACCACACCTAGGAGATCAGGTTGAAAAGAGAGTTAAAAGATGTGTCCGAAGTCCAGTTGTGCTAATTTCTGTAATTTCTCTCAAAGTAGAATAATGACACTACTTCCTTTCATGAGACTGATAGTTTATTGTCGAATTTATCCATCCTGCAGACTGATGTTCCAGTGATCATTTAAAAAATCTGCAGAAAGAAGATGGATACCATTTATCAGTTCAAAATAGATAGAGACAAAAGAAAATTGTCCTGGCTCCATCTCTCTATATATTTAGCCAGAGTCATGTCCATGTCAAAAAAAGGTAATTTCTCTGTGCTTTGTTTATGGCAGCTAAAGCTCTTGCCTTCTTCTTACAGGGAGCCTTTGACTTCATAGGACATAGCAATTCTGCCAGCTCATCTACCCTATAAACTATGGAAAGAAACGTTGTAAGATACAGGATGGTCACAAAGGCTTTTCTTTAAGAAGATGAGAATTAAAAGAATACACAGACTCAAAAACCTGTAACTTAAGGCACAGATAGTTAAGTACGTCTTCCATTCTCTAAAATATTAGTCTTGACAGCATTTGGATCAAGAATTACAGGAAGGCTAGCAAAATTCTGTAATAACCACAATCACTGAGCTGAATGAGGACATTTCCAGCACTTCTTGGAAGTGGGGCTCCTCCATTCTTTCCATTCTAAGGCATTCTCAGAGCTTCTCCTGACTGCCCTTCAGGAAGCAGAAAGAGCTGAAGCAGATCTGAAGCCTACTTCTTGTTCAGAAGTTTTGAACCACACGCACTTAAGATTACAACAGATGTGATCAGTAAATTACTGTTTGTTGTATGACAGTTTCTTCACTTGCAAAATTAATATAGGAGTACGTTTACAGCATAGACCACCTCCTCCAGGGCAGAAGAGTTAAAAGAACAATTCAAACATAGCATGATACACTTGTAAAAAGATGAGAGCATTTGCTACTGACAGAAGCAGCCCTTCATGAGAATCCTGTGTGTCCTATGTATCCTTGTGTATGCTGGTGGAAGAGAGCTTTATAAGTCCATTTATGCACAAGAAACAAAGACTCCTCTTTTCTTGGTAAAGGAAGATGTGGATCAAAAAACATCTTAGTTTGTAAGTTAAGACTCTTCAGATAAACACATGAAAATCTCCCTCTGACAAACGAAGGCTTAGTTTTCACTCCACTCCACTGTTTGGAAAGATGGGGTTGGCAAAGACAGGATATATTAAACCACTCTATGAGGTGGGTAGCCAATCTCCAGCACAGTTACGGAGTTGTCTTCTTTTGTATGGCTATTTGCACTCACCTCTGAACTACTGGTAGGATGGAGGTGAAGGACAACAAATATATTAAACTGTAGTGAGCAATACAAGCTCCTGCTGCTTATTCTGATGTGTTTTAACCCCACAAACTATTTGCTCATAGATGTGAACTAAAAGGGTCTTTAATCCCCTCAACTCCTCATTCTAACTGCCATACTCAACCTCAGTGTATGTACCAAAGCATAGTCTCTATTCATTTATATGTCTCCCTTTCTGACCAAACAATCAGTAACATCAATATTGTAAAAAAGCCATTAGCTGAGTTGCAGCTGTCTTTGTTGGTCAGGTTGTCTGGTTGATGTTTCACCGTGATATGAATACCAATTCTCTGTACACAAGACCATTCTTCACCCTGAAGTGCTGCTGTCATTAATGACTGTCTCGAGCCTTAAGAAGAATCCTGTTTTTTGCAGAATTGCAGGCAAGAGTACAGTTACTTAATAATTATTTATCTGACGCTTCCGACAAGTATCTCTGAACAAAATGTTAGGAGATTTTCATAACCATAGCTTGCATTATCAAAAGCAGATTAAGCACTCTAAACATTCTTCTTTATTCCACTGAAGTAACTGCCACGTTGGGGAGTGCAAATGCACTCCAACTCTTCTTGAGTGTGACATTTTATAATGACTTATCTTTCTATTTTAGGATGTAGTTTTAGAATGTAGTCCTAAGTATGTTTGTTGACAGAGAAAAAACAAAGAATTGTATGAGGCTCTTGATGATGGTAGGTCTTGACTGTTCAAGAAATAGACCAAATATCCTGAAATAACAATGATAAACTCTAAAAGAACTGCATTGCTGAGAAAGAAGAATGTTACAGACTCTTATCTGTTCAAAGCAAATCCTAAGACAACTGGAACTACTATGGGAATGGTCACAGAATATTATGATTTTTGAGGTTTCTAATAATGAAATCTAACATTTGAAAATGAGCCCTTCCATCAGGAAATTATTGGGATGGTCCTGAAGCTATTCTTTCTCTTCTTTTCAGAGATGTTTTTGTTTTCCACCATGTGCATGCATCTGCTTTGGGCTCTAGTAAATGCTACTGTGGCAGGACCACTCAGGACCTGCCCTAAGTCTGAATAAGTGTGTATAAGCAAGGAAGGAGTGGAACTATGCACAGCTGGACACCCCATTCTTAAATCAATCTTTCATTTACATGCTAAGCGATCGATGCAAAACTGATAGCAAGCTAATACTGCAACTGTAAAGGAACTCATACAATCTAGATGTTTCATGATGTACAATTTGCAAAGTTGTTCCATCATGTTTTAAGGAAGATACAAGCAGGAGAAAGCATCTTGAAGGCTAACTGCAGTAGAAATGTTAAATAGCCTGAGAAGGAAAGCAAAAAGAAAAGCACAAAGTTTCTGTGCTGTCCCAGTAGCCATTAACAGAGCGTAAAGGATCAGTCTCAGAAGCTAACTTAAACACGGAAGCAGCTGAGGAGGCATAATTTTTAAAATAGTATAATCTTAATAAAAATATTCTTTCCATAATGTTTGATTATTTTATAGCTTTATAAGGTTTTCCCCACTACAGAAAACCTGTGTTTATAGATTCTTCTGCTTTTAAATCGTCTGGTGACAGAACTAGCTCTAGATAATCTGGTAAATGCTAAGCATATCATTCCATAAATCAGATCCATTCTTTTTGCATAGTAGATGGGCAGCTCCCCCAAGTGTTTACCAACCGTTGGGTTGTGTGGTTTTCAGCAGTCTTTGGGCAGTCCCCTACTTTGATAAAACAGCCTAGTCCTAGGTGGGTAATGAAATGTCTCAGTGTATGCTAGATAGAGCCTTTGGCAGTCAGCAAAATAATGGCATGAAAAACAGATGTGATAGGGGAGACAGTCTGTGGAAGAACCACAAGCTTCCCTTGCAAAGAAACTTATGAGACAAAAGCTAACAGACAAGGTATTTCCCTAAGTTAATCAATTATTAGCAGCAGGGCATTGTGGAAACCCCTCAAGCTGAATTCAAGCTTGAACAAAATCTGCTAAATAGAGAAAAGCAGATTTGTTCCAGGTTAGCATCATTTAGGGAAGAGCAAGCATAAAAAAACCCCTTTGTTAAAAGACTGGATCCCAGCTTTTTCAGTACTGTACAGAAGCTATTTTAATGGGATGTCCTGCTATTTGGAGAATATTTCAGACACATAAATTATGTCTCATGTATGTAGAGAGCAGGGGAGGCCTTGTAGACATCTTCAGACATAATAATAATCCATGTGTTGAACTCTTGTTATGGTTAGAAAAATCCTTGAGGTATCTAGACGTAAGAGGGATTTCTGAGAGTGTAAGCTACAGGCATATTGTTCTGTAGGGGTGGCAAAGCCATGAGAGCACTCACTGTCAACAGTGGCAAATCCTCCAAAGCAAGATCAAGGTCACCCAACTGCTGCAGGGCACAGTGCCACAGTTACTTCAGGAACTGATAACACAGGGTGCATAGACACAACATCCCCACTCCTGGCAAGGCCTTCCCAGAGTATCCCTGGCATGCTTGATAAAAGCATATAGCCTGTTTGAACCCTAGGAGTCTCTCCACCTTTACATCTCTCTTTACATCACCTTTAACTACAGCCCCGCGGGCATTAAGCAAAACTTGCGCCACAATTTCCCACTGATTACTGGGAGCAGTCTGCCACCTACTGCCTATACAAGCTCTCTGTATTTGCAACTTTCCACCTAAACTGTAAGAAAGCTTGTTTCAGATGGGATTCAGCCCACTTCGATGCTTCAGAACCTGGAACCAACCTCATCTTGGATGTTAAAACACCAGTTCTGCCCTTCCAGAACTACTTCTTTTTTAAAGGATTAGACAAGAGATTGTTAATGTTCTTCTAGATCATGTATGCAGGAAGTTGATAGGGAGGTTATTGTCAAATGAACAGATCTTGCTGCCTCAGAAAATAAGACTTCACTATACACTTGGTTCAGGGATTAGCATTAATGTTTTTCACAGGCAAAAACTCCTATTCGGTCATAGTCAATGGCTATACTTCAAAGGATAACTACGCTTTTCAGACCTTCTGTTACTCTGCGTCCATCTTAATCTGTGTTATATAAAAGGAAGGAATAATTATATTGTGCTTGATAGATCAGTATCTCCCTGGCGCTATGTACTACTTTTTTTGGTCTCATCTACTCTGCTGAAGTGGTGTGTGACTTTTTTCAGTTACTTTCCCCAGCAAGTTAGATGCATAGCATAGCTCTTCTTTTTTTTTTTTATAAAAACATGCAATACTGTAAGACAAGTATGTTAACTACTAGCCCTAAAGCATTTGCTTGAAATCACTAACACCAGATTTAGTTAAATGTTTAACATGTTTCATGACTTTGCATAACTGAAAGCTATCATTAAGAGTCTTTTTAATCAACAACTGAAATTTTCAAATTCATCTTGCACAAAATCATTGATGATAGTAGGGAAAGGAAAGTATCTTAAGTCAAACTGCTTAATTCCTGTAGTCAGCTAATACATCGGAATCCATAAATGGAAGAACATGAGGAGAAGTGCCTTTGATCAGAGTCTAGCTGTTGATTACAGGCTTAGGTTTGTATTCAATCTTCATGCCAACCACAGACTTTCCACCAGTATTTTCTTATTTCTTGTTATTACAATGATAAATCTGTCCCATCATATCTGGCCACTACATCTGACACTGGGAGTTTCAGCTGGGGATTTTTCAAGATTTTGTCATCTGAAGTCAAATGCTGTTGTCACACACAGATCCAAGCTTTCCATCAGAAGTCAATAAAAGACATACTTGTTCTATCAACAGATTTATCTGGCCTAGCAATCTTGAAACTTTGCAGTTCTCTAATTTTGGGAAAATCTAGAATATAAAAATCCTTTAAAATCTAAGCTATTAATGGATAAGCCTGTAGTAATTTAAGAAATGTCTCATGGCCAAAAAATTCCCACCTCCAAGTTTCCCTTTAAGATATTATACTAGTGTAACTACTGAAAAATATGATATACTGAAAGCAAGTTAACTGTTGCAACAAATTTATACAGCTTTTAACAGCTGTAATAACAGTAAAAAAGGCATTTCTTGAGGTAGCTGAATTAATGATCAGAAACTGATTACTAACTTTGTTTTGCCTTCTGTAGTACAGAGCAATGCTACTTGAAGTACATTCAGGACAACACATAGAGATACATAAGAGTACATATCAGACAAAAATAGCCAAGGGAATGTGAAGATATGTAATATACTTGCAGCCGCCTGCTGGAAATCCTCACCTGTGTGATTACTTATCATTGACTTCCATTGCTCACACAAAGAGTGCTTGCATAAGTGTAGGCTTGCAGAGGTAGGTCCTCCTAGATGTTAAAGGCATGAGCAGTTAAACAAAGAAGTAGTAAGATGAAAACACCTCAGCTTTTGGACATGGATATTACATCTCTCTATGAAGTTGACAGAAGGAAATAAATTCCTTCTAGGGAAAAAAAAAAACAACAACACAACAAAACAGTAATATTCTGCACTGGGATGTCTGAAGCCAATAGCTATCAGGAGCTAAATGTAAAAGGAAACAGAATCCCATGTGATGAGCTTGTTACAAATTGGAAGTTGTCATATCCAGCTTCAGTTTTTTAGTTTTGCTTTTAATCAGCAAAGTCCATGCTGTAGCACTGTTTATTGGTTGAACTGAAACTAATTTAGGGCCAAGACTGAACAGTTTGTCTTTTATCTGCCAAGTACCAAGTCATCACTCTGTGCTTCTGTCAAAAGCTCTCTTAGTGTTCCTAAAAAACTGAGTGCACCAGATCTCTAAGCACTAGTCAGAGAGAAAAACAAGTTATGTTCAAAGACATAGTTGCTAGTCACTTTTGCATAAGAGTAGAAAATAAATAAATACTTCAGCTTCTCTTACTGACTATCAAAATGTTTCATTTATTCAAATGCAATAAACTAACAATTCAGTTTTAGGCTATTGCTGTATAATGTATGTTCTACACCTTTCTTGACTTCAATCTTACTTATGCATACAGAAGTTTTCTTGTAAAGGTCAGGTTGCTTCAGATCATAAGATTCACATCGGATGTAATTAAATCAGCTTATCTGTGTTATGCAAATAATTAGGTCTTCATAAAAGATTCGGTTCGAACATGCTCAGTCCCCTTTTTGGTAACAAACCACTTCTTCTGCAGATTGTGGGGAAGAAGTATCAGCAAAAATCTTGAGCAACTATGAAATTGGTTTATACATTCACGAATTTTATTCCTGACACTCCAACAGCACAAGAGAAAGAACGAACAATGAATTGTCAAAATGGAGTTTGGACCAAGAGCCGAAACAAAAGAATCCTGTTCTTGTATGATAGAGAACAGGTTTCTATTCATGGCTGCTATAGCATCACCTCAGTTGGGGGAAAGTTCAAGCATTTTTAAACATCTTAGTCTACCCTACTCTCAAGTGGATAGCATTTACTTGCTGGCCAACTAATTCAACAGGCATACTAGCTAATTTCAGTTCACTGTTAAGTAATTTATCGAATAACTAATTCATTCATATAATCCAAACCTGTTTTATTAGTATAATACAAAAATAATTCAATATTTTCCAGAAATAAAGAGGTGTAAATAGAGATACATTCAAGTTTCTTTTCTTACATGCCTCTCTGCCTTACACTAAAAATGGGACAGTAGAAGCTCAGGGAAATTTGGCCAAAACCCCAAGCATTAATAGTATCATTACAAACTAGCACTAAATAAGATTACATGAGTATCCATATGCTTATGCTTAAAAACAGCAGCATATGCCTTATATACCATTTGATGGCCACGATTTGTGTGAAAGCAAAGCAAAAGGAGTGGGAACGTAATACAGATAATATACTGCCTGAAATGGATTCTAGAAATGGTGTTAACTCACTGTGTGCATTTCTGCCTTGCTTGTGCTTTCTCAGATTCACATACTTCTGTTTCCATTAATTCAGCCAAATGGCCCAGCCATCTATAGACAGACAATTTTAAGGATATTAAAGGCGAAATACTTTTTTGGCATCATCAGCAACACTTCTGAAAACTGAAATGCTGGTATCTCTGTAATACCGAGAAAATGGTAAGGAACTCAGTGATTCAGTCACAATGAGAAAACCGAAACCAGCAACAGCATGAGGAAAATGAAGGTGAAACTGTGAAGACCTAAGAAAAAAAATCTACCAACCCAAAAGAAAACAGAAATTTCCAAAGTCCTGCTTCTGCTTATTACAGAAAAAGGGAAAGAGTCTGAAAATTATGCTGACTGATGCTCTTTTTATGACTCACTGTGTCTGGCATTCTTACAGTGTAGATGTCACTCAATAACAGAGGAAAGGCAAACTGTTAGCTTCTCTGTGTCTGTGGTTTGCAGTGCAGAAGTTTTAGCATTATTGCAGTATAATGCTACACTCTCCTTCTGTTGTTAATATGAACGTAATCTGATTATCACTGTTAACAGCTCATAAGCGCATCACCTGCGTCCATCTCCTCTAAGCCTTCTTCCAAGGACGGGGTGTGTTGCCTGGTTATATTCCTCACCCTGGTTCAGGCCAGCACTAGTGGTGGTGTTGCACAGTGAGCTTAATACATTCACTGTATGAATGACCAGACCTCTTGCCTGTGCACAGCGAGGGTGAGAACATATGCCTATAGGGAATACCAGTGAGCCCTCCTCCGTGGGTTCAACCCTGTTGTTTTGCTCCACCATGTCATCATTTGCATGTGCACCAGCAATGATTCAAGTGTCAGAGACAACGTCCCAGATGTCCCATTTCTTAATCTGCTGCCTTTTCCTGCCAAGCTGAATGATCTGGCCCACAGTTCAGCAAAGTCTCCTCAGTGTGCTGCCCAAAGGACAGCAGCCATTCACCTCTGCTTATCTGGACCCTGCTTCCTCCAGGTCTCTTTGGTGCTACAGGGACAAGGAGTTTAGTGAGTTGTGGGCAAGCTGGAGCTTGTTGGCCCTGTAGTACCAAGGAGACTTGGTGGCTGCCTGTCCTACAGGCTCCCGTCTATCCAACAGGTCTGAGGTGGTAGGAGGGTTTAATGTTTTAATACCAGATTCACATATTTGAAGATATTTGACATTATGTTGGATTTTGATTTAGAAGAGTGATACAGCATTATGGTGAAATCACAACACAAGCATGATGTAACAATTGTACTACACAGTGGAATCACAATGTAAACTGATTCCCCATGCCAGTCTCTACATGCTCCACTGTCATGAAGAGAGGGATTTTGTCCTAATTAGGGGTACCAAGCCATGGACTGAATAAAAATATAGTCTGGAAATGGTCAGATGGCCTGCATAGTGAGGCATTCTTAGTATTTTTTTACTAGCAGTTTGCATCCTGATACTTAATTTGTAAGAATGAATGTTGTATATTTTTCCACGTTAAATCGTGGCTCTCATTTTAGCCAGTACTTCTGAAGGGCAACTCTTGTACTTTACTGAAATCAAGTCCTGAAAGTTGTCAGGGGGAAGAGGAGAGCCTACAGAAAGTTGGTCATTATCTGGAGATTCAGAGTCAAGGACTCTAGAGTAACTGTGCAAGACCTTTCAGATCCGAGATCTGTCTGCATCAAGGAGGAGGCACAGCTCACTTGAAACGCCTCCCAGGATCAGGGCCTTTTCTGGCTCCAGCAGGAGTTTCAGGTTTAAATGGGAATTCAGTCAGATGTACCTTTGTGCCATCAGTGTGTGACATGCCAGCTCTTCCATGCAGCGACAGGGTGGCTTTTTGTGCCACCCTTTGTGGTGGGAAGTTACAGCAGGATGTAAGGCTACAAGTGGTTAACAAAATACCATTACTAATGATTTTTAGCATTCTGACTGAAGTGAGGTGAAAGCAAAGCCACTATCATTAATTTTCAGCTTTCCATGGTAAAAAATGGGGGAAGAGAGCAGCTTAGATAAGATGGGTATACTACAAAACCATATACACATGAAGCTATACTAACCTTTAAAATACTTGTGAACAGTTTCTGTAGAGAGCAGGGGCAGCTCTTAAGCAGCAGCAGCCAAAATGTGGAGAGCGGCAGGTGTTGTGCATGCCATTTTCTGTGCCATGGTGCTGCAGCCAGAGGTGTCTGGTGAAATC
>Ga0065711_1002482_pt1 | contig 33572 bp, 12 predicted proteins | sample Hoacrofraction12_FD_59098 | JGI IMG/M metagenome (GOLD analysis project Ga0065711, IMG submission 59098) | Hoatzin crop microbial communities from Cojedes, Venezuela - Epithelial fraction 12 v2 (version 2) | ecosystem: Host-associated > Birds > Digestive system > Esophagus > Crop | place...
GGACAAGGTCCTGTGCAGCCTGCTGTAGGTGACCCTGCTTTGGCAGGAGGGTTGGACTAGATGACCCACAGAGGTCCCTTCCAACCCCTACTATTCTGTGATTCTGTGCTGCTCTCAGCTTGAAGAAAATAGCAGGTTGTCAGTATTTAGCTTTTTGCAAACAGTTTAAAGCTCAGTGCTGCTATCTTGCATTGGATGGAGATACCTATGCCCAAGAACAGCTAGTGGGTCTGAGCTGGTGCACAGGGATGTCTTAAGTTGTAGTTTATCAAATGTGTATTTGAGCACTTCTTACCACATGAATTTATGCTAGTATGATAAAAGCAAAGCACCTTCTGGGTGTAAGGAAGTCTTAACATGGTGCTGTGTATCCTAGATGAAGAGAAGCATGCAAGCCACAACCTCAGGTTGTGGTTTTGCTCTAACTAAGCTGCGGCACTTCAAAGACCTTTAAACCAGTAGATGTGCAGTCAACATCTGACTGATTTACTTCTTTAATTGCTACATAGATCTCATGGACTCAAGAAAAATTAATCTTGAGAAAGGATCCAGCTTGCACTCCATGGCAGAATCATCTGTAACGGAATGCCAGGTACTGACAGAATATGAATCCATAGCACTAATCCACTCCTACAAGCAAAACGCTTGAGAGAAGTAAAAACTTTAAAACTATTTCTTCCAGCACAAACAAATGGTAGGAAGAATTTTTCCAGAAGGGCTCAGCCTTGACTTCTTGTTGCTGTCACTGATCAGACCTCTGTGGACATCATTAGAAAGAGGTTGGCTGCTGTATTGTTTTTGAAGATTTCCTCCCACCTGAGCTTAGTCATCTGTTCTGCTTTTGCAGAACAGACATTGTATGCATGACTCATAACTCTCCAGGCATTTTGTTATTTCTTTGGCTAACATTACCTATATCAGACATCTAAGAGAGCTACAACCTCTCAGCCAAGTCTTTGCCCATACAGATGGAACTCCAATATGCTTGTGGAAAGATTAAGAAGAACACTCAATGGCATGAAACCTGAGCAACAAGTCCATTCAAATTTAAGATGGAAGAGAGTCCTTGAAGCTTGAATCAGCACAGCAGCAAGTTACTAGTTAAACATCACATCCTGTTCTGGTTTCTTGTGTGTAATCATTATTAACCTTAGCTACAAGACTAGAACTGCATTGAACGAGTTCTGGGAGAAACACAGACAAAGAAGGCAGTCCAAGACCCAGGTAGCACCATCTAAGATGTGGGAAAACGATCAGTGAGATGAGTAATGACCATAATCTCAGGGCATCAATTACCAAGTTTTTGAGACTTAATTTCAAGAGGCGAGGTGTTTGAACGATTTTTAAGAGGAGAAATATGAAGTACTAGGAGTTATTTATGAGGACCTGTCCTGAGCCTGAGGATAGGTTCTTGTATACCACCTGAGGGTAAGATTTTGTAACTCAGATCATGAGTGACTCAGCTTGAAAGGGCGAGACTGCAGTTGGACAGTTTTGCCCTACAATGTGACAGTGCTGGTGGAGTTGTCCTGAGGAATACCTCTTGCAAACACCAAGTTCAAAGTATGTATATTGAGAGTAGGATAGACACAAGCACAGCTGTGGAGACCCATGACAGTCACAGATGTGCTTCAATGAGAGGATCTCCTTGAACAGACTGACTTCTTTTCCGTTGAATATGCAGTAGGGACACAGGTCTGTAGATTATGCACTGGATTTTAATGAAGCTTTTGTGTCATTGTTTTTGTAGTGCAAATGGTCCAAATATCACAAGGCTTTTAGCATTTTCAAACTACTCCTTTAGCTCACTCATGGGATGGCAACAATTCATGCCACTTGCAGAAGGCTGTCATAGCCAATTCTCTGTGGGACCAACCTCAAGGTACCACTCTTTGGTAGAGAGAAATATGTTCTCTAGCAGCTTACTGTGAAGCACATCTCTATGAAAGTGGTGGGAGGGATAACAAAAACTTCCTGGTGTTGCCTTCCAGGGACAAATAGGTATGAGATGCGTTGTAAGTCTCATGCAGCAACAGTTCTGGTGATGCAAGGTAATCTATAAAGCTGTTGTGACTTCTGGTTTTGTATAAGCAACATACTGGATGTTCATGTGAACCATTTCTTCTTTAACGGTGACCTAAAAGAATAGCTTTAGAAAGGCAGAGCTATAGATTGGTAGCCAGAAAAAAAGAAGGGGAGGAAAAATACTGAATTATGTGTTGTTAAGCTTGAAGGAGCCTCTGAGAGTGCTGTCGCTGCAACAGACTTATGTGCCTTGCTGCAATCCCAAGGTCTAGCCAGGGCTGATGATACATAGTACCTGTCAGTGTGAAGTTAACTAGGGCCTAACGATTTCAGTGTGAAAGGCTTTTTGTCGTGGAGAGGAGTTTTGGGGTACGGGTGTGAAAAGTTTCAGCAAGGGTACTTATGGCTTTATAGCATTAGTAATACTCTGTACTCTTGTGATCACCCTTCTTCAGTCTGAAGATCTTAGGCCACTTTCAATAGTAGTATAACCTCTGCATACCAGTAAACTTGTTCTTTGGGTTTTACGACTGAGGAAAAAACAAAGAGTGAGACAAGATACAACTACTAGGCAACGTGCAAGTGTCCACGCAAAGGGGTGACATTGCTGAGGAGAAGAACTTTCCTGCGCTGTCATAGCGGTGTGGGTTTGGGATTGCCTGTTCTGTTTCTTCCTCTTTATGAGCTGGGATGCGTTATATTTCGAGCTGACTTAATCTGAGCAGATTATGTGGGTGTTGAAAAATTTGTATCGCTCCTGAGATTATGTGTAAAGGCTGCTAATGAGTGATGACTCAGGTGCTACCAAGCAGGACAGTTGTGGCACCACTCCTGTTTGGTATAGAGCCTTTTAGTCCTCAGAGTGCTTCTTAGGCTTAATACAACACAGCAGCTCATTCTTGAATTTTGGTTTCCATTTCCCTTTTTGCTGGAAAATGGAGACGAGGCATATGGTGGGAGAATAATAATTTTAAATTCAGTGAATATAAATATTGATCAAAGCAAAAAGGTGGTAAAATCAATAAGTAGTGTTGGACAGTTGTATAAATTTAAGTACTAAGAAATCATGTATTTTGCACAATTTTTCAAAATGGTATAAAGAAAGAGTGTCCTCAACTTTAAACTAGAGTGAATTATCAATTAACTTCAGTAGCAGCTGGGGCTGCAAAGGGAAGAAAAACAAACTTCAAAACAAAGCATTGAAATATTTATAAACACGCTATCTATTTAGAAATCAAAAGCCAGTGGAGATACTGACCCGTTTTGGTTAAATGCATTTTTGAGAAAGCATGAAATGAATTGTGATTATTTCCTTTTACTGCTTTGGAGACCAAAGCAGTGTATGCAAGTGTAGCCACTTGAAACACATTTAGGATCTGTTTCATGCTGAACTGTATTTCAGACTGCCCTTGAAATGAGAAATTGTATTTCCAAGCTGTCTACTAGTTAGGATGTCAAGCCAACAACTGATTATCTATATGTAGGATTCCAGATTGTGTTTCAGCTTACGGGTATGTCAGGAGTTGAACACGGCTTGGTAGCTCATTTCTGTAGCTCAGTGAGGTCTGAGAGACAAACATGATGCACAAACCTTAAATACAATGTGTCTTGAACATCTCACTTTGCTGCAATAGCATCATAAATGAAAGGTGGTCAACGAATGGTACCAGACGGGGAGATTTCTTGTCGGGACCACTAACTCCAGCTGTGCAAGTATGTGTAAATGTGTGTGTATAAAAGGTATATGTACACATACAAAGCATAGTTGAGGAATGTGGCACAGCAGAATCGTTCTTGCCCCACGCAATACAGATTGGTGCTATATAAGTAGCTGTACGTTTGCCACTTTCCCAGGAAGGAAATCTTAGGTAAACACCAAACATTGCTGTTTTCAGAAGGTACAGAATTAAGTGTAGGAAAAAAGCTGTAAGGGAAGGAGGACTCAAACTTCTTACTGGAAGGTAGGAATGTTTTATATAAGATCACCTGACTACTGCTTCTCTGCTACCTGGTGCACCTTGAGTGCATTCATGATGAATGAACAGTGGCAAAATGATAGCTACTTCTTGTTTATCCATTTTCTTATGTTATTTACCTCAACCTCTTTTCTGTCCTTCATTTCTCATCTGTCACTTTGCACTGTATTTTTGCTATAGGTACTTTTTGGGCTTTGAGCACGGTGCTCCTTTTCTTTAATAGAAACAGAGAATGTTGCAGTAGCATTAGACACTAACAAAATGGTACCAAACGTCTCCTCAGTTTGATTAGTTAAGGGTTTTGGAAGCTCTAAGGCTACTTGTACTCTGTCTTTAGTAACTGGATTTCAGCTTGGCTTCCCAGAGTGAGGGACGTGATCTGGGTGCATCCATGTTGTGTGTATGCTCTCAGGTCTGACTTTTCCCTGCCTGAAGATCATGTCATCTGGTTACTGACTAGGTTCAGAACAAGAGCTGACAGTAAGCAACACAGGTAGCTGTTTTCATTCTAACCTTCAAGACTGCGTGTCTCTATATAGCTGATGTTCTGTAATATCAAACAATACCTGATGGAGTATTTACTGTGAAGAACACCTGAGCTATAGCATGATTCTCGGGTTTTGTGTGTAGGTTCTGGACACAGATCTTAGCCCTATTGCATGACATAGGGTGGCACTTCATGTCTAATCAGCCTTCACTATGCAGCAGTCTGCCATGTGTGGTTTTAATAATGGAGCAGAAATACCAACTTTTCAAGGCTGTGGTCAGCCCACAGAGATATATGACTTCGCCTTCCCATACATAATAGCACCAAGATGTAAGCCGTTTCTGGATATACCAACTCCATTCGCAAAGCTGGTAAGTTGAGTTTCCCATTTATAACTTATTTCTGTTCAAAGCGTATGTAGCTTTGCACTTGATGTAGCTGTACAGAAATGTTTGACAGAAATAAGCATGAGTACTATGCAAAGTGTGTTGAGTAGACAGAAGAGCTAGGAAAACAGCAAGCACAAGTCAGTAGCAAGATCTCCATTTTTATGCGTTTATTTCCACTGAGATTTTTTCTCTATGTCGGTATAACACCTGAACTCCATTCAGATATGTAACAAAAAGAGATCCTTGCTCCAAAGTTCCTTTCAGCTGAATTTGCTACATTATCTGTTTATAATTAGATGACAAAACACAAGTAGAAGTATGAATGAGGCAATAAATAAAGGTTACAGCAAAATGCTATCAACTGTTGTCTATTTTAACAGCCAGCAGGAAATCTGGCAGGTACCTCCTTTCCTGCAAATCAAAGCGAGTAACTTTGTGAATATTACCTTCCCATTTCATTTAGTAAATTGTTGATGAACAAATTGCAAAGTTCAAGAATGTAACTATTTGGAATTAGCAGTGAATTTCTTTAGCATATAATTGATATTCTGTGGATCATTTGATTAGCAGCTGAAAACAGTTTGTAATTGATGCTGTAATTAGCTAGCGCAGTGCTCACTCCAAATTAGACTGCAGTGTTATAAATTTGGGTAGACCCAATCATCCAACCAGAATACAGAGCAATGCAGCTTGACTTCTAACTTACACTCAGTAAATGTCTTGTAGTAGAAGACTACATGTTCACTGCAGGAATCAAACATGCAAGACTTGCAGCCAGGCCTGGATCAAAAATTGCCTCAGAATTCATTTACTTTTAATTCTGTGCTGATGTCAGATGTCTGTGGGTTCCCACTTCGTGGTTTCATAGCTCACTGGAGGGTAAGGGCAGAGTGGCCTGAATAAGATTGATGTATGAAAATCGGCACAGAGAGTAGCCATCAAGGGCGGAAGAACCTCTGAACAGATACCTATTACCTGTGGGATGTTCCTTCGGAGCGTGAAGGTCCCTCTTGACTACAGGCTGTGTATTTTCACCTGCACAATCATGCAGCAGAGCAGTCCTGCGGGAGGGACGTGTTTCCTTTCTGCCACTTAGATCCAGGAAAGCGGAGTCCTCCTGTGAGCAGCTGAATGGGGAAATACTCTTTTCTGCATGGATTATTCAGAGTGAACTGCTGTAATAGGAGACTGTGGTGCCTGCAGGCCAGCATCCCTGCCCAGAGTTAAAATACTCTTCTCTTACAGAAGTAAGTAATGTTTTAAATAGTCTTCCTTCAGTTGGTTTATGAACTGTCTATCTATCCTGGCATGTCTGTTCGTGCTCTGCAAGGGCTGGATACACAAATGCAAAAAAAAAAATAAAATTGTATTGTTTAGGTTCTCAGAGTAAGTCTACTCATATGGAATTGGATTTCCCTTGACCTTTTTACCTCCAGCTGCTTCTAGTTGGCAAGAAAATACATGAAATGCTCCACTGCATTTACTGCCATTTTATGCGCACCACTAGATGGCGCAAAAAGACTATGCAGGAGCAGAGGGCATTTGCCAATAAATGAGTTGGTTCCTTAAGTCCACTTGCTCCTGTTCTTCAACCATATTCTGTTACCCAAACGGCAGGTCTAGTAATGTGCACCAGAGAATTAAAACCTAGAGTTTTGTCTGTGATCAAAAAGGGACTGCACAAAAAGTAAAAATCCAGCATGCACTTAAACAGCTTAAGAGCTGACTGTAAGTGCAAAGGGTGAGAGTCACCTCATCTGAGCTCTGACAGGCTTAGGTAGGTGGGGTTTTTCTTCACTGCAGAAGGGACCCAGCTTTATCTAGTCACCTATTGCCATATCCTTTGGAGTGATATGGACACAAAGTTTCACATTAGTCATCCTACAGACTGTCGTGTTCACCAGGTGTCTTTAAAGAAGAAAATGGTCACTAATTTCCAGCCGTTTCCTTTCATTGAGTTCTTTCCCCATGTATTTCCCTTCCTCCCCTGTGGGTCTTCATGCTCATGTCCAGACCCCTGCATTCCCGGCTAGCCAGCAGCTAAGGCGTGGTACGCAGGCACTTTTCTGCCAAGGAGCAGACCCTACTCCAGTCTGCTCAAAGGCTCTTACTTGCTCATGTGAAGAACAAGACATTGTTTGTCCTCTGGGTAAGATGTGTAGGTGTTTTATTTCTGCTGTTTGCCTGAGAGAAGAGGGAGATCACTCCAAAGGAGTTTTTTTCTCTTCAGATATTGATGTAATGAGTGACTTATGCAACATAAGGCTGAGAAGAGCTGTGGAAAAAAAGCTTTCCCTCCCTCTTCCCCCATCTTGTCTCTGAAGTAAATCTTCATTTACTCTCTACTTAAGGGGTTTTGGAATGAGTTGTGTATGAAAACTAGGACTCTATTTCCATAAGCAGTGTGAGAATTAAGCCTGGGACTTTAAATATCTTGGGAAGTAATACAAGTGACCTTATAATGTGGACTGTGGTGGCCTTAGAAGCCTAATGGGAGTGTAGAAGGGCCAAATGGCCTGGGAGTGAAACACAGGTTTGAAAGCACGTCTGTAATCCTGTGTTCAGGCTAGGTCTATTGCTGTGTTACAACAAAGAACTTGCATACTGGGGGAAGGTAGGCTTGGATTTGCCTGCAGCTGCAGAAGAGTTACTTAATTGCCCAAGCAGCCAGTCAGTGCCAACATCAAATGAAGCAGCATTTGGTTGCATTCCCCTTAGTGAAGACTCAGCCAGGTAGCTAAGGCAGAAGACTGGCACTTCTGCCCATATAATACTGGACAAATCGCTTAACATATTTTTTTATTTTTATCTGTCAGTGCATGAACAGTGGGATTTGTGACGGTAGTCTACTAAGGAGATGAAGGGGAAAAATTACTAGAGCAGCCCATGATAAGCTTGGTCTAATAATCTCAAATTTGCTACCTACATCAGTTTTCTAGACTTCATACTCTGCTTATCTGTGATTAAACCTTATCTCTATTCGGTCATTAATCATGAATGTATTTTTCCCGTAATAGTCGTGGACGCTGAAATGATACCGGGAAAGTAGGAGACTGAGAAAGAATACATAAACACTGCAGAAATATTTTAACATTGGACAGACTGGCAACAGTGAACTTTGTGCACTTGGGGAAGCAAAGAGTGTAGGCTTGAACTTCAAATCTGTCTTGGCTGCTGCTGTCGTATTTCAGTTCCTCCTGAGGAGGATGCCAGGTGTCTACTTGAAAATAGGAAGTGTTCCCAGGCAGGGTTTTTTGTCTGTATTCTGTGCTCCTGTACTCACAAAGAAGAAAATAACTTGTTACAAAAGCCGGGCACTAGATGAGATACACAGTGTGGGTTTTTTAAAGATTGATTCATACGTGTTTAATGAAAGGCTGCTTACTGTGTTGTTGGTGGAATGCTTAGATAAATACGACTGAAGTTGCTCCCACTAATGTCATTGATATGTATTTCCTTGCCGTGTAACCTCACGTACACTGCTCTGCACGGCTGTCGCTAGAGGCAATACAGAGCAGTTGGTGGAGAAGTTGTAGACTTACACAAAGAGTAAAACGCCTTTAATTTTTACCTTGAAAGAGCTGCTAAAGGGAAAAATTGGAGCAGGGAGAGCACTGAGAATTAGACAAGGAAAATGAATTCTAATGAATTCGTGGCATGCGTAGGAGAGAACAGTAGCTGTTTTGTACATCTGCTTTACTCATGAAAAACAGTTCCACAGCAATCTTACTGGTTATCCTTTAGCACTTTGTAAATCACAGCAACATGAAATTATTAGCTGTACAGCTCCAGTACAGACGCTTGCCCTGCATAACTTTCAATTTGGAGTTTGCTAGTTTCCAGGAGGCCTTCAACACCCTGGGACGAGGGGGACCGGGTGTGTTCGCACCAGCGAGTGCCTGTGCAGTGCGGCTCCCTGGGCAGCGTGGGCAGCGAGCAGCGTCCTCTCGCAGCCACAGCCCAGAACTGGCACCCGCAGCGCCCTTGGGGCAGCCCCCCTGCCTGCTCCCCCTTACTGACTGCACACAGAGCTGGGGAGTGACCTGCCCTGGCTAGGGTGGCTGTGCCTGAAGTGGTTAATATGGACAAGGAGAAATCAGAGCGATCCTGAGGACCATAGGGCTGACCACCCCCTCACCCAGGCTAGCCCGTGGCTCTTCAGGAGCTTGCGTGTGCTGGGTGTTGGGCACCCTACCAAAGCCAGCAGAGGTGCGAGGCAGGAGGAACGAGTTCTCCCACCTGAAGAAAGAAAAGCGTTGGGCTGAAGGAGAGGAAATAAAGCACTGATCCCACAGTCTTAAGGCTAAACTCCCATGAAAGGCTGAAGCGTTGATTATTTTTAGCAGGGGAGAGCCTGGGGGGAGGGCTTGTCAAATAGATTAAACCATTGTTAGGAGCAGAGCGGACTTCTCCTGCAGCACTTTCCTTTCCATCACACCTGCATCCTGATGTGAAATAAAAAGTGTGTGTGTGGCAGGGGGAAATGTGGAGGAGGGAAAAGCTGCACTCGGAGAGCTGAAGTGGTAGCAGTTAGTGACGGAGCTGCTCTTTCCTGTTGCTGCTTTTACCCTATTAGCTTCTCTTATGCTGATTTCTTGCTGCTAATCCCCAGGATAGCCTCTGAGAGTTGTTTATCATCCGGGGGCAAAATGTTCCAGCCTCCTCTCATCACTCTTTCTTCCTGCACACAGCGGTGCTGATATGTCTAAGTATCCAGAAGAGCCTGAGGACAGAGTGGGAGGATGTTTTCTCCTTTTTGTAAGCTCGCTGGGCCCATTACCCTTGCTCAGCGCTGTTGTAGTTCTCCCTGCTTTCTCCCTGGCATCCACGCTGGGAAGCAGCGCTGTCATGCTGCAGCAAACAAGACGCTGCGCAGCTGCCGGGGCATTCATCCATGCTGGGCCAGGTGCTGTCTAACCTTCCCTTTTGGAGCACATGTTTAAACATCGTTCAAAGCAGTCTGGTCACTGTGGGATGGCATGGGTGGGTTGGGCAGGACAAGGTATTATTCAAGGCTGCCCTTTGCTGGCTAGGTTTTACTAATTTGCTGGCTTTGCTGCATGACTTCTCTCCCAGACAGAAGGAAAAGAAGGCTGGGAGAGCATGTTTGCCCCAGAGAGGAAAGGTGTTTGGGAGGGCAGCTGGACCTTCAGCCAGGTGTTGTGGCAACAGAAGCTGGATCTTTTTATCTGGAGCAAGAGCGTGAATATGAGAGGTGCCTTCAGAGACTGGGAATTATGGTCTGACTCAGTTGGAGCCTCTCTTCTCTCCTGCCCTTCACTTCAATTGTTTGGGTTGCAGCCATTTACAGAAGAAAACCTTTTGCGTGGCAGTCCTACACAGAAAACTTCCGTGATTCTTTAGTCCTAGTACCATGCCCTAGTTTTGTATTGCCCTACAGGTCCTCTGGCTTAGGGTCTTTGAGTCTAGAAGAGGAGGCTTGTACATAAAACAGAACTATGTATTTGCTAAGGCCTGAACTTTGTCTCTCCTAACAGTCTTTTTGAACACTTTAGGCAATGTTTCTTTAAACCTATGCAGACAGTCTCTCCTCCACAAGTTTTTCCTCCTTCTTACAAAGCAGATTAGGAAGCTCTTGTACAATCACATGACAATGTTTCTTGCCTTGCCCTAGAGTATTCCCACATCTATTTTATAATCTGAAAGAAGAGACGAGACCACTCCAGAGCCTCTGAAGTGCCTCCTGAAGGGCCCAGTGGTCCTCAGCATGAAAACCCTCTCGGGAAGGGGTAGGTAAGTGGCTGAGCTATATGAAACTCAGCTGTGTTCTTCCCTGCATGATGCAGGCAGCCTGTTTTTCAGTTAAACCCCATGTTTTTACACAGTAAATTGCCTTCCAGTAATCAAACAAACATTTAAAAGATTATATATACAATTACAGGCATCTCCAAATCCATTGCAGATGTCCTTGGGGTTTTGTATGCCTAAGAGAAAGCCTTGGCTTTTAAAGATGGAAGAAGCAGGAGAGATGAAAGGGAAGAGGCTAGTTGCTTTCACAGAAATATGGGAATTATCAGACTGATCCTGATGTAGGCTGTGTAGTCTGGCTTGGATACATTTAGTGCAGAAGGGGGTTCTAATCATCACTGTTTGCACCCACTGGTGGAGTACATGCCTTCGGTCATGTAGGCTGCTGGTGTCTGCGCAGCCGAACCATCTCCTGTGGGAGCTGGGATCCCTGCAAGCAGAACTAGAACTTAATTACTCTGCCTGTTCCTTCTGGGAAGGGATCCACACACTGACGTCTGGTATCAGCCGGCGCTAAAGGAGGAGCAGGGAAAGAGGAGCTGTTGTGTTACTGTGGAACAGCTGCGTTTCGGGATCAGTGCCAAAAATGGGGGAGGAAAACTTCTGGAGGCCTGAAGAGATAGAGAAAGGCAGATCCCTTCAGGTCGGAGGCTTCAAGAGACCAGCGCTGTGTGTGGGCAGGAGCTGGGACGCTGTGTGGGAAGGATTTGCTGTTTCAGTAGAAGGGGAGTTCCCTCCTGGGTCTCCATGCAAAGTGCTTCCCCCTCGATCCCAGGCTTTATCTCAGATCTAGGCTAGAACTCCGGGATGGGCTGCAGAGCTACAGCTGCCAACACTTTGCACCCGCTGGCACCAGATACTGGTAATCTCTGGATTTAAAGATGCACTGCTTTTAGCACAGAGGGTCTCGGAGCCGAAACCAGCAGTGGGGGCCGCCTGGCCCCCTCCTCGGCAGTGTGGGACAGCACACTGTGGCAAGCTTATGCGCAGGGCGCAGAACCTGGCAACTCTGTGTAAGGTAGCTACCACAGCTCCCAACCTTGCATGGCTTACGCTTCACTGCGTGCGAGATGAGGGCATTCCAGTGGGGCAGGCAAACGCAAGGTTCAGTAATAATGGCAGCCAGAATTTTTTCTCTAAGAGCTCATTGCTTACCATGAAACGTTGAGGATAAAGACCAGGTATTGCTTTTACCGCTGGGTGTTTGATATCAGAAAAGCACTTTGCAATTCTGCAGGTGTGCCCATGCTTCCAGTGACGTTGTTTGGAAGTGTCCAGCCACACCTGGGGGGAGCTGCAAAGTGCGAGTCAGGATGACAGCATCTTTTGTAAACACAACAGGATTTCCTGGGATTATGTTTGACTGCTTGGCCCTCCTGGGGAGGGGGAGAATGTACGTGGTCTCTGACAAAGCCATGAGAAGGCTTTCCGTATTACATAATTTATAAAGCCACTGGCTGTCACTGAGCCAGGAACTTGCTTCAGACTGAATGTTTTGAGGATATCCATGTGATTCTGTTGAATAAATCCAAATTGCATGGGATACAATTACATTAAAATCTTTAGCCAGTCAGCCTTGTTTCTGTCATTCTTTTTTTTGTAAGCATAAAAAAAATGTAGTGCAAACCAGCTAGCTGTGTGTTACTTGCAGGAATGTGTCATAGGATTATATTGTGACCAATCTAGGTGCTTTTGCAGTGGCTCACAGCTTTCTGGTATATTTTCCATAAAGTTTCTTCTTTTTTTGTATTAAAAATTTTTTCTGACTGTCTGAACAGGGCAGAATAAATGCATCCTTAGTGAACTCTATGATGAATATGAAGTTACTTTGGCAAACCAATTTTAATGAATCTCATTTTTAGTTGAAGAATATATTAAATAATTGGTGTGTGTCCTCTTTGAGGGCAAACACTTCTCTTGAAATTAAAGCCATATTTTGTAAGCATAATTCTTAGCTCTTGTTGAATGGCAGTGGACCAGGTAAACCACGCTGCTCTAGACCTGTTTGGCAGTATATATAAGCTTTCTAATGTACACTTAAAGTGTAACTTCTGTAAATAGCGTGTGTAGCTTTAAAATAAGATTTGGTAAGCATTTGACTGCATTTGACTGGACTGTCAGTGAAGTAAGTGCAAGCAGGAAAGGACATGCCATTTTGAATTTGCACTGTCTGTTGGTGGAAACAGTCCTTGTGGTATTTGTCCGGTTCTGTCACTGAATCCAGTCGCTGCAACAACTCAGACATTTTCACTAGTTGGGACCAATGCATATAATTTCCGAAATTCTAAGAAGGGATTTTGGGAAAAATATATTTTAAAGACTAAATCTCGCTTGCACCGGTGGTCGTGGTTCTAGCGCCTTGTGGCGTAGCTGTCAGTATCGCGCTGAAGTCCATGCTGATAGGGATCAGAAGCCAGGAGATAATCAGTGTCTGTAGTATTGCCTATAACATTATTGGAAATCCGTCCTCCCTAGCATACACACTGTTCAGGTCTCAGCAAGGCAGTTGGTTTTCATCTCCTGAGGTTGTTATTCTTCTGAAGGGGAGGGACTAAAGTGTCCCAAGGATGGGGTTTAAGTGGTTCTTTGTTTCAAGCAGCCACTGGATTTCAGCAATCACCAGAGAATTTTGGGGTAGCAGACAGCTCCTTTCCTGTCTAAGCTGTATCTTTTCTGGCACAGGATGCTAGAGATATAATCTTCTATTCCAATGTAGCAAAAGGAAGTCTATCTTGGTCAAGATTAGTATTGGCAGGAGATAACATTTGCTCAAGAACGAAGGTGTATTGTTCTAGCAAAATATACTGTAGTTTGAACCATTCACAATGCAATTTCTTCTGTGGCCTAAACCGTAAACTAAATCAGAAACTAATAATTTAGTGGGGTGCATTCAGTTTCAAAGCACTGAATACTGCACATAGTGTCAGCAAGAATTCTCAGTTTCTTGCATAATGTAATTTTCATAAGTAGTGGCTTTACAACTCTTTTGTTCTCCATCTCAATAAAGTCTCTGACTTTTTTTTTTTGTTTTTCACTCTGGAAAAATGCCGTAATACCATCATGTTCAATATATTGTCTCAACTTACCTGGATTCAGTATGCTATTGCTAGGCAGATGAATGAGTTAAAGTTTTGCCGCCTTCTGAGATAGAAGCTGTCTGAGGGTACCTGAAGCTCACTGCTGCAGATTGTGACAAGAGGTGAACGAGCTTCATCTGACAACTGTGCTGGAAGTCTCCATTGAACACTGAAGTAAGGATCAAGAGGAAATGGAAGACAGAAGGCACAAAGAAAGGGGAGATTCAGAAGACAACTGAATGAGGTGAAGTTTGCCAGAAGTGCGGTGATGTTCAGACCTCCTTGCTCTGTTTCCTAAAGGATTCTGTAGGAAGTATCTAACACTGAACAAGGCGTATGACGACACAGATAGAAGACCTTTTCTCTGTACCTAGATGTTTACTGAAGGGTAGTTTTCTTCCCTAAAATCCTCTTGTTTAGCTGTACTGGATTAATCACTCTCAGCCTTGCCTTAAGGGGTTATGCTGCTGTTTAAACTTGTCTTGGGTGTGGTGATATGATAGCAGAGTACTGTGAATTTGAAGCACATCTGCGATGTGCAGAAGTGGGTATCTGAACGTGGGCTTTGGAGCCAGCAGAAGACATGCCGTGCAGGGCATGGGGAAGCTGGCCAGGATCCCTGTTCTTACCTCCGCCCGGGAACGGCTGATTGCACTGCAGAGAAAAGGACCGCTTGCCTTTCTTCAGGCAAGATGACTGCCGCTCGGTCCTGCCTGCTGGCGTGGGACCATGGAGGCCAACTTCTCTTTCAGCCTCTGGGAGTAGTGGTTCTGCTTGTTTGCTTCTCCAACCAATCCTGGCAGAAAGGGAGTAGAAAAGTAGCAAAATAGGCTAAAGAGAGCAGTGCAAACTGAAGACAACAGAGAATGTGCAGTTTTAATGCAAATTTTAATAAAATTCTGTGCCCTTCCTAGCATTTAAGAGTAGTATTTGCTCATAGTTTTCAGGAATGGCCTGCAGTACACGTGACTACAGTGTCTCCTTGTGTACTTCTCAACTGAGAATACCTCTTTGAGGAAAGTGTTGTATGAATGCAGGTTCCTTCGGTGTGAAAACACCGGTGGTCCTGTTCGCAAAAGGAACTTTCTGTCTGTGTTTTTTGCAGCCTCCTCCTCCAAGATTTTCAAGTGTAGATTTCTCTTTCACCCCCATCTGCTGCCCATTTACCTCTTCCTCTAACTTTTCCAGTGTGTCATTTGTTCTTAGTGCAACATGATTTGAACCACCTGATTCACACGTGTGCTTCCCCTGCTGAATAACCCTCACGAGGCAGGGAAGTCTAGCCCCTGACTGGCAACTGCTTGTTTCCTACTTTGCCTTTTGCAGAGCAGGTTGGAGTCCAGTTTCTAATGGAGAGAAGGGAGAGGGGTTATGCAGTGCCAAATTGAACGCTGCTTCCACTCAGTTTTTGTTCAGTCTTCTAAGAATGTTAGAAAACAAGAAGAGACAGACACCTGGCGTGTTTAGCCATATTTGGAGGTTTTCCTTTAGATTTGTGTACCGCTATTATAGTACACATTAACCGACTGCAAACCCACATCTGCCTTTTTTTGAACCAAGGCTTAGCAGTGTTTCATTTGTTTCCTGTGGTGGCATTTGAAGGATTTATTACATATGGCTGCACCATGTGAAAAACAAGCTAAGGCTAAAATGTGCCCCAAAGTCCACTGACCCCTATGTCACACACACCACTGTTCTGCTCAGTGCATGGTACAGTGGATTTTCTAAGTAACAATTTTGTGATGGTATAGACTAAGGGTAAACCAAAATTGGAGGACTGGGGAACGATTCCCAGGTCTTGTATAAGGAACTGTGCCCAAGCTATGTCCTGACACCATTCATAAGCCAGCTTCCACCTTTTCCTCCTCACCCTCAGGCTCCCAAGCTTCCAAAAATGTGAAACCCAAGCATGTAGGCCTGGATGGGGTTTTGCTGTGTTGCAGTCAGACAGTCAGGAGATCAAGACTACAGGAGATGCCAAGGGAAGCACCCCGCAGCCTAGATGTGGAAGCTGTATGTCCTTTGCAAGAGGAGTTGTCCCTTCAAGTAATTCGCTACACCAGAAATCAGAAACCTCAGGTGCCTTCTGACTGGCACTCAGCAGGGTTCGGGCAGGGTCAAAAGATGGGAGCTGTTGTGCCGTTAGGGAGATGTCTGCAACTCCCAGGGATTCTCTGCTCCCTCTTATGACTTCCGTGAAGGTGCCTGTTGTGCACAGAGGCAATGCACAGCTTTCTGCATATGGGAGTTTGGGAGTGTTTCACCTTTTTGAGAAGCAGTAAGTGGTTTATCTCTAGTTCGGTAGGGAAAAAATAATAATCTGAAGTACCTTTCTGGAAAGGTTGCAGGGCCCTGACCTCCTTTGACCTGATTTAATTAAGGATTTTGCCAAGCTTATTACATGGGATGTTCTTTGGCAGCATTGAGCGAACAAAGCAGGCTGATCACAAATTCTCATTTACACGTGCAGAGAATGAAACATAAAAATAGCTCTTTAAAATAAATAATTTCCTTTTCAGTGACATATAATAACCTTCCCTTAGTAGCCTGTCATGGACCTCAAGATCTGTATGACAAGTCATCTCAGCTTCCTCAGTTTTATCTGTCTTCACAGACATTACTAATGCCAGGCTGAATAATGCAAAACATGCACATCTGAATATTAATTTGTTTTTTTAAAGTACACCACTTGCTCTATAGATGTGACCATTTTGTGTCTGCCTACCAGGAATGTCAGCCAATATTTACTGATGTTTATCAAACCACCTTTTACATATTCCCACATAAGTATTTCAGGCAAAAAAACATCAGTTACATATACAAAGCATTTGCTTTGGAAATGCTTATGCATTCATCAATTCAGGGATGAAAATGAAGAGCAGAAAATAAAACTTGCATGACCAGAGACACTGTAACATTACATCTGGAATCTCAAGCATCTGGTCTAACTCCACAAAACATTTTTTTGAAAGAATTTGAATACATTTGAACAGCAAAACCCCAAAACCTCCAGATCTACTCATAATCTGGCAGAAAATGAAATTCATCAGCTCTGGGCAGGAATCAGGCTGTAGAGGCTTAATTTTTTTATCCTGTTCAGAGGTGAATGTGCAATTGTTGAATGTAAACAGTCTGCTATCACAGCGAAGGGGAGCCAGTGAGTATGTAGTGCTGTTCCAGCAGCAGCACTGCTACTGATGGAGAGAAACAGCTGGCTGGAATATATACCAAATGCACCATCTAAATTGGCAGTAAATAGTGCCTATAGGACTGATTCTGGAGTATGCTGGAGGAATATCTATTACATATAAATAAACCTGTCTGCGAGTGTTAAACCTCAGGTTGTCAGCCTGACAGCTACTTGCAGTACAGCACATTCCATGGGGTCAAGGAGTGAGACAACGGGATAGGTTAAATAGGAATGACAGGAGAAATTGCAATATTTCCTTACAGTTTCTAGGCATGGTGTCATTTTTTCAGAACATTATTGATTAAGTGAAAAGGCTGTTCCATACTCTGAGAAATATTGCTTCAAACTTCTCAATGAAAAAGAAAAAACACGTTACACTATAACAGACTTTGGTTTTATTTGAAGAAGCAGTCCAGAAATTCTCCTGTAGCTCATCACCTCCTTGATGACAAGTGTATCCCTGGGCTTAGGACAGTCAGTGAGAAAGCAAGTTCCTTGGGTGACATTGTTCATGAGCAATTTTTATTGTCCTCATAAAAATCAAGAGGTGATAAAGTCTCTCAGTGACTCCCCTACCACTAACAGCCCCTCTTTCTTAATCCTCACAAGGTTACAGCAAACTGGTTGTCATTGAGTTGTATTCTTTTTGTCAGCTTTTTCTTAGAAGCTGTGAAAAAAAGGACAATAGGAAGAACGTGAAAATTTACAGCTAGAATAGCAGTAAGAGTTACTATTTTACAAACTAAATTCAAAGAAACTTTCTTATCCTGTATTCTAAGGCATGCATCATTCAGCACTGAAGGGCTCTGAATTAAGACAAAGGATTTTAATATGTTTTTGTTTTTTTAAGTAAAACATTGTGGAAAGATCTGCTGAAGATCCTGTCTCTTAATTAGTTACAGGCCAGCTGCAAAATACAGGCCTGAGAAGTAACCTTCATGTTACTATGCAGCTACTGACTTTCAAACCTGAGAGAAAGTGGGAGGAAGGAAAGCATCAAAGAAGAGTTATTTTCTGTGTTTGAAAGCTAACGAGACTACAGATTTTCACCTTTACAAAATGTTATTAGCTACTAGACTGAATAACTTGCCAAATCTGTGGAAGAAAAAACCATGATGACTTAACAGCTCTCGAGTCTTAGGGCTTATTCCAGGATTTGCTTTGGTTTTGTTATTTAGGAGGTGTCTACTTCTGACCTACAGTAACTGTATACTGTGTGTTGGCATCAGTGGCATTCCTAAGTGTCAGGGAAGGAGACTAAACAACAATTAATGGGCTGCCAAATTTACTAAAGACTGATATGGGAGCTGGCTGCTTTTTCTTTACTTCATATTCTTTCTTCTGCCTTCTTTTTGTTTCTGTTTGGCTGTTTCACATTCGCAGTATAGAAAGATACAGGTAAAGGATCACTTATCTAGGATCAATGTAAGATCCAAAAGAGATATAGAAACAGGCAATTTGCTGTGAACATGAGGCTTATGCATTGCCCGTGAATCTACGCAAATTTGCCAATAAACTCTAAATTTTGGCCAAATCAATTGGAAGTAGGAGTTTCAAAGATGGTAAGTTCCTAAAAATGTCATGAAAATTCTTTGTGAGAAAGAAGACAAAGGGAAAGTTTGAGTTCAGTCGTTATCTTACTTGTGCAATCTGCAAGCACTGCTGTCAGCACCCATGTTCTAAAACAGCCGTGACCTGTGCTGCCTCTTCCTCAGCCAAACAGGTAAAGTGCGTGGCCAGGAAATGGAAGTATCGTGAAAGTCAGGGCAAGGCTGAGGAATGTGGGATACTGAGAAACTAGGGTGATTACTGTGGGAGGGATTTTGGGGGCAGAAGAGCAATACGATGGTGCAGCGGGAGCTTTGGTTAGTATGCTGGGGAGGTGAAAGTCATTTAGTGGCTGTAAGGGTATGTGGAAGATGTGAGAGCATAGTGGTAGCAGGGTTCATGGATAAACGGTTCTCTCCAGCAGTGCTGTCTGGATAGCAGCTTGGATCTGCAATACAGTGTACTTTTTTGCATGTTTCCCCCCTTAGCCAACCCAAGCCCATTTTCTCTCCCCCCTCTGCTTGACAAGCTTCCTCACATCACTGCCAAGGTAGTCATAAGTCAGCTGAGAAACGAGGAATGACTAACTTCCTTCCCCTTGGGGCAGTCCTACGCTGCTGCTGTGAAACACTTCAGTCACCTGTCTTCCAAGCAAGCAAGCAGCAAGCACACAGTGTAACCCAACAACTTCACTGTGTCTGCTTCCCTTTGGAGGAGCCACTACAGTGGCTACAGGGTTGGGTTATTTTTTATATTCTTGGTGAGTTCTGCTAATTTTTACCTATAGGTATTTGTTTTCAGGTAAAGTTTTCTCAAAAGCTTCACCTTTTCGGATATTTCTGTAACCCTATGTTGTTTCTGAAACAGTGCAACACTGCTGAGCTCATGATTGCAAAGAAATGAGATATCAGCAGCTCTAAAACAGAACTATATGAAATTGTAGAAACACAATACAATATGGAATCACATATGAATTCTAAAGCAAAGTGAAAGGAGAGTTCAGAATAGAGCGCAGGACCACAGCATGGCTGGTAAATGTAAGAAATGTAGATTGCAGAGCAAGCCTGGCCATGAAATTGCGTGGCCCATTTTGGAGATGTTGGTTTGTCATTCCGTGCCCAATTTCATTTAGTTAGGAAAGAGGCTAGTACTCCTGTCTTCAGAAATACAGTGTTGCTGATTTAGCGCATCTTTTCAGAGCATTTTGTGATGCACAGCTAGAAGGCATTATAGAAATGTAAAGGACTATTTGGAAAGCAGTATAGTTCTGTTACGATCCATTCAGCTCCTGGGAAAGAGTGCACTGAGGTGTCTAAGAGAAAATCGAGTTCATGTCAGCAGCTGGATGAAACAAGCAAAGAAGATGATGGCAGAGATGGATGAGGAGAAGAAGGAAGTATGCAAGGTAAAAAGAAAAACATGGGTGAGTGACGTCTGCCTGAGAAAAAGAAGTTGGAGATGAATGAGAGAGGGCAGTACACAAATGCGAGGGGTGTACACACACACACCCAGCAGTGCTGTCTACCTGTCCTTGTTGGAATGCAAAGCAGAAGCTGCATCTGAATGCAGAGATGGTGCCAGCCCTTGTCAGACAGAGAAGGCTCAAAGTTCATCAGCCATTGGCATCGTATGTGCTCCTCGGCTGCCGTGCAGCTGATCTGCTCTGAAACAGAAGCAAATTGCTTTACAGCCTTAGGCTGCTCCTATAACACAGTGAACTTGACACAACTCAGTTACGGCATTGCCACGCTGGAGCAAATAAGTAATGGCACTTCTTTTCCTGCCTCCGTAAACTCATCCTGCTCTCCTTCTCCGCCTTCCCCAGTAGAAACAAGATAATTAAAAAATGGGCCTAGACTGCAGCCATTGAGATTCGTATCGGACCTTAAGAAAATTTCCGGAGTGTAAGCCTAGGTGATTTAGAGAGATCACATTTCCTTGACTGGAGGTGTTTTAAGAACATGTTAACAGCATATAAATTAAAAAGGGATTGAAGGTTGGGGCTTTAAAACCAGTGCCACAGGACAACAAGCTAGTACAAGATCAGGTAAGTGTGGAAACAAAATCAAAGGGACGTCAGACTGATTAAGAATAAACCACATCAGAATTGCAACTGGTGAAAGACTTACTCATTCAGAGTCAAATAAAGTAGGGAATATGGTATTCCTTTACCCTGTGTTTTGGGGAGATTTTTGCGACCAAGTTAAGAATGGAAGAAAGTCCAGTACGATAGGCTGTGTTCTTCAGAGGAAAGATGAAGACTGGACTTATCTGGGCTAAAAGGGAACAGATACCGGGATGTCCAGTGGCCAGGGATCTGTAGTTCACTCTTCTATAGCATATGTTCTTTCTTTTTAAAAAAATTCTCCTTTGCCTCTCCTGTGGGAACTGTCTTACCTATAGCAGTGGACTAGCTATATTTGTATTATCATTGTTTCATTATGTTCTATAGAGGGCTGTGTCGTCAAGGAGCTGTGAAACCTGCGCTCCCCATTTTTCAGTGTGGAGAACACTTCTGTTTGCTGGGCTGGCAGCTGCTGTGTAAGCTTTTCAGTCCTTTTTAATCACTTTGCCTTCTGTAGCAAGCTACTGTGAATTAGTTCATTGGGCCTTGTTATCCAGGCTCATTTACCAGACTCAAGAAGGAACAAGAGGTACTGAAGCAGGCCCCAGGGGATATCCCCTTCCTAATGAAACTCTGCTGTGCCTGTAGAGCCACAGTGCCAAGAGGAGGATGGAGGGGTCAGGGCTGAGATGTGTTGTGTTCTGGCTGATAGCACATGAGAGCAGATCAGAGCAGCCATGAAACGGCTTTGCACCGCACTGGAAGTCAAGTCAGCTCTGAATGATACCAGGAAACAGAAGGATAAGGATGCTGAAAGTTCCCTTTACCCGTGTCCTTCTCGCACCGTCTGCAGTGCAGAAATCACTGACAACTGAAAGAGCAGTAACTGGAAAGAGGAAGGAAAAAGTCCAATATCTCTGCTTTTGGTTAGGATTTCCTCTGGTTCCAGGGAATCTGACCTTAAGAAGCACACCAGGGCAGAGGCGTGGGGCTCTCTGCAAGCAACAGCCACCCCGATTGACAGAAGGAAATGAGATCGTATGCCCTTGTATCCCAGTGGATGTAGGTAACTTACCTAGATACTGCGGATTTAGAGTGAAGAGCTGTCTGGCACAGGCTTTGAATGAGGCTATCTTCACCCCCCTTGCTCTGCAGATGTGGGAGCAGCGAAGATCCTCACTTTTACAATGGAAAAATAATTCTTCCCTGTTCTGCTTTGTGGTTGTTGCATGCTGATTGGAAACCTGCTGAGAAAAAGTGATATGATATAAAGCTCTTTGCTCCTCACTTATTAACTGAATCATCTTAGTGAAGTGCATGAAATAGTACGAAACAAGCAGTTATAGCAAATCTGAAGCTTCAAACCCAACCTAAACCTCTCCATAGACTAGAGACACACACTGCTGTTCCAGGTTTTTACTTCAATAGAACTGCAGGGATTTGGACTCATTAAATATGCTCATCCCAGGATTACTTTTTAATTTCAGTTTTTAGTTTGCCTGTTCTGCTACCTAGTGCTCACAGGGAAAAGCATGAGAAAGGGAACCAAGGGAGTTTATTTTCTGTGGTCTCAGGGTGTGGTACAGTCGCTGCCTGGAGCTTTCTCGCTGGTTTAAGCACCTTGTGAAAGCATGGCTCCGGACTGAAACAGTCACATCTGAGCAGACGAGGATGTGAACATCCTTATGAAGACACAGAGGTGCTCTTACAGGTACAACACGTTCTTGCAGCTAGCTGCATGGGTATGAAGCATGCAGAGAGGCACGCCAGCTGTGCACAGCTGCACCACGTTCAGCAGCAGAGCATTTGACTATGAACAAGGCTTTCATTTTAGTCTCAGCCCTTTCCCTCTCTCCTTGGTGAGTGAATAAATCTACATGTTGCCATTTGTGTGATGCAAGTGGGTGAGAATTAGCAGTTTGGGATTACTGGTTCATGAATAAGCAGAATGACTAGTGCCATGGAATCGTGCACTAATTACCCTTGAGCTCTGCTGGTGAAAAAATAATAGAGAAAGAGCAAATATACCAGCAGTTTTTGACTACAATTTTATTATTAATAGCATTGCTAAAAGGAGCAGAAATGGAAAAAATTGCTTTTCCAGTCTGATTCTGGACTGTGTGTGGGGCTACTGTTCAGGGCACCTCCTCTAGAGAGCGAATGACAGATGTGTTGTAGTTACTTTTTTTTTTTTGTCATGGTCATTGCTAGCTACTCAAAAGGTACTTCTGGATTCCCTGTGGAGGGAACAGGATCCCACTCACATACCTTTTGCCCTGGACACCCACTCGGCTTCCATAAAGCTGGTAACTGTGCAGGCTCGTGTCAATGCCGGATCTGGTAATGAAGCAGTTAAGCGAGACCTGCAGAAAACCCAGCAGAAAGGCACTGATTAAACGCTTTAGTTATCTTCTACTGTTCTTCTTGCCTGCTCTTTTTCACCTTCTTCCGGCCTTGGCAGTGCATGCTCTTATGTTTTTCTGAAAAAGCTGGACGGGAAATTAGTAAACACTTTATTTGGTTCAACATATGTTAAGGAAGTGGAAACAGCTGGGGGCCAAAGGGAGAGTGTGGCTGGCAAGGCAGGTTGTTATTTTTACACAGAGCTGTTCAGTTAGGTCTCTTTGTGCAGAGATGACACTCCACTCGGCCCAGTTTTATCCTGATGCCTCCGATGAGTCCTCTTGCCTTCGAGCATTTTGTCTTAGCAGTTCGCACACCTGCATGTTGCACAACAGCTTCTCCTTATCTCTCCCTTTCCTCAGCGCCTTTCTCTTCCTTTTCCTTTCCTACAGCTGCTGCCTTCGGTGCACACCCCTACAGATACCAGGGGTGGTGGGAGAGGTCTGGCCCAGCTTTGTCTGTTGCCTTCCCAGCCCTTCCTTTTTCAGAGGGCGAGAGAGCCTAGGGTGAAAGCTGGTCTGAAGGAAAAGCATCAGCCAACCTCTGCCAAGTTTGAAGAGACAAAGCAAGAGCGAGTTGAGAGGAAATTATTAGGCAGGGGAGAGGGCGGCATGTCCATGGTGCCTAGGAAAATGGTCTCCCTCAAGTAATTTGCATGAAGTCATAAGGAGACAGGACCAAAACCTTTGGTTTTATGTGTATATATATTCTATTCTATTTTACTATCTATAACTATGTTAATGTATTACATTACTATATATTTTAGAGTGATAAGTGACAGAGCAGAAATTCATCATCACCTGTCTTGTGGTAGGAGAGATCCCTGAGTTACTCCAGTAGGAAATCAGAGATGTTACTCTCTTAGATGAGAAAAAAGTAATGTAGTAAGTGATGCTGTATGAAGGCAAAGAATAAAATTATCTCATTTTTTCCTACACTTTCCCTGTATGTTTAAAAAATTCAACTCTATTGCCACTTCTTTCTAGTAATGAATTCAGCCAAGGAGACCGACATGTTCTTGCCTGTCGTATGGAGATCTCGTATAGTGCAGGCTAAGCAAACAGATATTCTTAGGCCTTGATTATACCAAGGCCACTTAATAGGGCTAGAGGGATCGCTCTTGGAGTTTTTATGCAAACATCAAAGACCAAGGCCACTATGTTATTTCTTCCTGGTTTGCTAAGGAAAGTGACTCAACTACAGAGCTCTTATTGCTCTTTTATTACTGCTGTGTATGAACCCTTATAAATTCTGGGGAGCTGAAAAACACTTCCAAGCAAAACACAATTTTGATTCTTGGCTTCTGTGTGAGAGTTTTGTAGCCTAATTCCTATGTCAAAGATCACAGAAGACTTATCCAGAGACTCGTGAGTGTTAGCATGGCAAGACTTTACTTTTTTTTGAAGCATTTGCTCTGAAACTGGAGCTCAGCAGCCTTGTGCAGAGAGGAGAAGTGAGGCCCAGAGCCACCTCGCTGACCCTGCCACAGGAGTCTTTAAAACAGCTTTAATTCTGATGACCTCCTTGACATAATTTCAAACTGTTTCATTAAGTGTATCACTAACAATGTTTCTCAAAATCCATTTTAATGGCTTCTAATGGTTTATTTGTTGAAAGATATTTAGTATGTTCTATAGCCCAGCAATAACATCGCTGTTTTATGTATTTTATGTACAAGACAGGGTGGTCACCTGATTATGCAGTCCCATTAAATGAATACAGGAACATTAAGCCTAATAGACGTGACAGCCTCATTACCTGATTATTTCCAATTTTTAAAACGCTTTTGAAGTGTTTACTTGTTATGTAATTACCATATGCAGTAAAATGCTTGAAGGGCAAAGAGCAAATATGTTAAACTAGTGTCGTAAGTAAAGCTAGTGTCAGTTTGCCGTTGCTTTCTCCCACTAAGCTGGCATGGATCTTAGCCCTGGTCGGTGCGTGGGTTATTTGCAAGGTTCTATTTGAGGATCCTAGATTGCAGACCTGCTTTTGTCAGTAATAATATGCTGCTGTTATTGATGCCAACTGATTGTTTCATTCCTACAATCAGATGTTTTCCGTTTTTGAATCCTTTGATTTCCTATCAGTCAGATGGTAAGAAGAGGAGAGAGAAGGGACAAATTACCAGCAGCCTCTGAAAAACCAGAACATGTACAAGACTTCGTTATAGCCAAAGATTTCAGGAAATATTGACAGATCTACTTCTGAGGCAGAATTTCCTGCTTCCTGCCTTGATGGATAAAATACTGACATACACAGATTCATCTGTTCACTTTGAATATGTGCTGACAGAAGCAGTCTGACTTTCAGAGCAGTATACACTCCAGGTGTACACACTCGGGATGTCCCTGACTACACAGAGCAAGACTCTTGCATCCTGTTTGGCATCCCTGGGGACTTAGGAGAGGAAATCATAAGCTGTCACGGACTCAAGATGGCAGGGGTATGAAGGTGACACCCAGCTTTGTGTGCTTGCAGGAGAAGAAGCATTGCCTCCTGCCGGCCTTCAGACCATTTCTGTCTGGATGAAGAGAAGTTGGCTCAGTGGCTAAACTTTAAAAGCCAGGGTTCAGAGTGGTTTCTGTCACTTTCTTTACATTTTAGGTCATTTGTTGCTAACTGTCTGCATCCTCTTGGTCTTCTTTCTTGAGGACTGGTTGTGGCCACATGAAAAGCCTTTTAAAAAAAAATTTAATCCTGGCTTGACTGTGGCAGCATAATATATCTAAAAATTCACTCTTTTTTTTTTTTTTGTAATTCAAGTGGTTTCAACTAGTCCTAAAAATATCAGCCAACTTCTTAGTAGCAAAAGCTGTTGCTTTTTCATCAGTTTGGCATCAGTAGCACTGGTCACACTTACCAGACCGTCTCACTCCAAGCTGTCACAACTCCCAGCAGTTACTGCACACTGAAATGATGAACCTGTTGGTGGAAACCAACAGTTAAAGCTGAAATGAACAGGCAAGGAGAGAGATACCTCAGGAACATTTTTTGTCTGTAGGCCTTTAGAAAACCTTAATTTATAGGAAGCAATACATTGGCATTTAAGCTGTCTAGACATGGGTGCCTACTTTGAATTAATTTTGATGCAAGTTAGACCTTGGGGTGCTTTCCAAGTGCCCAAATATCATAAAAAAAACAATGATTATTTTTGGGGGGCTGTTAAAATAAATAGCCTGTTCAGATATTGTGCTGACAAAGACAGTACAAAAAAAAACTAGACAGACATTCATAAAGTAATACACAGTAAATGTAGTTGCATACATCAGAGGATTTAATGCTAGAGGAGTATAGTTCTAGTCACGAGTATAGTGGGAGTGGAAATTTCTGTGAGAAAATAATATTAAAGAAGCAGGAAATGTTTGGGGTAAGGATATGGTTATTGACACTTAAATCACATCTAAGCTATGCATCTAAAAGCCATTCAAAATGCCTAACCTGGATAAGGGTGTCAGGAAACAATACTTTGTTTGTAGACATCCTGGGCAGCCTTTGGCAGATCCTGAAGAAGCAGAGAAGACAAAAAAAGGAAAAAACCTAGGTGCAATGTATCTTTTGGACTGACAATTCTGTTCTCTTCTGCTGCTAAAATATTGCAAGCTTAAGGAGACTTCAAATAGCTAAAATGCTGTAATTAGAACCTTCTTCTCAAACATGCATTTGCTTCCCTGATGCTATGCATGAGAGTTCCTGTTTTCCTGTTGTTTCTTGGGGCATAAACATTTATTTTAAATTTCTTTTGTCATCTTGGTAGATGCTGTCTGGAGGAGACGTGCTTTCATGTGACACTCTTCCTTCCCGCTGCTGTTTTTGTGGCCTCAAAGGCAAATGCAGGATATTCCTATTCCTTCAATGCATCTCCTTATTCCAGTATCTCTGATCAATCAATTTGCAGTGATGTCAGAGTTTCGAAAGAACTGATGTAACTACCTGAAAGAAATGTAGAATAGACTGGCTCTGAATTTCCTAGCAAGGGCTGAAACATTCTTCAAGCTTGTATAGATTACAGAGGATTTGGACAATTACGCAAGTAAAGTATTGTAAGTACTGCAATGTAAGTATTATTCTGAAGATAGTAAAATGGAATGAGGATGAACATCAGATTGACTTCACTTATATAGACCCCCTGGCACCAAGACCAAGTTTGGCAAAACCCTCAGAAGGGGTTTTTGTCTAATGGGACAGTCTAAATAAAACTGATCCTCTATGCAGAGGCCTGATTTGTACAATCCCTCAAAGTCCCTTCCTTGCTGTGACACTTCTGTGACACTAAACTGTACGACTCCCTAGTGACTTAGCAGGTGATATCCCATGTCAAAACTAAGAATGGGAAAGATAAGAGAACAATTAGCTGCTGGTGTGCACTGATAATCATATTCAAGATTGTAAGTTGCCTTCAGCACATCATTTCTTTATGGCTACACAGGACTGATCCGTACTGAGCAATCCAGTGGGTAAGCTGTGCCAACAAAGCATAACTGGGAAATGTCTCACAGATTCATAAACTGGGAACTGCAGAGACCCCATTTTAAAATTAGCACACAGGTGTACTCCTACCAGCAGCGCTTGGCCTGATTTACCGCATGACCTAATGACTCAAGACCACATGGTTAAACACTGCTGGATAATCGAGCTTAACTCTCTAATAGTTACAGTAAATCATTTAAGTAAACCTTCAAAAGGACAGGTTCAAAGAAAGACCTACTTGGTTGAGGCTATTACAATCTCAGAAATCACAGAAGACTGACATGAGGAATCCTGTCTCTTGGGATGACTAGAGAAGTCCGCTTTATTCAGGATTAACAAGGGAAGGGCTTTCTGTGGGCTGTAACTCGTGATAGCACTGAATTTTCTGTTCATCAGGACGGAAAAGGAAATAGAGGGGGGAGGTGGTGTGGGCTGCCTTACTCTGAAGAAATGGGCAGGAATTATACTTACAGATTATACGGGTTTATCTTCTACCAGGAATTTCATGGCATTAGTTGACCTTGTCTTTTATTCAGTAGTGCTCTTTCTTCTGTAATGTAGACAACTAAAATTGGTTTGCTTCAGCATCCTGTGAAGGTGAGAAGGTAGTGGCAGAAGGGAAACGTGAATGGTCCAGTAAGTGTAGCAAATAGAAAATAGCCATGACATGTTTCAGATAGATGTACCCATGATTGATTGAAAGGCATATAGTAGCAGGGCTAGTGAGCCAGTGATTTGTTCTAAATAAATTAACCCCCGTGGTTAATTAACTTCTGCGTACAAAGATCTAGATTTCAATAGAAGGAGATGCAGTCTGCAAAACAGACAGTGGATTCTGTTTGCCATGCAGTTATCTTGCAACTGTTTACTCCACTATTGCATGAAGACTATGATTAAGAGGAAAGGTTTTATCTGGTCTCACTCAAGGTTTCGGTATATAACTCCAAACTGTTCTGATTTGCATAGCTTAGGTTGTCGGCAAACNAGCCTGTGTGATACCTGAGAAATTTTTGTTTCTTTTAGGAAACCTGGCTTCTCCTTTCCTCAAGCAGGCTCCAGCATATTCTCTTCCTTCTTCTGACCAGAGGGCTGTCAGCATGTTAGCCTGCCGCCTTAACCACAAGTGGAGGTTTTCTTTGTATCTGTCCCCATGTACCAAATTTTCTGCCCTGGTTAAGCGACGAACGTGTCACTGAAAGAGTTACGCTGGTAGAAGTTACAAGACTACACAAAGTTACAAGTTTAATGAGTCTCACTGTCATTCCTGTCACTGCATAACAGGAATAGACCACACTGGTTTGAGTGATATCCCCCATTACTGTCTCAGCGTCAGCAGAGCTTGACACTTCCATTTTACCAGGGCCAGACCGTAACGGCTGATATGGTGCCAGACCAACTGCAAATATTAAGGCCTTTTCTTAGGCTCTGGCATTCCCATAGAGTTCATAGCAACTGGCAGGGGGTTCTGGTCTTTCAGTAGGGTCTGCTTCGGAAGGGGGTTGGGCACTGGGCTCTGGCAGAGGAGGGCAGGGATTTGGTGGTGTGAGCACGAGCGGTAGGGAGGAAAGGGCTGCCTGCCAGTCTGCATGTTGGTGCTGCAGCTCAGGGGAGAAAAGGCAGCAGAGGCTGAAGTGGCTTGCGTCTTCAGGATGTCAGTGGGCTGTTCAACCAGACAATGCCACAGCATCTCCAAGTGAGGCCCCTTCAGTTGGACTAGGTCTGAGTATTGGCGTTTACCTGCCAAGACACAAATTTACAGCATAGGTGTCAGATGCTCCTTGGTACCGGCCTGGGTACGTGTTCTCACTACATGATAAATTTTATCACTGTTTCAGTGATGATTCACTCTACCTGAAGGATAAAGTACTTCATGTTTACCACAGAGAACTGGCATGTAAATAAGCAGTTTATGCGAAGTAGCTGGCACTAACACACTACTACTTATAACCTGAAAAATATGAGTTTTCTGATGAAAGAATTAACTTAGCGTACATTTCAGTGGTAGAAAGGTGCCTCTTCCCTTCCTTACGAGGCTTCTTTACCAGAAGCAGTAGGGTATGGTTTTGCCATGTGGAAGAAGATGGGTGAGGAGGGTTGTAATAGATGTCAATAAAATTCAGAGTAGGTAGGAAAATGTCAACATTTAAGAGTGTTTCTCTGTTGCTTCCATTACCAAAGCAGGTGAGTGTGCCACGAAGCCATCAGGTGGCAGGTTCACAACAAAGGTATAATGTCTTCACAGGCTGCTGAGTGTTTAAGCTATGCAAGCCTTGGCTGCAGCATTGTCATGCGGTGCAGAAGTTCTCAGAGCTTCAGAAATGGCCTGTGAAGGTTCATGGATGAAAAATGCCTTGGGAATTAACAGGCACAAAGACACCCACTGTGGTTCAAGGTGTCTGTCATACACAAATCCCTGGAAACCAGGTACAAAATCTTGCAGAACATCTGAGCTTTCAATGCTCTTTCACTCCTCCCTGGTATCCATTGCCAGCCACTGTCAGGCACAGGACATTGTGCTACATGCCATTTTTGATCCACTGTGGCTTTTTTCATGTTCTTAACCATGCTGTTATATGGCATATTTGTACTTGTACTACTGCGTCTAGACTTGGAGAAGATGGGAATATCTTGTACTCTTTTAACTATTGTTGAAGGGATCTACTTTTTCTGTGTGCATGAGGCTGCAAGAGGCATTTCTGTACCAACACATGGGGTGGGAATAGAGCAACAGCAACGGGCTGAATCAAGTCCATCCTAAGCTCTGAAAACAGAAATGTAGTGGGAAATATTTTTAAGTACAATCTTTAAGGGCAAGATAAAAGTCTTATGTTTAAAGTCCATATGATAAAGAATACCTCTTAGGCAGAATTGCCATTTTGAGAGTTCAATGACTTGTTCTGAGTAAAGAAAAACATTGTTTGGATTTTGAATACATAGGGAAAACTATTTGTTATAAGGAAATTATTAGTCTGTAGATACCAGCTTAGTTAATTTAACTGGGACTTCATTTCCTGTTGTCACAGTTGTGTGAATATGAAAATGACACTGCTGTTTCTAAAGACGGACTGGACACGTTATAATTTTGGCAGGAGGTCCTAACGGTTTGCACATTGCATGCGTCAGGCTGGAAGAGCCTTGGATGAAGCTGCTCACCAACAGAGAAGAGGAGGAATTCAGGTCATTTTAATCACAGAGGAATGAGGATGAAGTAAGATATTATCCTTTCTTTGATTGTTAATGGGCTGCAGGTCATTTGTTGCACACAAGGAGAGGGTGAAGAGGATGGTTGCTCAGACTAACCTGCATGAATCCTCTGTTGTGACGTAAACAAGAAAAGTGGCAGATAAGGCCATAGCCATGTGGTGGTTGTCAGGTGGAGTCAGTTGCCTGCTACTTCTGCCTTCAGGCTGGTCAGCAGGACAAGTGCAAACTGCAGACAGCAAGTTTCTAAGATAGGTTATTGAATATCTGTGTCCATGCCACAAATCAGCTAGGAAGAAAGAAGCCAGGAAGGTTTTCCTGGGGCTCTAGAGCCCTGCATAACTCTCGCCCAAGACCTACACAAACACCTTGCTGTCCCTTTGCCTGGTGCTGGGGTATCCTGCATCCTAGTGAGGAAGCCATGGAGTCCTAAGGAGGAACTTTGGCACCACTGGCAAAACTGCACCCAGCGCCTTCCCTGGCACCTCCGTCCCTCTTCTCCAAACAGCTTCTCAAAATGGCTTCGAGGCCCCTAAGTGCCAAGAACCTGGGATGGGGTGTCCCAGGAATAACCTCTAACCACAAGGAAAAACCTCCTTGTCTCAGGACGATGCTGTTCCTGGTCCATCTTTGTAGCAGGATGGTGGGAATAAGGTTCCTCCTCTTTTACCTGCATAGAGAGTAGAGACAAAAAGAGCTGCCAGAAGGGAGTCCACGAATGCAACAGTGATAGCTGAGGCAGGGAGATCAAGCATCCCGGTAGAATGGGAGGGCCATAGGAAGGTGAAGACTGCACCATGGCCTGCTCAGCATTCACTCTTCTGAGGCAGCAGCCTTGTTTCAAGCTGATGAGACCTGAACCCATTTGCTCCTGTGCGACACCCACCTCAGCTTAGCATCCTATGTATGACTCTCTTAGTGCTTCTGTTGTTCCAAAGGCTCTGGATGCAAGTATAAGAAGTAGGAGAACTGGGGACGGGACAGAGTTGAGGGGTGATCATTTAGGGAACAGTGAGAGCAAGGGCAAGGAGGAGAGGGGAGGGTGACATCTTCTCAGCTTTCCTAAATGCAAGGTTGCTAACATAACCCTGGTGCTAATATAATGATAAGGTTCTCAAATCTTAATGTTCTTCTGTCTCTTGTTCAGTACATGGGTAGATTTAGCACACGAGTATCTGCGTTAACCTTGGGACCATACACTTAGAGCCGTAGAGTGAATTGGTGGTGAAGGAAGACAAACACAGCAGTGTCTGGGCAGGAGGCAACCCACAATTAGGAAGGTGCTTGAGTGCCATTCATCATCATGGTTCAAAGGAACCATGATTGGAAATGTGCGAGTTTGGTAAACAAGCCAATTGCACTAAGAAAATACCTGACTGCCTGTCACCAATTTTGACTTCCAGGGGAAACCGACTTCCAAAACATTGTCATTCAGCACAAGTCTGAGAGGCTGTGATGGTTTTGCTTGGTAAACATTCCCTTACTTAACAAAAGCTATTGCTGGTGAGGAAAGAAAAGGCCAGGTATACTTTTGCTGTGATGTGAAAGCCTGCGGGCAGAATAGTTGACGTTCACTTAAAACCCTATAATTCTGTGAGTAAAGAAAAGAAAATGCACTGAACTGGCAGATGAAATGTACTGTTTTCCTTGCCTTCATGTAAAAGGTCAAGCCGAAAAAAATCAGGAGGTCAGAAATAAATCAGGAGCAATAAAAATAGTCCTTAAAACACTGTGGTGTTAACACGGTGCTTTTCTTCCTGTAGCCTGATCTCGTTGCAGAGCCAGGAGAAAAAACCCTGAGAACATGCCAAAGCATTAAAAGCTATACAATTGCGTTTTGAAGGGCAAGGAAGCAGACTTTGCGGGTAAAGGACTGTGTCTTTCATCTCTCTGGTGGTCACCCAAGGATCTCCTTTGCAATTATAAAGGGTGCAATTTTAAGACCATTTATGTTGCTTGGGAGAGTTTTTCGAACAGTCTCTATGCATTGCTGAGGTAACTTTAATTGCGTTGCGGTTTATGTGATGCAGTTAAACTATCAGCCTTTTATAGCAAACTATCCAAATTAAATAGTCTTGTTTGGGTAAGGGCTGTTAAAATGTAAAGTGGCTTATTGACGTACTTCAGGTTTATTGACCTAACCTTCTGAAGTTACCTTTCATAATGCAGAAAAGTCCCTCTGTGCTTTGCATTCATTTCATAGACTTTATTCACTGGTTTGTCAGGGGGAAAAGCTCAGAGCATCATTTCCTCCCTATGTAGTGAGGAAAAGACCCCTGGGATTGTGCATCTCCAAAGAGATTCAGCTCTCCAGCTGAACCACTCCATAGGGTTTCAGCTTTAGCTTGCAGAGCAAGTTTTCAGCCATCTTTTCTACAAGGAAGCCCAGGTCAGACACATGGTATTTGATTCTCAGTTTTATGTAAAATGTTAACAGCAGCTGTGTGTTTTCCACTATTAGACATGAATAATTAGAATAGCTTTTTATGCCACCTCGCTAGTTTATTACCACAGAAGGTTTTGTGCATCTCCTTTGGATGCTCTGATCAGACACAGATTATTTTGTAATGGGTTTCTTTCTGAAGCTAATCTCCAAGAAGGAGGAGTAGAAGGCTGAGACCTGGAAGGTGACATGAGTATGAAGAGGGTCTGTCCCTTCATAGCCGTGACTGGCACACATTAAGACAAGCTAGATGAATTAACCTTTTCCTCCCTGACGTCCATGGGCTACTCTCCATTCTCTGAATTTTGACTAACCTTTTTTTCATCGCCACCCTGCAGGTGATGGCTGTGTGTCTGAAACACACTACACAACCTAGTCCAATTTTGACATGTATCTACCTGCACCTGATTCTCCACATGGTTCATATATGTTAGCACTCTGATGGAGAGATTTGTTCTTGAGGTCTGCTCTCTGCTAGAGCTGTTTACCCTTTGTGATTTAATCCTTTTCCTTTCTCAGAACCGTGATT
>Ga0065711_1030134_pt1 | contig 33571 bp, 22 predicted proteins | sample Hoacrofraction12_FD_59098 | JGI IMG/M metagenome (GOLD analysis project Ga0065711, IMG submission 59098) | Hoatzin crop microbial communities from Cojedes, Venezuela - Epithelial fraction 12 v2 (version 2) | ecosystem: Host-associated > Birds > Digestive system > Esophagus > Crop | place...
GATATTCAAGACCCGCCTGGACAAGGTCCTCTACAACCTACTGTAGGTGACCCTGCTTCAGCAGGAGGGTTGGACTAGATGACCCACAGAAGTCCCTTCCAATCCCTACCATTCTGTGATTCTGTGATTCTGTGATTCTGTGACAATGTTTAGGACACATTCCTTGAAGCTCTGGGTTCTAATCTAACCAGATCTCACACAAAATACAGAAAAAAAGAACACAAACCAAAGACCAAGAGCAGTCACCCATCACTTTCTTCTGTATGTTTGAGTACCAAGGAAAATACAGAACTGGGATGCAATGAACATCTCAGCTATGTTTTGTAACTATAAGCCCACGTTTCTGCTGTCTGTGGGCACTAGCCATCATTTATTTATGCTCATTAAACATGAATAAAATGATTAGTCCTGTCACCCTGATGGTCATCATTAGTCACACTATATGTCTCAAAGAACCTCCCTGATTAGAACTGCTATGCTATGCACCCCTCTGCTCACGCAACCCAGAGGTCACCACTTCACCTCCACAAAAATTAAGCAGTGTTCTCATATTCATGCTCAGGTAAATCCTTTGTCATAAAAACTGCGAGACCTGAAATCCATTTTCCTTTGAAGAAGATCCTGCACTCTCTCACACGGTTCACTTTTCATTACAGAAGAAACATTTGAAAATCAGATGTTCATGGACCTGAACAGATAACCTCACAAGACCCCTACAGCTTCCTTCACTAATTCCTTGCCTCTCTTCCTTCAAGACCTCCTTTGGCCATGACTTCCCGAAGACTCTCCATGTGAAAAGCAATAATGTTTGGTGGCAAGGAACATTTTAGCAACACAGCCTTAACTTCTCCTAAATTCATTTAGCAACTCTAATGAAGCAAACTGATGCTCAGGTTGGAACAGTTCCTCCATCCCTACAGCACTACATGTTTTAATACGCCATTACAACTATTCTGCCACATATCTGCTTATTTGCACTCTTTTATCTTATATCCCTGCTACTCTGCAACAGATGTTATGGGTCATTATGCATCTGTATTTTTGTAAGAGGTGCTTTTTAACTAGAGCTGTAAAGATAACTCTATACTATTTTTTTCATACGCTTAAAGTATTAATTTTGCAAAATTTAAACACATCAGGCTCAACATTCAGGGCATTTTGCTAGCAGTTTTATATCAGCAGGAGAGCTTTTTTAACATGATTTCCACACGCTATAATTGGGTGGATCGGTCCCTTAGCATAACTTATTTAAGAAGTCATTATTCAATTCTGACTCTAAATGACAATCCATTCATTGTAAGTATTTGCCTAATGATTCCAGTTAAAGATTGTTAGCTATCTTTTCCCCAAAGCATTCACTTGGAGTACTCAAGGGCCACTGTATTGATATTCTGTAGTTATGAAAGGCAGAGGCAAGCAATTATCCAATTCCTAAAATTTAATGAAGCTCAGGTGGATTTAAAACCACAGTCTGATTTCCGTGTTGTATTCAAGGTCTACATGCTGTAGGTTCCATGCTTTAGAAAATTATGCAATAGGTTTGTTGTTCAAATTACTTGTTGTTTTTTTTTTTTTTTTTATTATTGCACTTTCTCAGGACATTTTCCTATAGAGCACTGTGCTACTTTAAATGGGTAATGCTCATTTCTGTGCTACTTGCTTATCTAGTTCCAGTGCCCTCTGAGAGAGTCAGAATGTGTTTTACTATTTAAACCATTAGCAATTTTTCAGCACTGCCTAGGGATGGTTTTATCTTAAAACTGACAAACTGCTTATAAATTGGCATCAGTGTTCAAACCAAAACCAAAACACTTTCATTTCTCTCTCAGAAAGTAAGCAAATAAATAAATGTAGCATTCATAAGTGTCCTGGTTTTGGCTGGGATAGAGTTAATTTTCCCCCCAGTAGCTACTGTGTTTTGGATTTAGCATGAGAAGAATGTTGGTAACATTGATGTTTTTAGTTATTGCTGTGAAATCAAGGGATTTTTCCAGTTTCTCATATTCAGCTAGTGAGCTGGTGTGCAGGAGCTGGGAGGGAGCACAGCCAGCCAGCTAGCCCAAGCTGACCAATGGAAATATTCCATATCATAGATGACATGCTCGGTTTATAAATGGGGGCTACTCTGGGGCCAGGAAGCTATCTGCTCCTCTCTCTTCTGTGAGTTTGAATCATCTCTTGTCTGGGAGTTCGAAATTTTTTGGGAATTTGCACTTTCCAGGGTTTCTGTGATTGCGCTCCAGGACTGGCTGTGAGTTGGTCATTGAGTGGTGAAGAAAATTGTATTGTATATACTTTATTTTGCATATTCATTATTATCATTATAATTACTAGTATTAGTATTTCCTTTGTTGCCATATTAAACTGTGTTTATCTCAATCCATGAGTTTCCCCTTTTGGTCCATTTCTCCTCCCCGTCCTGCTGGGGGGCAAGGGGAGGTGTCAGTGAGTGGCTGTTTAGTGTTTAGTTGACAGTTGCCAGGTTAAACTACAACAAGAAGTTAACAGTAATTAAGTTGAGCTTTGTTTGGGTCAATGCTTCTTGATTGCAGCAAAGAAGTGACACCTATGAAGGGTAGAAAGCCACTTCACTTTGTATTATGGAAGGTACACAGATGTGGACAATTCAGAGGGCATTCGTTTGAGGAGAATCCGTGGTGTTTCAAGGGAGCCTGAAATTCGAGAAGAGTTCTTTTTTTTGAATAGAAAGTCTTCTTTTTGTAAAAGCAGTGGGCTTGAAGTATGTTTATTTAACCACACTGTTGAAAAAAAATGCAGCTGTGAGTGAGAAGATAACAAGTGAAAAAACACAAGGAAGCTTGGTGCCTAGGATTATATGCGTTGATATCTGTTCACAAACCATGCATCTATAGGTCCCTCAAGCATACCTTTAAACATTTGGTCACTTGGAGTTGAAGGCAAAGCACTGGGGGTTATTTTGGCTGTCAGCTCTAAATAACAACCAACTCCCTATTCCCTTCTGTTTAGCATATACTTCACAAACAAGGAAGATCACATTCTGCTACAAAATGTTAGGCTGTAGTGATGGGCGTAATGACCTTTATAGTGTGCCACATCCTGCAGAAAGTTACGTGCAATGATGTATTAGATTATGTTTTCCTCTCTGACCATACCACTCTCTACTGGAGTATTTTTTTTACAATTGCTCAGATTGCCTGGGAAATTGGATTCTAGTTTACAAGCAGTCTTTTCATTACTTTTTTTTTAACTAGCAGCAATACATTGGAATTTATGCTTTGTGTGCTGCACTGTACATTTATGGAAGTGTCAAGTATTTTACTGCTCTGGAGTATTATATGCGCCATTATTATACAAAGGCACATCCTTTTGCCCATGCATTTTGCCACTAGTTTCATGTGGTACAGTATATTCTTTAGGGACTCTACTTTTCCAGGAAGGTGTTAGACACAGCAGTGAGTAGCACACAGCAACACCAATTTACTAGAAAATTTTGTTTCAAAATATTCAAAGCCCTTTTGGAGCACTTGATGCAGAAAGATATAGACACTAACCAGGTACTGGAGAGTATGCATAAGTTGCAGTTTTTGGGGGGAGGGAGTGGGGAGGTGTGTGGGTTTTTTTTCTTTTCTCCTCTATACAAAATAGATCTGTTCACACTGAACCACTACCAAGCTTATCACCTCAATTTTACTAAGAATTTGTTGCAGATAGACCAAAGGCTATGTTTAACATGGTCACATTTATTTCAGTGAGCTTTTGAATGTAGAAAGATTTCGTATTGCATGCTTAAATGACATGTTAGTACATATCTTTTGACATTTACAGAGCTGCCCAAACTGAGGATAGCCTTTACTCAGCTTAAAATACCCATTGGAATAGACAAATTTTGGACAGGAGTAAACCATCTGTTTAAATATTTCAGAGATTCAGTAAGAACACAAATCAAAGGAAACATTGGTTTTATGTCCATTGATCGTCTGAGAAAATAGTGTGGTTTGATACCTCATAAAGTGTCTTCACAGATCTTTCGCTATCAGCTCGTTTTCGCAGTTAGTCCTAAGGCATAGCCCTGAGCAACCTGACCTGTCATTAGCCCTGCTTGGAGCAGGGAGTGGATCAGGAGACCTCAGTAATCTCCCTCTGTCCCTAAAACTCTACTGCCACAGCAGAAAAGAAGATTCCTAGGTGCTTTCAAAATTATAAACTGCTAATCTATAACGTCCTCTTTATAAGCAGTGAGATCTTAGGAGTATAATATTTTAGCTGTACTGAATGAATTTCCTTTTAATATACTGGTAAAGTCACTGCAGTTCTTGAAAAAGGCAAAGTGAAAGGGTTCGAAATTACTGGCCAGCGCCACTCCCCTGATAGCACTATTCTCTAAATACAGGCTCTGTGTACTTAGCTGCCTTCTGCTTCCCTCTTGGCAAGACTCTGCTTCTAGACTAGAATTTCTCCTTCTTGCTCCTATGTCTCTCCTTACTACCTTCTATGCTCTATCTTCCTACTTGCATTTCTATTTTTCTCCTTGTTTATAAAATAAACCTTTCTGAGTTTTAAATAGTAACACTATTTTAGAATTGATTTGTAAAGTACCAGGAAGAAAAAAAAAAAACAAACCACCTTAGAAACTGCTGAAATGTTCCAGGAAAAATCGTTCCCCATCCCCCCTCCCCCCCCCTTTATGCATTAGCATATAATAACAAATAGGTACTGTTGGGTTAAATATGAGAGATCCAGTTTTGCTGTAACTCAACATATTCGACCGAACATGCTTCCCTGCTTCTCACATTTTCATCAGGTGAAAAACGCTGTTTGCATAGCCTATCGGCAACCATCTTATTTCAACAAGAAATTCTACCTCAGCTACAAGAAATCTCTCCTGTGATGTGCCCCTATGAAAAGATTCTCTTTCAAGTAGCTGATATTTTTCTTTCTCCCTACTTTCAAACCATCTTCTGAATTTTTCTCTATAATCAGGCATTTGATTTTCTTATAATAAACTGACACTATCTTAAAAGAAAAAAAAAACAAACACATTTCTTAGGACTTTCTCTTTCATTTTCTGTGAGATACCAAACCTAACTGAGGTAATTGTGACAGTATTTCTTCTAGTTTCTTCAGACCTTGCCGAGATGCATTTCATCCAAACCTATGCTCAGAAAGCCAATTTATTCAACTTTTCTTTCTCATTTCTACTTCAAATGTCACTTTTTTTTTTTTCTCGAACTATTAGATTACATACCACTAAATTGAGAAATAACCTTAATCGGGGCATTTCCCAAGGAATGGAATTAAACCTAATGATACTTATCAGCAAGAACTGCTGCTTAATTGGGATAGTAATTCGCTTAACTGGGATGCCTGTAGGTTATTTACTGTAATCAGATAAGGGCATCTGATCCTTATTTTCCTGAGAAGGTTATCAGAAGTGCTAGTTCTAGAAAGATGTTGCAATTATATCAATGCAGTATTTCAAGTGTGATACCCTCATTTGAGCTGTTGTTCACCTGTTCACAGCTGCACTGTGTCTACATTCACCGTACAGGCTATACCACAAGCATCCTCCTTTGAGGCACATGGGCTGAAGAGGTGACATCCTAAGTGTTCCCTAACCCTTATGGATGGGTAAAGAATATATCAGCTCATACTGTAAATGAACTGAGAACATCATTTGAACTGCCTGACAGCAAGATAACATAACCAGCATTGGACTAAACGAATAGTTTAATAATGGCTAATAATGATTACGCAGTACCTAATGACAGCTAATGGATTGTTCTTGTAAGGTCTGTGAGGATGCCCATATGCAACAAGAATTTGAGTAGTGTTTCAGTGAGCCGCATCCATTTTATAACTGCAAATGTAAACTTCTCTCTCTGAGCTATTTAGAAGACTATACTCTCTGGGATGGCTAGATTAAAAGTGTGTTTAGGAAAGTGTTTCAATATGCTGCTTTCATTCACTGTGTTTTAGCTCACTTGGTCAAATACAACAAAAGTTGAACTGCTGGCAGAAGACACGGTATCATTTTCAGCTCCTTAATGAGACAATAGTTTTGAGATGGGTAGGGCAACAGAAAGCTACTTCAGAGTCAAAATAGCATTTTGTTAATTATACTCCATCACAGCATTACGTAGATTAAAGTATTCAGCCTCTCAGTACTAGACATAATGGAACCAATCATGCAAAGCATCACTGTCAAGATAGAGGTTGTTACAATTAGGACTAAAACAAACCAAAACCAACCTTTTTTTTCATTATTAACAATTTTACTGCAAGTTGGGTGCACGAGTTTAAAAATTATAGCTAATGGACAATCCATTTGTGATTGTTCTCATCATGTAATTAATTCACTGTTACTCTTTTCACTCAGTTGAGTGTCTTGCTTTGCTTGGAAGGCAGGAGTTTAGTCCACCTAAGCCTGCTACTCAGGGTCCTTGGGAAAGGAAGGGATGAAGAATGATTAATTTCATTAGTACAGATCACTTATCCAGCCATTCACAAACCAGTAAGAATGACAGTGAACATGAAAACCATGCTTTCTAACATGCAGAGTTAATGCCTGCCACCCTAATTTCAAAGATCTTAGAAAGCAATTATTCTTTCTTTTGCTTTTCATTCTCCAGTGGACATTTCTGCTTCATTACACAGGACTGTGCTGAGGCCAAGAACCATTTGCAGACCTTGTCTGAAATTTTAATGAAAAAAGAAAGTAATGCAATCTGGATATTTCCATAAAGTAGAACTACATCTCATTCTTTTTATTTTTTTGCAGCTACTGATGTAGGAACGAAGCTTTGTAAATTCATTGATAATTCACCTGGATTCACAACAATCTGCATGACCACTACAGTTTCTTGGATAGGGGAAAGATAACATTAGCTTATAAAAATGGTCTGATAGCCATTTTTCAGCTATTCACGTTATGTTTTCCACTCAGTGATCTCATCCCAACAATAACTCACAGAGCCCATACGTCTTCATTGCAGGACCTCACAAATAGTCACGAAACAGGCAAGCAAATGCATAAATGTGCAGATAATTTTGAGGCAGCGTTTATACACTGAATCATACAGATATTCTTCTTGGTCCTGCTGCTACTGACATCTTCTGACATAACATTCTCCACCTGACTAATTTACCCAAATAAAACAAAGTATTTCTTTTTAAATGTTCCATTTCACCAATACATTCTGGCATAGATCTCTAGGACAGCTGAATAAAGAACAACCTCAAGCTATTTTTGTATGCTTTTAGAGATTGATCAAGCTTTTGAAATGACTGTATAGCAGAGGAGATATTGAGCTCCTTCTAGCAGCCACCAGAGATGCTGTGCTACATGCAGCAATACTGTAGAGCTTCTACAGAATATTCCTAGACATCAATACTTTGAGACACATTTGTGAAAAAAAAAAAGCTTTTTAGTCAACATACAGTCTGTTATCTGACCCAGATCCATTAGTGCATATGACTGGTGATGATGACAAAGGCTGTAAAGCTCTGGCAGCTCTTTTCCAGCAGTCTAGGGCTGCTGTCACTACCAGAGCTCATTTGAATTCCATGTTTCTGTAGCAGAGCTCTGCTCGCGCTCTTTACAAAGCAGCCAACAATCAAGGAGCAAAGGCTCCTTGATCTTACTGTCAGATGAATGTTTCCTGTCAAAAATATGGACAGTCTCTGAAATCTACAGTAAATGATATGGATGTACCAGTTAGTGGTATAGCCATATCATATGGATATACCAGTCAGTTCTTTTTGAGCACAAACCTAATAGTACGCTTGTCCCACCTTCAAACTCTCTGTGGGAGCCAGCTGAACCATAAACACATGGTGGGACAGTCTGGATACTTCTTGCTCTATATTATAGTCAGTCCTCCTTCTTACCTAGTAGCAACATGCTGTTTACTGTAATCCTATTTAGGATTTGTTTCAGATTGTCTGCCTTGTCTCAGAAAGGTACGTGAACATTAAATATACTGTTCATTAAACAGCAGAGTCCTAACACCCAAGAACACTTTGCTGTTGTGTTGGATACGTATCCCAAGTGCTTACAAAACAATACTAAAGATTTATTTTTTTAGTTTTAGAGTAAATAAACAGAGTGAAACCCTCCCCTGCTGAAGATGATAGAATATTTTGTATTTTGTTTCTTTTGATCAAAGGTTCATTGCAAGACAATAATGCCAGGCAAAAATATATACACATATATAATTTGGGGAAAGGATGTTCTGTCTCATTATGGGAGAAGAAACTGTTTTGATCAAGGGGTGTATCTAAACATAGTGAAGGAAGGGGTTAAAAGGGATTTTAGTAGAAGTAGCATTATCTAATAGTTGCAGTCCATTTAAAGACAATTGATAGTGCCTATCTATTGTCTAAATTAACTGAAGCAGAGAGTCTTTCATCTCCATACAAAGGGGTTAGTTCCTGATAGGGGCTGGGAGTCGCCTAGAACCAGTCAAGACCGACCCCACTGTATGGATGGGAGCCAAACGAGAACGGAGTTTGCGCAGAAACAAAGGTCAATCAGTGGACACCGTGATGAAGGGGATGGGCCTTCATCTTGGGACCCTCAACGCCACCAGTAGGAAGCACTGCGCAAGCGCAGCTGGGAGGAGACTATGGAAATTATTTCTTGGAACTAATTATAATATGGAAATTATTTCTCAGAACTTATTTTGATATGCAATGAGGATAGATGCATATCTATAGGAGTATTGGGAAATCTAATATATATGTAATATTTGATTGTATAAATTGAAGAGACACGTTGCTGCTCGGTGCGCACGACTTTGGTGGGACTACCCTCTGTGCTGCCCGGCACCGAATAAACATATCTACTTTACAGTCTTACAGATTGCGGAGTCTGCTTTCTGCACGTCAATAGAACTAGGAAAAGACTGATCTAGAATGAATAACAGATATGGTACTATCACAGTATCAATGGACAGCACTTGGATCATATGACCACAGTGATATCCCTGTAGAAAAATATCCCTCCTCTTAGCTAGAGCTTGAGATTCAGTCCCATTAACAGTCAAAAGCAACAAACTAGTTTGCTGAAGGAAGAGGTCTTCACCTTCCAACCGTCTCCTTTGTGCCGACATTAGCTGTGGTATAACTTCGTGGTGAGACACATTAGAGAATTTATCCCATCAAGAACATCCGGATTGAGGGGAACACAAGAAAACTACCCTGTTTCATGACAGCTTACAGTCACAGAGAAATTAAGTTATCCCAGACAACATCTAAAACACCGCAGAGAAACTGACTTTTGACCAATTTCAGTAATTATGGTTATCACACTGTGCTGCGTGGACTAGCTTGTGTCAAGCTATCTGGAGCTGTTTCAGTATTAGTATTATATCCATTATAAAATACAGATGTATGCAGGGAGAATTTTTAGGCTGTATGACAAAAATGTTCTTTTTTTAAAAAAAACTAGTGTTTTATTATATAATTACAATATCTAATCTATGCAATTAGTATACTAGGAATAGTTATTAGTATTACAATTTTATATCAGTGTGGATCTTTGTCAAGTTCAGGATTCCATTGTGGTGGTTTTCTTTTTTATGCAAAATAATGTATTAATTTCTAAATGAAAAGAGTCTCTGTGGAGTTGAGACAAACAAACAAACATAGCAGATGGTTATTTCATTACTAAAATCACAAGTAAAATAATTCTACATTTTCTACAGTAGTTGTCCATATGACAAAATAGACACATATTACAGAAGTATCTGCAGCACATTAGTCACAACTTTATGTTTTTTGGTAGTTATTACAATTAAGTCAACATAATTAATCATGTGTTAATAATTGCATTTCACAGCTATTTCCAAGTTTTCAGAACTTTTTTTTTTATAGTGGAATATTGTCTGCTGAAAAGCAGTATTTAAATATGTATTTGGGGATTGAAAATCAAGCTCTTTAACACCCGTAGTAGGGTACCTATCTTTTGGATTGGATCTAGTCTCAGTCCTCTTGAACATTCACACAAAAATGTCCATATACCATAATGCTTAATTCCAAATGGATACGCATGTTATAAAGCAAGCAGCTTGGCTCTGTGCTCCTGTGGTCAGGACAGTGGCTGGCTTAGGGTGTGAAAGACCTAAGGTCATGTACTATTGAAGTGTACAAAAGCACTAAAGGATGTTTAATGGGTTCCACCTTAAGACGAAGAGAAGAAAAAAGTCAGAATACATATGGTCAACTGTGTAATGCTGGGTGAAGAGACAAATATCATTTCTTGATCCAAGCACTGATCTGTTTATTCCCTGAAGCATGAGATTATGAAGATGAATGAAATTCTCTTCATTGTCATTTTTCAGCACAATATGCCACATGCATTATCTGACATTCACAATTCAACAGCATTTTACATTTTAGAAGGTATATCAAGACCACACTGCTCTTTTCTTCAAAAATACGAGTTCAAATAGCTTTGTGGATTTTCCTTATGTGAAAGAAATGACAAAATCTTTTCCTGTTATGAGCTTAGACAGCTCATAGCCACTTAAATAAGACATATTTCCACAGCATACTTTAAAATATTTTCTCAGTTACAATGATTTTATTTACAGCTGGCTTTACACTTAAGTGGTCTTGAATTTACACATAAATTAAATCAGTAACTAAAACTAAATTCTTCAGGATATTAAATTTTTGCACATTTAAAGCACTAGGAGGCATAATCTTACTATGACCTGGATGCAAAACTGTACTACTAGCTATATTAACTAGTGAAACAAGAAAGACAACGTATTTAATTCCAAACTAAGAATATATTTCATTTTCATTAAAGAATTGCAGGATTTATCACAGCTGAAGAAATATCTTGCCCTGAAAAATAGTGTAAAAATGTGATACTTTGGAACATTCAAAATGAATCATAAGTTTGTGCCAAATTTGCAAATAACTTTCACTGAAAAAAAACAATTCTTGCATCCAAGCAAACACTTCATTTGGCAATAAAGATAAAATTAATTAAAAAGAACAACATTTAGAAAATACCAAAAGCCAAAACCAAATTGTTTAGATTGAATGTTGTTTTAATCCAGCAACCTAACCCTACGCTGACTGAATGACAAATTCATTTGTATTTTTAAAAACTATTCTCATAACAAGAAGATATATATTCATCTTGTTGTTTTGGGGTTTTTTTTTTTGTATATAGTATATCTACAAGTAAGAGAGGGGGTAGCATTTTACTAAAGCAATGATGTCCAAAAGTCCCAAATTGTTCTTATTATTTAGCTTTATCAGAGCTATTTTATTGTTTGCTTTTTAGCTTTGAAAAACCCAAAACAAAAAGGAAGACAATAACTGTGATTGTCTGACAGAGACTTTGTCCATCATAAAGTGCGGGTAACTGTTTGGTTTTTACAGCCCCTTTCAACAATTGAGTTCAAAAATTGCAAGAATGCCAAGTGCGCATAATTATATTCATGTAGTTCTGCAAGGAAAATCTTAAAGATCCATCTCACAGATAAGTAAAGTTTAGCTGTGGTAATTCTGATGGCTCCCACTTTCAACTAACTTTGTTCTCGGGTGCTTATTGAAAATCATGCCTTTCACACAGGGATGGCTCAGTGGTTCATGAACCAATTTACAGCACTACTTTCTAAAGTAAACAAGTCCTCAATTTCAGTTTTCCTTCATTCACCAGAATGTAATTTGCAACAGTTTAGGAGCTGTCACACAAGCACCTGAACTGTGCTAGCAGTAGATAGAGAGAGACAACTGAGAGGGATTTTGGAAACTGGAAAGCAATGCTGCGAGGGGCAACTCTTCCCAGCTAAGCCATTCCCAGAGCAAATCAGAGCCTTCAGATAGCAATTCAGTGCATGCTGAGAAGACAAGCCTCACTTAAATCTTCAGCAATGATCCAAACACAAGTACAGATGCAGTTACAAATTTATTAATCATTAACTATTTAATAATATCTTAATTATCATTGAAGCCAATTATTTTTCATCGACTCTCACAAAAGCTTGTGAAGTTCATGTACTTTTTTCTGTTTGACCTGTTATAAGTGTCCCTTTTAGGCAATGTATACTTCTTTGCTTAAACCTAAAATTGTTCTAAAGAATGTATCTTCATCCAGATCAAAAGGATGATAACTACTATAAAATACATTATTAATTCATGAAAATGCTTTTCTTTTCTATGAGCAACACACTGTAAACGGATGTTCATTGATTTCCTTCTGAATCTGTGTGTTTTATTAATGTGCGGTGATGTTATGCCCAAATGGGCAGCCCAGAATGGCAGAAACTTCCCCTAGGGGAAACTGAGTTAACATGAAAGAAGAAAATCCATAATCATAAATTTTCCTTAGATAAAATTCCCAACTATGTGAAATAAGATACTATTATTATTAAAATGGCAATGTAATAACTGACCTAAACTTTTCACCTAAAAAATCACTTTCCACACCTAAAGCCACTATCTCAGTAATGCTTTCACTTATGTATCTGTGTTTGCATCTCTATGTCATTTCTAACTGGAGTGCCTTCAGTGATCATACCCCAAAGTAGCACCTTGACACTACTAACAAAGATCATGGTTAAAAAATGCTTTTCCTCTAACCCTCTAAAGCAGCATTTGAAAAGCTGTCACATATCTTCTATTAGTTACTTCAGAGCTAGTCTGGCACACCCATTGCCATCTGATTACCTCTTAAAATCTTGATAAGCATAATTAGTATCTTAATATCTTTGCACTGCACAATTGCATTTTAATATCTTTGTGTTTAAGATGACAATGTAAGAAAAACATGTTCTTTCAAGATATAAATGAATGAATTTCATGACTTAGCTCCATTTATAAGACCGCAATATTCCAAGCCTAGAATTCCTACTGAATAAAATCTTAATATGAAGTGGTTTCCCAGTAGTAATTCTCTTTTCATCTGCCGCTTTTGAAATAATGTAGAGGTGCAAAGTCTGTCTGCTGTACTACTGAAAACACACAAGCACAGACCAAGAAAAACCACATATGTGGTACTTATCCTTTCTAACCATTAAACAAATTTGGCTGGGTAATGATATCAAATGAAAAGGAAAATGCATAGCTATTACCCTCCCTACTCCCTCAAAGCTTGGAAAACACTGTAGAGCTTCTTTTGTTCTGTTTTCTTTTGCAGAACACTTTTATGCTGATCACATAAGTAAATGAACTTTCAGACACAAAACTTTCAAGACATAAAATGAAAATAATTCATTATTGAAAATATGTGCTTTAGAATCATAACAACATAAAACACAGCAAGCATGTGAAAGCTTGCTTTGGATTCATTTGTGAAAATTTTCCATAAGCAGAGCCATGGAAAGGAACAGGACTGCTACTGTAGCACTGGCTTTTTTGTGGTTTTAAATTTTTTTTTTCCTTTTCTGATAGGTCAGGAGTCTCCTGGGGAAACAGAAAGATTTTGCTAAATGTTCAAATTGTTAATGACCTAAAATTCAGTTAAATATTAATTAATTCAAGTAAAATGGTCCTCTTCCAGATTAAAGCTTATGTAATCAGCATACTTTATCCTCCTAACAGAGAAAACTTTAAAACATGCTCCTGTTACATCTCAGTAATTGATGGGCACAGCAGGTATTTTAAGAAAACACTTGGTATACCAAAACTGGCTTTGAGACATCCCGTATACGTCTGGAAATGTAAACCAAAGTGACACACGCCTGAGAAAGGTTCCATAGCCTGCAGAAGCAGTAACATGGTGTCACCGGTCTCTGGTGTAGGCCTTTGGCCCATGCACCTACTGCTTTCCCAAATAATTCCTCAGCATGGGCCAGTAAACAGTCCAAACAGGCAACGTGAGCATGGCCACTCGCCTTAGAGAGTGATTTTAGCCAGGTGGATGGGAGTGTTGTCATGTCCCATCACCACCTCTTTCTGGTCATGTTTTGTCTACTTTTGTGTAGCTTTGAAGTCTCTGACAGTTAAAAGTCAGAACATTCATGTGTAATGGCAAGGAAATTAAACACTGGGATCCTAGGGAGACGATGGGTGGAAATAATAAAATGTTACTATAGTACGTATCTCCTTTTTCCTTCTCAATAGTTTAAAGATAGTTACCTAAACTTAGACTCACAAAAGCATAATAACAGGATGGTTACAGGCTGTGGTGTTGAATGCTTTTGTCTATATTGTCACTGTTTTTTAGTGGTATGAAAGCAAGGCAACGGGTAGGAAAGCATCACGTAAAGGAAGATTAGTTAGACTGCTATACTAAAGTAAACCTGGTCAATCACCTCTATAATCAAGTCATTAAGAGGAATGTAAAACATGTTTACTGATACATATATTTTAGTTCTAAATAGTGAAATGAGCAACAAGTTTAACATTTACCATACTTCATTTAATTTTGTATCCAACTGGTATTATGTATATATGTACATGTATACATGTATATAAAAACACCAATGTTGCTGAAAAAAATTACTTATAGTTAAGTGAAACTATACACTTGAATCGGAGGGAATATTTTCACCAAGTTCTTTTTCTATTGCTTAAGATTCTTCCCAGTATCTAGAACCTGATTTAAAAAATGCAGTTTCTCAATATTAATAATTGGTTTACTCTACAACAGTTTATCCTGGCTTTTAATTTCTCTGAGGCACAATAACGTAGACTGATGAAAACAATATTAAATGACTTTTCATTCATGACTTTAGATTAAACTCCCTTCCCACACACATACAAATTTTTGTATCTCTCACAGGCAAATAGAGGATCATTAGCATTCTAAACAAATGTTTTCCAATAAAATGATGAATAAATAAAAAAAAAGTCAAAAAAGTCAATTTTCTGACTGAAACCAGACAACAGCTTTGAGTTCAGGACACAGATCTCTTTCAAAGACTAGAAAGACAAGAAAGAGCTCTGGCAAGAAAAAATCTAAATAACAAAATCAATGGCAGATAGATCCTTCAGAATGTGAGCAAATCACTTCCAAAGTAATCCATTCTTCGGACACATCAGTACTGTGCTATTAGTTCAGATTTATAAAAGAACAGAGTCACTGTTTTTTTTTCCTGACTAACAATGACAGAAGCCAGCCAATAGCTTTTTTCCTGGGAGACATAAATTCAGCCTCCAGCTGTTCCAGTTCATGACTCCTGACAATGCGGAAAACACACTGCTTGCCAGGGACTGAAGTCAGTGGCCTGGGAATTAAACTCTGGGATCAGTCACACTTAAACCATCTTAGAAAGGAAAATTGCATGGGACCTTGGAGTCTCTATAGGCAGACAATGAAAGTACATAAGCGAAGTGAAATTTGCGTGCAGCTTGTAAGCTATTTCTGCCTGGAATATTCCACAGAAATATGATGCATTTTCACAGAGCTGGCATGAATGTGAGAAGGAAGGATGTAAATACAAAGTACTTTCAGCTTTGATTAATTTCTTGCAAGAATCATGAGTAAAAAAAATACAGATTATGCTTTTAGTTCCTATATTACCTAGTATCTTATTCTATGACCAGATGACCCGCCTAGTGGATGAAGGAAAGGCTGTGGGTGTTGTCTGCCTGGACTTTAGCAAGGCCTTTGACACTGTTCCCCACAGCATCCTCCTGGAGAAACTAGATGCCTATGGTTTGGATGGGTGTACGCTTTGCTGGGGAAAAAACTGGCTGTATGGCCAAGCCCTGAGAGTTGTGGTGAACGGAGTTAAATCCAGTTAGTGGCCAGTCACAAGTTCTGTTCCCCAGGGCTGAGTTCGGGGCCCAGTCCTGTTTAACATCTTTATCAATGATCTGGATGAGGGGATTGAGTGCCCCCTCACTAAGTGTGAAGATGAAACCAAATTGGGCGGGAGTGTTGATCTGCTGGAGGGTAGGCAGGCTCTGCAGAGGGATCTGGACAGGCTGGATTGACGGGCCGAGGTCAGTCATATAAGGTTCAAGAAGGCCAAGTTCTGGGTCCTGCACTTGGGTCACAACAACCCCATGCAATGCTACAGGCTTGGGGAGGAGTGGCTGGAAAGCTGCCCGACAGAAAAGGACCTTAAGGTGCTGGTTGACAGCCGGCTGAACATGAGCCAGCAGTGTGCCCAGGTGGCCAAGAAGGCCAAAGGCATCCTGGATTGTCTCAGGAATAGTGTGGTCAGCAGGAGCAGGGAGGTGATCGTGCCCATGTACTCGGCACTGGTGAGGCCACACCTGGAGTACTGTGTTTGGTTTTGGGCCTCTCACTACAAGAAGGACATTGAGGTGCTGGAGTGTGTCCAGAGAAGGACAACGAGGCTGGTGAGGGGTGTAGAGAACAAGTCTCATAACAAGTCTTATGAGGAGCGGCTGAGGGAACTGGGGCTGTCTAGTCTGGAGGAGTTTGAGGGGGGACCTTACTGCTTTCTACAACTACCTGAAAGGAGGTTGTAGTGAGGCAGGTGTTGGTCTCTTCTCCCAGGTAACTAGTGATAGGATGAGAGGCAATGGCCTCAAGTTGCATCAGGGGAGATTTAGATTGAATTTTAGGAAAAATTTCTTTACTGAAAGAGTGGTCAGGCACTGGAACAGGCTGCCCAGGGCAGTGGTGGAGTCACCATCCCCAGAGGTGTTTAAAAAACATGTAGATATGGCTTTTCAGGACATGGTTTAGTAGGCATGGTGGTGTTGGGTTGACAGTTGGACTTGATGATCTTAGAGGCATTTTCCAACCTTAATGGTTCTATGATCCTATCATCAGAACATTGTCTCTTTAAGTAACTGCTAACCGAAGTATGATACCTTAAACATCATGTTTTCTGCAATAGTTAACCAAATGTTTGACTATAATGTTAGTAGCTTTATTAAATATGGTCTCATGGATAATTGCCATCCATATGAAATTAAAACTTCATCAACTGTGTTGTGCTTGGTTGCCTTCCTAGAAGCATTGAAAATAGTGCTTTTCAATACTCCTAGTGACTACAAATTAGTAAAAAGTAATTAGACACTTTAATACCACTTTGGCTACAGCATTAGCAAGCCCAGTAATTGGATGTTACTGGTTTGTGTTTTTCAGTATGGTACACACCCACAGAAACATACATCCATACAAAGCAAAACCTGGCCAAAACCTGAGAAGACACAGCAATGGACTATTATTTTTAATGTAAAGCCTTGATTCAATTTTGTAGAATAAAGAAGCAATCATTAAGAAAGAGTTTTTGACAGGTTTAACCATTATCAGATCCTAGTGTACTCACAACTTTAAGAAACTTTTCTACTGTGAAGTTTCTTATTAACATTTTTATACTTCTGACATTGCTAGAAAACATGTGTGAGCCATGGCAAGCTATGTCTCAGTGAGTTTAGTACTGCAATTTTTTAACAAGGATAGTGCTTTTTACAGGTGGATTTTCTCCTCTAGAGAAGTGTGCACACCCCATTTGCCTCATCCTGTGATTGAAATCATTGTTTTAGCTGCCTGCACGGAGGTTAATGCCATCGTCAAATGAGCAGTTCCTTTGATTAGTAAGCATCTGGCGAATTGTGTCCCAATCACTATCAGACAAAGGAGACACCTGAAACATTAATTTAGAAAAGTTGTGGGCTGTAGAAGTCAAATAAAACACCAACTGAAAAAACAAAAAAATATCTAAGAGTATGCTTGACAGGTCACCACTAAAAAAAACCCTGCTAGAAAAAGTTACAATTACTCTCCTTTTATAAATCTCATCTCTGTTAAGTACTCAGATCAAAAAACATTACTGAGCTACAAACATTATGGCATTTTCTGTATAGTGTTTATCAAAAATAAACTCTTTAATGATGCCTTTCTTTATAAGTAAACGTTACAGTAAAATCCAGAAAAAAGGATTAATGTAGATTTGCCCTTAGGCAGTTCTGACTGTAGACAGGTCCAAAAGTGTGAGACTTATCTAGGTTTCCCTCTGTCAGTATGTGCTTATGAATTGTTATTAAATATTAAGATACGATTAAATATTAATATTAAATGCTTTTAATTATTAAGATACACATATTTAGATTAAAAGATTAAATAAAAATTCTCCATGTATACTTAATGGATCAGCTAGTAATAAGCATGGTCTACTATGTCTTAAACTCCATGAATGATACTATCAATCATAATATTATATATAACATAATATAATTTTCTAACATGTTAATTCTATCTAATAAAGCTGTCATTCAAAATCATTTAAGAGACAGATGTGAAATTTCCCAGAAGAAGCCTCCCACTAATTTTGGATCAGGCACTCTGCAGGTTCTGATGCTACTGTTAATAATATGCCCATCAAAATAAGAACAAGAAATAAAATCTTCAGTAAGATTTTCAGAACCAAGCTCCCTATCAAAGAAAATCTCTTCCTTCAACAATTCACAGGAGAGCTTCTGAATGATCTTGTTTCCACTGCTTCCCATTTTTAAGATTTTTTCCCCACTTTTCTCTTACTTCTCATTCCACTTACCTACCACACATACAAGTTTAGCACCATGACTAGGAGATTTCTGGGTTCAACACCTATGCAAATTATTGTATACAGAATGAGACATTGGAACAGCACTGAAATTGCAAAGTCATGTCCTCAGAAGTTTAATTCCAGAATTTTTCAGGAGTGTCCTATTATTTGAAAAGGCTGGTAAACATACAATCTAGGTAAAGTCTGAATAAGGGTCTTAAGGATTTAAATGGTGACTGAAACCTTGTATGTGATTACTGTCTATCCCTATAAACACCTCAACTTTCCAATTATGCCAAAGATAGGAAGTGAATGGGGTCCACCTCACCTCTCCTAGATTATTAAATTATTCTGGGAGAGGAGTCCTTTTGATGCCCCTCCACTCTCCAGATGGCAATTATAATTTACTGGGGTAGAAAGCAAGGGTGGCACCTGGAACCAAGTTCCAAGTTTATCTAGTGGTAACAAAAAAAATCAAGGGGTCCAATATGCTAACCTGTGCTCCAAAGATGAAATAATGTCATAATCTTCTGGCCTAGGTTTGGATCTCAGATCCGCCCAGCTCAGCACTTCATCCAGGCAATGGTCTGCGGATCGCTGACCTTCAGTTCTTCCTGGAGTTCACAGTAGAGAGTAACACAGCTCTAAAGGCAGATGTGGAGAGCTTCCCCCACAGTGGCACATTCCCCATGACCAAGATGAAGTGAGAAGTCACAGAACCATAGAATGGTAAGGGTTGGAAGGGACCTCATCTAGTTCCAGCCCCCCTGCCATGAGCAGGGACATCTTCCACTAGACCAGGCTGCTCAGAGCTCCATCCAGCCTGGCCTTGAACACTGCCAGGGAAGGGGCATCCACAGCTCCTCTGGGCAACCTGTTCCAGTGTCTCACCACCCTCATGGTGAAGAATGTCTTCCTAATATGTAAGCTAAATCTGCCCTCTTTTAGTTTAGAGCCGTTCCCCCTTGTCCTGTCACTACACACTCTTGTGAAAAGTCCCTCTCCATCCTTCCTGTAGGCCCCCTTCAGGTACTGGAAGGCTCCTATAAGGTCACCCTGAAGCCTTCTCTTCTCCAGGCTGAACAGCCCCAACTCTTTTAGCCTGTCCTCATGGGAGAGGTATTCTAGCCCTCGATCATCATCGCGGGCCTCCTCTGGACCCACTCCAACACATCCATGTCCTTCCTATGTTGGGGGCCCCAGAGCTGGACGCAGGTCTCCAGGTGGGGTCTCACAAGAGCGGAGTAAAGGGGCAGAATCCCCTCCCTTGCCCTGCTGGCCACGCTTTTCTTGACCCAGCCCAGGATACGGTTGGCTTTCTGGGCTGCAAGCGCACATTGACAGCTCATGTTGAGCTTCTCATCCACCAGTACCCACCAAATCATTCTCCTCAGGGCTGCTCTTGAGCCACTCTCCGTCCAGCCTGAACTTGTGTTTGGGATTGCCCTGAACCATGTGCAGGACTTTGCACTTGGCCTTGTTGAATGTCATGTGGTTCACGCAGGCCCACCTCTCCAGCCTGTCAAGGTCCCTCTGAATGGCATCCCTTCCCTCCAGCGTGTCAACCACACCACACAGCTTGGTGTTGTCGGCAAACTTGCTGAGGGTGCACTGAGTCCCACTGTCCATGTCGCCGACAAAGATGTTAAACAGCACCAGCCCCAGTACCAACCCCTGAGGCACACCACTCGTCACTGTTCTCCACCTGGACATCGAGCCATTGACTGCAACTCTCTGAGTGCGTCCACCGAGCCAGTTCCTTATCCAACGAGTGGTCCATCTGTCAGATCCATGTCCTTCCAATTTAGAGACATTATGTGGGACAGTGCCAAATGCCTTTCACAAGTCGAGGTAGATGACGTCAGTTGCCCGCCCTTTGTCCACTAATGCTGTAACCCCATCACAGAAGGATACCAAGTTGGTCATGCACGATGTGCCCTTGGTGAAGCCATGTTGGCTGTCCCAAATCACCTCCTTGTTATCCATGTGCCTTAGCATGGTTTCGAGGAGGATCTGCTCCATCATCTTGTCAGGCACACAGGTGAGGCTGACTGGCCTATAGTTCCCTGGGTCTTCCTTTTTTCCCTTTTTAAAAATGGGGGTGATGTTGCCCCTTCTCCAGTCAGTGGGGACCTCCCCAGACCACCATGACCTCTCAAATATGATGGAGAGTGATCTGGCAACTTCGTCCACCAGTTCCCTCAGGACCCGCGGATGCAACTCATCAGGCCCCATGGACTTGGGCACCTTCAGGTTCCTTAGGCAGTCTCGAACCTGGTCTTCTGCTTCTTCTTCATTCTCCCAGCCTCTGCCTTTGCCTTCTGCAACTTGGGCGGTGTGGCTAGAGCACTTGCTGTTGAAGACTGAGGTAAAAAAGTTGTTAAGCACCTCAACTTTCTCCACATCCTGGGTAACCAGGTCTCCAGCTTCCTTCCAGAGAGGGCCCACATTTTCACTAGTCTTCCTTCTATCAGTGACATACCTATAGAAGGCTTTCTTGTTCCCTTTGACATCCCTGGCAATATTTAATTCTGTCAGGGCTTTAGCTTTCTTAACTTGCTCCCTGGCTACTCAGACGATTTCTCTGTATGCCTCCCAAGCTACCTGTCCTTGCTTTCACCCTCTGTAGGCCTCCTTTATCTACTTCAGTTTGGCCAGGAGCTCCTTGTTCATCCATATAGGCCTCCTGGTGTTTCGACCTCACTTGAGGTGATCCTTGAATACTGACCAGCTTTCTTGGGCCCCTCTTCCTTCTAGAGGTAGATACCTGACTTCATTTCCAATGTCCCAAGTAGTAGGATCCCATCAGTTATTGTATGAAAAGAGCACCATCTTCTCTCGGGTTTTGTGCATGGACATTCACATTCAGATGGAGGTTAAGGGGCTCTAAATCCCAGATATTCTCTTATGGGGCCCCATCTTGAGCAGGCTGTGTCATATTATAGCTTTTCAGACTGCACCAGTTTAGCCAGGGCAACCGAGCACATTGCCTAATACAGGGGCAATGCAGAAAACAGGATTAGCTGCCACTGCTTAAGCTGCTAGCCTTTTTCCATGGGCCATTCTGCATTTGCCTGATGCATTGGGTATTATTAATTGAGCAAGGGAAGTAGGTAAGTTGTTGTAGTATCTCTGTCGGTCTTTGCAGTTGATCAGAATTGGGGTTGCTTAATTCCAAACATGATAAAGACTTAAAAATTTAATGCGCAGCTTGTATTGAATAATAACAGGAAAATATTATAATGAATAGTTAATCTTCACTTAATTAAATTTTCAGGATACAAGGGCTACTAAGCAATTAAGCAAATATTCTGTACTTAAGGGCATAATTAAAGGACCTTCCTGCTTCCTGCATATAACATAATTTTAAAATCTTCACATTTCTCATGAACATTTCTACCGGCAAATACCTGTGAGGCAGAAGGCAGATTATGTAGTAACATTTCATTGTTTCCTCAAAGCTGTCACAATTAAAAATAATGTCTTAAACAATTTACATAATAATAAATCACAAAAGAATTGTTCACTAAGTCCAGCATATTAAGGGTCAATGCCATAAAACTAGACCACTGAAATAATAGAACGTGCTCTTTTCAACAGTTTGATACCTGCGAATGATTCATCACACCCTTCCATCTGTAGTTAATAAAGTCTGGCTGGCACTCTGCTTTTGAGCCTTAGTTAACTTTAGAATTTATATGATGGGGCATTATGAAACTGGATACTGTCTAAGGACAACAAATACGTGTGCAAACATTGTAGTATTTTAGCAAAAAAGTCAAGATTTATAAGCCAAAGTTTATGAAATCTACCAGTCCTTATCAGAATGAGTTTTGGTTTGGAAATATACCCAAGCACTCTCAAGATTCAGGCCACTACAGCCAATTCTTAGTCTCATTGATTTTCACTGGTATGAGTAAAATTAACTGAAAAAGACTTTTCAAATTATTTGAGTACAAATATTTCAGTTTATTCATACTCACCTTTTCCTTCTTTCTAAATTCATCCTGCTATTTGAAACATTCCTGTCACCATGGTGTCATAAACTGATCAAAACAACTGGAGACTTTTTCAAGAATTCCAATAAAATAAGCAGCCATCTCTGGTTCTGTAGAGTCTACTACATAGCTCTGTAGTAGCATTATTCAACCAGTTCAATAGGATGCTATGACGGTGGTGTTTACTCTAGTTTACCTTATAGACTCCTTTTTATTCCATTAGTCTCTTAAACAATACTGTGTATTATTAACTATACCGATTATTTCTCATGACACAAATTATTATTAGAAGAAAGACCAACCTAGTTATCTTGCCACTCAATCAACCTTCTGTACATTTCCTGAACTATGCACATACAATTTTCCTAAGCTCTACAGGGCTGTGAACAATAACTAATGTAATGTGGTTATGTTCCTTTTTAATGTGCTATCTTTAAAAGAATGGTTAAACTGTATCATGTTATGAAACAATGGCCAACTGAGAAAAAGCAGAAATAAAGGCACCTTTGCAGATTTTGACAGTTGCTTTGTTCTATTTCTGGTTGACATTTTGGTGCATATTTCCTTGTGTTTCCTCCTGGAAGGCAGGTAGGCCATAATTATTCTAATTTTAGTGTGTGAAGTGCAAAATGAAAAGATACACAAAGAAAGAAATTGTTCACTATTCCTCCTCAAAAATCTTATGAACCCAGTGAGTCATCAGATTTCTTTGCTATTTATCCTGCCAGAACAGTATATTTGGATGTCAGGAAAATCATAACCCAATCCCAGTCAACATTTCCCTAAATATAAGTGGTTGCACAGTTCTCCCCTCCTACTCATAGTCTACTGCAAGATGAAAAAACCAACCCACCCCCCCAACCCCAAAAAAAAACAACCACCCCCACTCACCCAAACGCTCTATAATAGCAACATTTTAAATTTGCCAGTGCTCTCCTCTGTCTCTCACTTTCTCTCTGTTTAAATACTACTGTCATTGCTAGTGTCACCATCTCCTCTCTTCATGAAGACAGCTGCAAAGATCTAAGCTGCTGAGACAGCAATGACTTCGTAAAATAAACCAGTCAAAAGAAAATATAAAGAAATTACATTTTTTCAGTGATGATCTACAAGTTCAAGCCAGCGTAAAGTTCACATGCACTAGTACTCAGTCTCAAGGAGATAATTTAGCAGCAGACAGAAGCCATAAATTACCGACATAAACTGATTTCATGTTGAATCTTTCTTAGTACCTGCTACAGTCCACATTAGCATTTAGCAGTCTATCACTGTTTTTACGAACAGAATGCTAATTTGATACCACACCTACTTTCACTCCTTCACATCTCTCTACATAAGAATCCTTAAAATGCAGAATAAATTTTGTAGTAATGCAGCATTTGAAAATCACTGAGCAGTTCTACTTATTACAACTTGTAGAAGAAATACTTTCATTACTGAAAACAAGCTCAGACATATCGATTGCTTGGAGATACTTTTCGTTAGTCAGCTGTAGGTCTGCCTTTTAGGACAGAAAAATGCTTTCAGCAGGACATTTTCTGAGGATTTTTGTTTCTTTGGAAAATGTCCTGTTGGTGCTATCCAAGTGCTCTATGGAAAGGAACGTACTGTATTTTAAAAACTTATCTAAAAATTTGAGACATCAGTACACTGAAGACACTTTAATCTGGGATGTCTTTTCATAAAATATTCCTTAAATCTCATCTTAGCATTTCTGTCAGGTCATTCATTTCCCAGCAACCCACTTAGCCTCCTAGATACATTTTTCTTGAGCCTGTAAACTCTAAAGCTGTCCAGCTACCAGGGAACTCTGTGGTTTGGGAATCGTGTTTTCCATAAAAACTAGCTAAACTAAGAATTAAGATGTAAATATGCTGCAACCCTTGTCGTGTCCCCTGAAAGTCCACAGTGGAGGGTGCCATATGGTCAAGGCTTGCAGAAAGCCTTATACATGACCTATTGGACTCCAGCATCAACTAGGACCTTCAGAAAACCGTTTTCTGTGTAGGAGAACTTCATTCCACAATTACTGAAATAAAAGTAGAAAGAAATATTTGTATCTCTGTGGGGACCTAATGCAGCCTGTAAAACCTCCTCAGTCCCATTTGCAATCCATTACAGGTGATAGAAGTGGAGTACTACAAACTGTCCTTTGGATATTCCTCTGACATTCATTTTTTTTCCTGACAGCAGACACTCTGTGGAAAATAGCACGGCAACTAAAAGCGTGATGTGAATATGCCTCCAAAAAGATGCAGTTTAGTGGATTTCTATTTTGGCAGAGCACTTTGTAATCCAAGCATCTCATCTTCATGTCTGAAAACAAATTCTGAAACTTTGACATTTTTCATGAACCCTTCAGTTGTTTACTGAGGCTTAGTTATACACTTATTCATCTTGATTTTGTGCAATATGTGACATCACTGATGTACAGTATTAAAGGATTTTAAAATCAATAGCACACATAAATCTGAAAATCAATTAAGAAAAGGTAAATCAATGCTGGAACAAGATTGCACAGGGTGCTTTAAATTCTCCATCACCTGAAGTCTATCTACCAAAGAAGCTGTAATTTCTAAAGCCCTTTCCAATGACAACTAGTACCAGAATTCATCATATTTGAAGTTAGCACATAAACAGAAATGGAATGAAGTGCAGGTTGTTAACAGTAAGTGTGAAGAAGACAACTTTGTGGGAATACCAAAACATTCCTTCCTCCAGAGGGTATCTCTGAAGGCTAACTGAAGTAGCTGTCATTGCTCCAACTAACAGAAGAAATGTGTCAGTGTTAAGTACCTGAATAATAAAAATGAGAAGGAAGAAAGAAAGAATTTTATTGTTTTTTCTTTCTTTTCCCTTGCCTTTGTGTATCAGCTTGTTGTTACATAAATGTCCTTGCTATTCAATGATCTTCTTGTCAGGGAAATCTGAGCTTTTAAGAGTTGCAACAGTGCCATGGGACTCCTGTTCACAGAATTTCATTTGTGTTTGCAGTCTGCAGCCTCTGATCTTAGAAATACAACACAGAGAGTCTGAAATCTGAACATGAGGAGCAGCAGCAAAATCATACTGAAAACACAAATTTTTGGGGGATCATTGCAAACAAATGTCAGTTAAACAAGAAACTATTGCTAGTTGACATAAGGCAATGAGTTCCCTTCTGACATGTTCAGAGCATGTTTGGATTATTCCTCCAAATAACTTCTTCCCCAGTTATATGATTTTGTTATTGAATTTCTTTCTTCTTCATCCATTGTTTGCTTCAGAATTTCCTTCCAAGATCCTTGCTAAATACTGCTAAAGTTCTAGATTAAATTGAGAATGATATTTATAAAATTCTTGCCCACTCTTGTCTTCTAGCTTCCTGGAGTAAATGTGGAAGGAATTTGATGTTTATTTGATGCCAGTTTTAATTCTGGTATACAGAATTTTGGAAATATGTTGTTAACCTAACTATAATTTATCAAAATGAATTTAAAATGGATGTGGTCTCTAGGTCAAACTCACTGTTAGGTTTTGGTAGCTTCTGACAGCACACAACTGTGGAAACATTACTTTTAGTGGAAAGCCATGAATAGTTTGATATAAACAGTAATACAGAGGTAACCCCTTCTAATCCAGGTTAATTAGGTCATTAGTTTATGATTCTTAAAGAGGTTAATACAATTTATGCCAGACAACATAGGATAATGGAAAAGATAGCTTGCTCAGCTGCTTTGATATTTCTTTTTCTTTTTAATGAGATAACAAAACTGACGGATTAGGTTAGTAGAGTCAACACTATATTCATAGGTCTTTTCAAATTAGGGATATAGCTGCTATGTAAACCAGCATATAAATTTGTATGGCTTTTGTTTCTAGCTCATGTTTGTCTAAGTTTGCTTTTCAGATTCTCAATTTAAATACACATAATGTATGGTCATGAGGGCAATTAAAGGAATATACATTCTAGCGTGGCACTATTACCAAAAAGACTGTTGCAATCCTTGGATATGTGAATCAAGGAAATATTAATTAGGCATGGATGAGTTGTTTTATCCATTTATTTTTAGTGGTACTAAGAACATTTTGAAAGCTGGTTAAAAAGAGTAATGAAAAACAATTGGAGACAGTTCAGAAGCAAGGATCCAGAATGATGAATGGACTGTAAAACATGTCATTAATGTCCATTTAGCAACATTTACACAAAAATCGATTTAATTTATCACATTGTAGTTAAATAGTTAATTAATCACACCTGATCTACAAGTTAATACAACCAGACTCAATGCTTGAAAGTGAATGTTGGGTAGGTTCTTATGTAGGATTGAAAAAGCATTTTTTTTGAATCGTGATAGACTTCTAGTAAAATTTTTAGCAGTTCTTCAACCTTTCTGTTAAAAATAGTCAATGAAATTTTTGAAGTCTTGGGAACTTTTTCACTTCAGTTTGGTTTCCAAACACATATTCATTAGCTCTGATAGTAACGGACTGAGTGAAGTCCTACAAGGTCCGTTGGCATACATGACCATATCAATCTTCTGGACTTCTACTTTGTGACACCACAGAAAGACTTGTGCCTACCACTTTTTTCCTTTGTCAGGAAAAGTGAATCACGCCTCATATAACTGAATATACTCATTGCACCAATTGTACTATTAATCCAAACATCCTCAGGCACAATCTTGGTATCCTCTTTCACTTATAACCAACAAAAAGATGTATAAAAATAATTTAAAAATGGATTGAATGCCACTGCACTGAGTAATAGCTGGTTTTTTATATTTACTGACTTGGGAGAATTTCTGATAACATTTTAATAGAGGCAATTGTAGTCCCTTTTATATGAATCTTGATGTCCGTGATTGTTATTGAAAGGAGAGAAGAACATAAAATATACTTACAGAGAAAGTTAAGTATTTGTCTTATGTGTAGGGCAAAGAGAAATATCCATATGCTAAGTACTTCTAATAATGCAAGAACATCAACTCATAGATTTAGAGCACAAGCTCTGAAGTACCAAAGTGTAAAGTGGGTTTTTTTAGTAAAATAAAGCATTCCAGAACAAAGGTGATTTTCATCAAGCTGCAGGCACAAGGAAGATTGGGAACCTTGCATCCGATTTAGTAACGATTTAAAGCAGTTTCTGGGCAGAGTTTTTGTAGGGATGAAAAGAACTGTCAAATGAAATTAGAAATTGGTGTGCAAATTGAGAACTATAGAATGCTATAATTAACTGAAAGAACTGACAAGCTTGGGCTTGATGACATTACTGATCTAAAGTAACTTCAGAGCTTTTGGGACTTTGTTCTTTTTCTGAAATCTTAGAGATTAATTATTTGTAACTACTATTTTTCTGTATCTGTCTCAGTTCCTGTTAGACTATTATGTTAAATGATTTCTACACTATTTGCAAATTCTTTTATTGCAAACAAAGGTAAAATTATGCTTTGTGTAACAAAAACTACCCTTAAATTTATGTCTAAAATATCTCCTTTTTATTTACCATCATTCTTCTTTCTTGGTTTTTGGTCCCATAAATCAATACACATATAAACCTAATGTGATCAAAATTAGCAATGATACTACGTACTGTATTATCTGGGGAAGTCAGTTTCTCTAATTTGACCTCATTTGTCATCTATAATCAAGAAATTGCATGAAATGCTGATTTTTGTTTAAGAAGGAAGGGATTCTGCTGCCATGTCAGTATTCATGTGTCTATGTTGCATTTGGAGAAAAGACAGATAAAAAGTACAGTGTTTGAATGGAAGGATTCCTCCCTCCAAGACACCAAAGCTCTGCGGAAATCAAACACCATCATCTACTGCAGAGTTTGCTGAGCAGCAAGGGGCTGGACTCAGAACAAGGTACCCTTGGAGGCCATCACCTGGAGACCCCCTGCTGTCAAACTTCAGAGCTCTGGAAAGCAGATCAGAGCTGGATTTCCCACTGCACGACCTGCAATGGAGTCCTCCACTCTTTTATTTTCTGTTTTCAGAAACTGCCTCAGCAGTCTGTCCTCAGCCTCTTCACACCTTAAACTGTGGGTAAGCCGTGTTCACAAGTACAGAAAATCTTTCTTCTGCATGCCAAGCACAAAAGGACATTATATAAACAAGCACTGAGGCTCTAAGGCCTCCGTTAAAAGAGGTTTGGGTTTTTTCCTGTCACAAATCTCTTCATGAGAGCAAGAACTTTATTGCCAGACAACAGCTTCAAAATTCACTGTCAGCTTCTCACCTTCCTCAACCACAAGAACAGTAGACACTGAACCCAGGGTAAGTATTTTTGAATGCCGAGAGACAGAAGCCAGCATGTGGAGTGGCTTGCATTTAACAGCAACCTTTCTGGCTATGTTTATATTGGTTGTTGAAAGTAAATGAAAAAACATTTCAAATAGCTGATAAGTAATATAATGTGAAGAACTCACCAGTCTTGTCCACTGCAGAAATCAGGTGTTTCAGTACTAACTGGGAAGTTAAACTAGTTTGCAGCCCTTGAACAGGAACATTCGAGGGAGTGAGAAGAAGCACACCCATGGCTGATACAGAGGCTTCTGGCAGGCTGCCGGGCGGGAGGTGTAAAGCAATACCACCCACAGGGTCCAATGACAAAAACAATTCCTCCCACTTTCTAGACTGTGCCTCAGGCTCTCCCAGCACAAGATGAACCTTAGTTACAAGAAAAAGTTCACCAAAATTAATATAACTTCATGCAGACAAACCCGAGGAGACACACCTATGCTTCGTTTTATGAATGCAAATTAACAGCCTATTCAGCATCATTCCACAGTGTAGTTTGTTGCCTGCATCAGGAACCAGAGTCATGAGAGCAGTTGGCTGATTTCAGTTTCCAAACCTGGAAATCCTAGCAAAGCAGGTAATTTGATCTGATTTTCCTGGGACCTTGTGTATTTCTGAAACTGTTGTTTAGCACTTCAACTACTCAAGCAGCACTGTGTATAATCTGTTAGGCACATGGATGGTTTTTTTTATCCTGGTGAGAAAAAAAGGCAACTGAGCAAAATTATCAGAAGTTAACATTCCTTTTAACAATATTCTACACAATGTTTTATTCTTCTCAGTCTTTTGCTCTGCATAGTCTTTTCTCCTAATCCAACATCTAAAAAACAACTGAAATGTTCCTTTGTGTTTTTTCTTTTATCCTTGCTGGTACTCATGAAGCTTTGAAGCTCTGGCATCCTAAAAAAGACAGAGGGAATAAATATCATAAAGGCAAAATACATGTGTACGTCTGTATTAGTTGTTGACACTTTATTTTTAGACATTGAAGAGAAAAAAATCATGTAATATCTGGTCCTGCAAGGCAGGTGAGTTGAACTCATTGAACTGAAGTAGTGTCTACTCTATGTTGGATATGAAGGGCTTTTACAGAATTAGCTCAAATGCTAATTCAGACACCTAATCCTATCCAAGAATTCTCACAATATTCCAGTGGATGTGTCAGACCATTTGTCAGGACACATGCATAAGGTAGGATGTACCAACTAGAGAACACAGAAAGACAAATATTTATTGAATATCTAAAATAACTCCTCTGTGGAATGTCCCTGTGATTTGGGTGTAGGAGGCATTCTGCACTGAAATTTAGCTCGAGGTTAATTTTGATGTTTCCTTTTCATTTTACCTCTAATTGTCTGACAGGTTCCACAGACAAGAGATAGATGTTCTTCCGGAAAGCAAGAAGCTTGGTTTACAGTAATTTACTACTGAACTAGGCTGATACTTCTCACATAGAAGCTGTCATATCTGGATTTTTGGAAGACGGCTTTAAAATAAGTCATGATACTCAGGTGCAGATTACAGATAGCTTGCTGGATTAGATGCAGAAGTAATGGGCAGAAGAAGAGGGTATGATTCTGAAAAAAGTCCAGCAGTTCTGCTTGATTTATCTTCCCAGTCAGGCTGAGTTTATCATATTAACTTTAAACAGCCTTTTGCTTCATTCTTCATCTTCTCTCCTGCCCATATCCTCCAGTTCCCTTTGACATCAATGATGTTCAAATCTGGTAAGGACAATTGCTGGATGCAAATTTGGCATGATGTATAACCACTTGTTTCACAGCAGAATAAGTATTCTCTTGTCCCTTAGAAATATCTCACCCCAACTTACATGTGTATGTGTTTTTTAAAAAAAACAAAAACACAAAACATAACAAAAAAACCCACCCCAAACAACAAAGTTTGGGTTTTTTTACTGGCATTATTTGAAATTTCAAACTGTTTCTTAATGTTTATATTACTTCTCTTCATAACAGAATAACTTAACAGCCTTACAAGCATTCCACATCTAATCATCCTTGAAAAAGAAACACTGTAAATTTCTTAATGTATTCTACCCACAAGGTTACTTCCTTCTCTTCTGTATCTCTACTTTCAGACAAACTCCAGTGAACCTCAGCTTCTTAATTTGATAGTTATATGGCTAGATTTTTAATTTTTTATAATGCTAAACTATAATTTTAATAAGAAGTTGGTTTAAGGAATCCACACATGATGTTGCAAAGAAGTGGCTATGCAAAAATGACACTTTTAATCAAGTAAATCTAATATTTATTTATCCTCAGGGTTGTATCTTTCTTTTACAGCAAAAGCAAGAAGTGCTGTTATTGTTGTTGGCTTTTTAATACTCTCAGCAACAATGTAGTGTTTATAAACAAATGAGACGAGATTTTTCCTTCTCACACCCATTCGTAGAATTGTTAATTGATTTGATCCTTGTCTATATCATCTTTCTCCACTGAAATTTCTCAGTATTATACAGCTCATTCAAGCAATATCAGTCAGGAAACGTCTACAAATTAAGAAATATGACTTTCTTTGAACTTAGTTAACAAAGTCACCATTAAATGTCAGCTTCATTAGTATAGGAGTATTTTCACTGTTCCAGTTCTTGTAGCAGCAGTGAAGAATGTTAGGGGAAGCAGATTACTGTAGGTAACAGCTTCATTTTATCTGTATGTTCCACATGAAAATCAGCTGCTCTGGTATAAATGAATGAAGGTAGAATAATAATTATTGATGGATTTATATAAAAAGATAAAAGAACCAAGTTGACTTTTTGATTCACAGGCTGAGTTTCCATATATGACAACTGAAAAAAAAAAAAGGTATGTACACGTGTTGTTCCTCTTGCAAACACAACATTTTAACTGGGAAGTCACTGAGATGTGGAGAATCACTGAGACGTCGTGAAGATGAAATCACTTCTTCACAGGAACGGCAGAGTCACTCCCATACTGGCATGAGGGAGAGATGCTTGTAAAATATTTGCTAGTGGATGAGCAATTGCTATGCAATGACTGAAGCTTATAAAACAAATCACAATCACCTGTCATCTGTGTTTCATTGCATCCATAGACTGCAAGTACTTTGGGACAGGAACTGTCTCTTCTACACACAAAACAGGCTCTCATTGTTGAACTGAGGCACAACAGAAACACCAGTAAATCTGTAACTAAATAATTTAATTAATGCACTTGTAACCAGAGTTAACATATTGTTCAAAAGTGGTTTAACTGTGACCCCTGAATTTGAAAGATGTGTTTGTTTCTGTTCCTCTGTTATTTAAAATATGCGTCAGTGTTTTGACCTAGCTAAGCACTTCAGAAAAGTGAAGAGATTATTTCTGTGATAGCGTTAAAAGCCATCATGTATAGAGCTTTGAAAGTTTTCTTTTTAAATGTGTCTAAATAAATACATAATGACTCTTCATCCACTTGTTTTAGAGATTTAATATTTTCATGGAATGTTCATCAAAATCATTTTAAATTTGCCTCCGAGGTCATGCATACTCATGTTTCCCTAATTTGAAGCAATTGTTTGTTAGTCTAGCAGTTGCCTCAAGATAATACTGAAGATTTTCAAATTTAGTAAGTTTATCAAATATATATGTCGGGAAATCTGGAACGAAATCATTCTGAAAATCATCCATTTTCTTTTAGTTATTTAAGAGCTATGTATTTCATAGTTATTTAAGGTCTTATTTTGAGAGATTGACCCTTTTTTCCTTTGTCTCATTGGTATAGTGGCATTTCATTATTCCCTTCTAACTCACCAGCTGAATCATATTCAGAATCAAATTGGAAGTGCTTGAAACATGTATCTGAAACCTGAAAAAAAATCTGATGAGGTATCATTTTGTAGGACATTTTTAAGCTGATTAATTTACTTCGAACAGAACAGATGCATTTAGAATTTGGGCACACAGCAGACTGCAAGACAAAATGGCCCTAAAGAACTTTTGGTGCATATTTGGTAGAACATCTGCAGGTAACTCTAATTTATGGTCTTAGTGGACAAATGTAACATTTATTCAAAGATCGAATAGGTCTTAAAGCTATAATGAAGGTAACAAGCTGCCTTCATATTTGCTTATTTGCCATTTCAATGAAGTAAGAGCTTCTGTTTTTTCCCGCTATGAAACGAGTGAAAAGATATCATAGGAAGGAGAGAAAGTTAGGACAGAGAAGAAGAACGTATTTCTTAAGTGCTTTGTTTTGGACTATAGAAGAGGAATTACAGAACTTGGTCAATGTTCTTTGTGGCACAGAGCATAAAAATCACACGAAACATCTCATGGCATTTCATAAAGCTGAAGGGATCTTAACTGGCTGCTTTTGAATGAAAGTCTCATTTATTCTTCGATATTGTATAACTACATTTTAATAGGCATGCATTTTGCTGCGAGTTTTTGTCCAGACATTTCCCCTCCAGTCTTTAGGAAAAAGGTACTTGGCATATAGAATCCTGTAAATGGAATTATTAAATCCTTTTTACTGTGCTTTTTCTCTAGGTTAACTGCTTGCTCCTTCCACAGAGGAAATAAAGCATTTACAAATGAAACAAGAATGTCCTTATTCGAGGCTTCATCATGAATATTAGGTTATGTACCATCCCTGTAACCAAGGGTGAAAATGCAGTGGCTCTTTCAAAGACATGGTGGATCCCAGTTGCAGGGAATCAGATATATGTTAGTGTTTCCTGACCACATTTCACCTCTATGAGTGGCTGAAAGAATCATCTGACTGCATTTTGGCTGAAAAAATATCCAACAAAATATTACCTTCCCAATCTGGAAAAAAAAAAAACCTAAAAAACTTTTTCCCCATAGCTTTTCATTATTATCCTCTGAATTTGAACACACACCCCACCTCCC
>Ga0065711_1030135_pt1 | contig 33562 bp, 25 predicted proteins | sample Hoacrofraction12_FD_59098 | JGI IMG/M metagenome (GOLD analysis project Ga0065711, IMG submission 59098) | Hoatzin crop microbial communities from Cojedes, Venezuela - Epithelial fraction 12 v2 (version 2) | ecosystem: Host-associated > Birds > Digestive system > Esophagus > Crop | place...
AGGTGCAGGACCCTGCACTTGCCCTTGTTGAACCTCATCAGGTTCCTCTCTGCCCAACTCTCCAGCCTGTCCAGGTCACGCTGAATGGCAGCACAGCCTTCCGGTGTATCCACCACTCCTCCCAGTTCTGTGTCATCAGCAAACTTGCGGAGGGTGAGCCCATATAGATGGGCTCGTGATTGATAGGTGGACTTGGCTATTGATGCCATTGCACAGGTTATCCTTAAATGTCAAATGTGTGCTGTAATCAAGTAAGCTAAGCACTTGAAGACTTTTTGCTATAGAGGGTGATGGCTACATATCAATATGGGGAAGCCTGAAAGATTGATTGTGTCATGCTACCATGAACACATCACGGCAAGCACAATGTGCTTACGGTGATGGAAGAGACTGCTGGATGATTGTAAACGTACCCTGTGACCCGTGCCACTGCCCGGAATACCAACTTGGGCCTTGAAAAACAAGTTTTACGGTAACACGGCACACCTGGAAGAACTGAATCAGACAATGGGACTAATTTCTGAAGCAACCTCAAAAACACCTGGGCCACGAAGCGTAGCATTAGGGGGTATATCACATCCCCTACCATGCCCCAGCCTCTGGCAAAATTGAATGATACAACAGACTGTTAAAAACTACACTGAGAGCAATGGGTGCTGGGACCTTCAAACATTGGGACACACATTTAGCAGAAGCCACTTTGCTAGTCAACACTGGAGGATCTGGCAGTCGCCTTGGCCCTGCCCAGTCAAAAGCCCTGTGCACTGTGGAAGGAGACAAGGTCCCCGTAGTATGTATAAGGAACTTGTTGGGAAAAGTGGTCTGGGTTATTCCTTCCTCAGGAAAGGGTAAACCTGTTCCTGTTCTTGTTTTTGCTCAAGGACCAGGGTGCGCTTGGTGGGTAATGCAGAAGGATGGGGGAGTCCAATGTGTACCTCAAGGGGATTTAATCCTGGGTGAAAATAATGCCTGACTTTAATTGCATGTTGACTGTAACACTGTCAATGCGGCCATCCAGCCAATTCCTTATCCGTCTAGTAGTCCATTAATGAAATCCGTATCTCTCCAATCTAGCTGCAAGAATTTGGAGTAGTGGTGGTGGTGGTGTCATTTCAAAGGCCTTACACAAGTGCAGGTAAATGACACCTGTAGCTTTTCCCTTGTCCATTGATGGAGTCACTCCATCGTAGAAGGCCACTAGATTTGTCAGGCATGATTTGCCATTGGTGAAGCCATGTTGGCTGTCTCTAATCACCTCCCTGTCTTCTTTATGTTTCAATATATCTTCCAGGTGGGTCTGTTCCATGATCCTACTGGGCACAGAGGTGAGGCTGAGTGGTTGGTATGTGTTCAGTAAATGTGTCATTCGTTAAGGAGTGCTATTTGGATTTCTGGATGCTTTTCACAAATTGTCAGACTTGTTAAGCTGTTGTGTGCTAGAAAGTAAACAAAAGGAAAAAAGCAGTTTGTTTCATAATATTGTGTTACTGACATTTCACTTCAGTAATAATCCAGGATTTTGATCACTGACCAGGTTGTGAGATGTTTGAAGTGAGATCTTCAGCTTATATCTCTAAGCAGTCTGTGAACAACAGCCTTGGAGAGATGCAAAGTAGTGATAATGTGCATTTCTCTGAGTCTGTGTGGTGCAGTTTAACCCTGGTAGGCAGCTCAGCCCCACCCAGCTGCTTGCTCAGTCTCCCCTCGTAGGCTGAGGAGGAGAACCGAAGGGGTAAAAGTGTGAAAACTTGTGGGTTGAGATAGAAACAGTTAAATAGGTAAAGCAAAAGCTGTGTGCACAAGCAAAGCAAAATAAGGAGTTCATTCACTACTTCCATAGGCAGGCAGGTGTTCAGACATTTCCAGGGCCCCATCATGCTTAACAGTTACTTGGGAAGACAAAAGGCGGAACTCTGAACATCCCCTTTCCTTTTTTTTCCCCCAGCTTTTATTTCTGAGCAAGACATCATACAGTGTGGGATATCCCTTTGGTCACTTGCGGTCAGCTGTCCTGGCTGTGTCCACTCCAAACTCTTTGTGCACACTAATCCTACTCACTGGGGGGGCAGAGTGAGACACAGAGAAGTCCTTGACACTGTGTAAGTGCTGCTCAGCAATAGCTGAGCACATTGATGTGTTATCGACACTGTTTTAGTCAGAAGTCCAAAACATCGCACCAGACAAACTACTGCGAAGGAAATCACCTCTGTCGCAGGCAGACCAGTACACTCTGTTAGCACTGTTCCATTTTGAATCAAAAGAATCAGGTGAAGTCCTGTGCCTCATTTCTGTATGTGTATGTTAACTTTATAACCTCCATGATGGATTAAGCTAATGTGTTTATTTGCTGTTAGGGCATGCTAAGGAGGTTTACCGTGGCTGAACTGATACAGGAGAGCAGCTAAAATTAACACTTACTTCATCATGATCCTACAACTAGGGTCAGGTGAATTTGCTAATTATTTGAAAGTAAACTTTCATGAAGATTAGATTTTACTTTTAATTCCTCCACTTTACCAATGCATTTGCCTGGTGAAACATTTACAGAAAATTGCAGTTATATACACATTTTTCCTACCATCAGCTATGTCTAGTTATAAATGTCACAGACTGCAGGAAAATTCAGAATTAGACATGTTGCCTTTGAAGTAAATGCCTTTATAGTGGTTTGCCTGAGTCAAACAACTTGGCTAAACCTGATCAAAATATCATTATAATTACTCACTCTTTTAGTTAACAAAGATGCAGCCAATGCTCTTATTAAGGCTGCTAAAAGAGTCTTTCAGCATTTCTGTTTGTCTTTTATTGTGGTTGCTTAATATGCTAAAACCATTATAGTTCAGAGCTGTGATTTGAGGTTTTCATATAGAATATAGGCAATTTAATCACAGAGTCATAGGTTGGAAAAGACCTCTAAGATCTTGAAGTCCAACCACCCACACAACACCACCACGCCTAGTAAACCATATCCTGAAGTGCCACATCTACACATTTCTTAAACACCTCCAGTGATGGGGACTCAACCACCTCCCTGGGCAGCCTGTTCCAATGTCTGACCACTCTTCCAGTAAAGAAATTTTTCCTAATATCTTATCTAAATCTTCCCTGATGCAACTTCAGGCCATTGCCTCTCCTCCTATCGCTAGTTACCTGGGAGAAGAGACCAACATCTCCCTCAATACAACCTCCTTTCAGGTAGTTGTAGTGAGCAGTAAAGCCCCTCCTCAGCCTCCTCTGCTCCAGACTAAATAGCCCCAGCTCCCTCAGCTGCTCCTCATAAGACCTGTTCTCTAGGCCCCTCACCAGCCTATTTGCCCTTCTCTGGACATGCTTCAGAAACTCAGTGTCTTAATACTAAATAATAACTGACAAATGTGACAAAAATTAACAATATAAGAAAGATGAATAAACGAAAATACTACTCTATAAAATAAGCTGGAGGTGAAAAAATTAGTTATTAATTTGAAAGTTATGTAGACATGATGAAATGAATCTCAGTAAATAGTGAGACAAGAACATATCTGAGATTGTCAGCTGACACAGTAACTGCAAACTCGTAACTGTACCATATGCTTACAATTTGCATGTATTTTATCAGGAAACTGAAGGTTTCCCTAGAAATTAGCAACAGGATGAGAGCAAGGAGTATCAATCATTTTTCCAACAAACACTACAATTTTACCTGCAAAGCTTGGGTGATCATTCTTTCAAATGCAGCCGCTCCTACCACGACACATGGCAGATGTTCAAAAACAAGTAGCAGTTGGAGGAGATGCTGAATCATAGTTGCCCATCCCATAACCTGAAGGCCAAGAGAGCACCTCAAGCCAGTTGCAAGAATGCTCATGAAGGACATTGTTTCAGAAAAGGAAAAAATCTGATGGTCCTGAAGTAACTGTTGGAAGTAAAATTGTCCAAGACTCCAGAGTATCATGAAATCTAGGAGAGTCATCAGCACTCAGAACTCCAAGTTTATATAATGTGAACAATGCTGTCTTCATCAATAGCATTCGTGCAGGCCAGATCCAGAAGATGAATAGCAATTTGAAGTCCATGCTCTAAAGATTAATGCTTGTGATGAATTTTATACTGTGAGTAAGAAACCCCTGGCGAGTTCAGAGGAACCACTCAATTAATAAGCTTAAACAGATACACATGTCATATAAATTTTGTTGCCTGAAGTGAAAAGATGATTTTCTTAATCAGTTGATGGTTTTCAAAACATTTCTCATTAACATACTAGCCCAATTTACATGAGGGCTTTTTAGGATTTTAAGGTGTGTTGCATAATAGTAGAAGTACATTGATGACTTCTAGCTGTCATTCATCCTGCCATAAAAAGGATCTGAATTTGACCATGTTTTTAATACAGCAACATTCTACGATCACACCTTGATTGACTTCCCTGTTTAAAAAACTGTATTATGAAACCATACTACAGGAATGGAGAAGGAGAGTGGTGGAGATGAACAAAGAAATGTCTCCGCTTTCCCACTTGCTGAAAGGTGAACTAGAGTATCAAAGGAGGAAGAGGTTTCCCTGTGGTTTGTCTATGCTTACCTGAAAAATAGAGGTGAAGAATTAGATTAATATGTCTTGCATCAAAACATACTTTCTTAACCCAAAAGGCAAGCACACTTTCCATACAAAGAGAGTAGATGAGTTGGACCTAGGCTCTCAGCTTAAGCAGGTGCTTGAGAGCAGCTTCCCGCAGAACACAATCAGCCTAGACAGTTGTCATCCAGCAGCAATTAGATGCAAACAAATTGTTCTCAGCTAAGTCAGATATTCCTCGTCAGTGCATCACATAGCGGGATTTGAATGCCTAGGTGTAATCTCCTTTTACCTTTGGCTTTTAATTCTTTATGAACAAGGTATGGAAAGTTTCTTTTTTTAGATGATGCAGACCTATTTTTCTCAGAACTCAGAACTGATGGAGGATTTTCTTGGGAGAGTGGTTGCAGTAGGCACTCAAGGGGACATTTTCCCTTTATTAGTTTATTTATTACACTATTGAACAACTCACAGTAGGATTTGTAGTTGAAATTTTTTTCCACCTGAATGATACGATGCCTTTTCTAGGGAAGTGTCCTTTGCCGTGCTAGCATAATTGTCTTGTCTCTCTGTGTTATGCTTTAACCCAAGCCAGCAGCTGAGCACCAGACTATGAAGTAATTTAACTCCATCCTGGCCAAAGCCAGTACACCCTTGTGCTTCTTCATTGTGCATTCAGTACACAAACTATTCACTTTTCAACAAGCAAAGAAATAAATACATATGCTTATTCAAACACTCAAGCTGCGTAGTTCTTGTGGTATTGCATTCATACAAACCTGCTCCTTCCCTTTGGCCTCATAGTTTATCCACTAGACAGATAGCTTATTGCTTTATAAAAGACTGCATTGGCACCACTGTAGTCACTTCAATTATTTAACAGAATGAAGGTTTAGCAAACTGTTGTGTGGGTTAGGTACACATAACATTACTTTATGCAAAAGAACGGGTTTGTATTTGACAGAAACATGTTATCTTTGCCTTTAAAAAGGTTAGATCTGTCACTCTGGCATGATCTCTGCAATCACCTCGTTTTGTCTTTATTGTGTTAAGAAGGACGTGTGTGTACACCACTGTCTACAACATAAAATGTACGTTCATACATTTTGCGCTTCATGACCTTTTTTCCTGAGTAAGATTCTTTTCCCTGCATAAATGAAGTTGTGATGGTAGAAGATACAAACAGGGACAAAAGTTCACTGCTTAATCTTCTGTGCATAACTGGGTTAAATGGGATCTCCAGTTGTTGCTATCTCCTGTTGAACGTCTTTCCTGGTTTAGGGTCTCAGGCCAGGGACACTGATGTAAAACTCTGCCCTCTGATCTCTAGCTTATGGACCAACGACTGCACAGGTATTTGAGCAGTCCCTAAATTAGAGGAGTTCTTTGGGCAATGTGTCCTTCATACTGTATAACTGGGATGGAGAATTTGTTCCTGAATTAGTAAGATTGGACCAATATTTGCTGTTTCTTTTAGTGCAGTTCCGCCTCTTTACGTGTTAGTGGAATAGAGCCAGTTTTGAGAGGTGGGACCAAAGCACAGAAAGACATTTAATCTGCAACACAAAGAGTATATAACCTGTCTGTAGGGTAAAGAGTAGCATAGCGGATAATACAGCTTGTATTGCAGCACATGAAACTTAGGCAGCAGAAGGAAAGGCTCTTTTATGAGCACATCCTTAAATTTTCCATTACAGTTTGAAAAGAGACAAAAAAAATGAGATTTTAGTTTTCTTATGTAACTATTGGGGAAGAAGACTGCTTTCATGATTTGTGTTTTTAATGTTTGTAAATGAAAGCACAGTGGCTGTATTGAATAAAGTTCATAGAGTTAAATCATTTATATTTTACTTATGATGACATGATTGAGTTGTGAATTATGTTCATTTTTGTTGCATTTGCAGGCTGGAACAGATGAGGAAGGCTTAGTTATAAGGAAAGTGTCTATGACTATAACATTGTTTGTGCCATCATGGCTTCCCTGGGTGTAGATTCACTGCCTAAATTGTGCTGACAGAGTCTGGAGCACTGCAGGTTGTGCTTGGAGCACAGACCCCAGGTGAACACTTGAGGATCATATGAGAGCAGGTGACATGGTTTTCTTGCATCCACCATACTTTAAAGTAGGCAGTATAGTCTATTTAATAGGGCTACTGGCAGTGTACTCAGGAGGCTTGGATTCTAGTCCAAACCGGACCAAACTGCTCCTATTTTCATTTCGCTTCTTAAAAAGTTCTTTCAGATATTTTGGTGAGTAGAATTAATGTTGTTGCTGTAGTTCTGGAGATGGATCTCTGTTCTTCTGCATGTGTATCTGTAAACAGATTATTTATTAAATGTGAACAATGAGGCTGCAGGACTGAAGCCAGATACTCGTCTGTTCTTCTGAAATGAGACTAACGGGTGATCAGTCTTGATTGGAAGCTTTGAGTACAGTCATTTTAATTGTTCTTCATTTCTTAAGTTGGTTTACAAAGTGATAATGCTCAAATATCCTTAAGGAACAGATTAGGTATTCTACAACATTCTAATTTGCATACCTTTCTTCTTCCTTTACAAAATTATCTTGAGAAAGCCATGTACAATGGCACAGCAAATTTAGTGCTACATACATCACAGTCATTGCTAAACATCACAGATCAATCTAAAGCAGTTAAATGCAGATTTACACTCCTCCTGAACTCCCCTGTATGTATGTGAAGTAAATGAACTGATGGAGATTGTCCTGCCAAGGAATGCATGTGGAAGTACATAGAATTAAATTATCGTCTTACAGCTAGAGCACGTAATCTTATGAGATGTCTTTATGCTGTTGGTTCTTGTCCTTGATTCAAACAATATATTGAACTGGAGATTAACTATTGGTAATTACACAAGAGCTAGCAATCTAAACAAAAATAAAATTTATTGTAAATTTTGTTGAACTGAGAGTGCTCCTCAGCATGAGCTGCATGTGCACTTACATGATCCTAGAGTACAAAATGTAGAAAAATATTTAGCTGTGATGTATGAGCCCATGACGGGAAAGTGTTTACCACTGTGTTATGAGACCTTGTAGTTGTATCCACAAATGAAAACTCCTCTTTCTGCCTTAAATGCCAACTCATGTAGCCCAGTCTGTGATAGTGTTTGGGCTCTTTTCACAGGATTGAGGAGAAATTTAGTGATAAGCCAGTTCTAACTTACATGTTTGTCCCTTCTTTTGAATGTTTATTGAAAGGTTTATCTCCTGAGGTATCTTTCTGTCTACTTCTTAGAAAAAAAAATTGTGACTGGTATTAGAGTGTGCAAGTCTTAGTTTTGTGCTTGTACTGACAAACAAAGAAGGCTGGCTGAGGATGTGAAGATTGGGGGCAGCCTTGGCTGCAGTGACCAGCAGATGATGGAGTTCAGGATCCTATGTGGAGGAAGCAGGGCAATAAGTAGGATCATAACCTTGGACTTCAGCAGAGCTATCTTAAGCCTCTTCAAGGACCTGCTTGGAGGAATCCCATGGATTAGGGGTCTAGAATGTAGGGGTGTCTAAAAGAGAGCTGTTGCTGTTCAAGCATCATCACTTCCTCCATGCTCAAGATCGGTGCATCCGCATGAGTAAGAAATTAAGCAAAGGAGGCAGGAGACCTGCATGAATGAGCAAGGAGCTTTTAGCAAAATTCAAATGGAAGAGGAAGATCTACGGAACATGGAAAGAGGGACAGCACACTTGGGAGGAATACAGGATCATTGTCAGAGTATTCAGGGAAGTAACAAGGAAGGCTGAGGCTCACCTGGAATTAAATCTGGCATGGCTGACAAAGGCAACATGAAGAGCTTCTTTGAGTACATCAGTAGCAAACAGAAGACTAGGGAAAATGCGGGTCCACTGCTGAATGAGGTGGGTGCCCTGGTGGTGGAGAATACAGAGAAGGCAGAGTTACTGAATGCCTTCTTTGCTTCAGTCTCCCCTGCTAAGGCTGGCCCTCAGGCATTCCAGTCCCTGGAGGTAAGAGAGGAAGCCTGGAAAAGGAAAACCTTCCCTTGGTTGAGGAGGATCATGTGAGAGGTCATTTAAGCAAACTGGACACCTATGAATCCATGGGCCCTGATGGGATACACCCATGAGTGCTCAGGGAGCTGGCAGATGTCATTGCTGAGCACCTCTCCGTCGTCTTCGAAAGGTCCTGGAGAACAGGGTAACTGCCTGAGGACTAGAGGAAAGCCAATGTCATTCCAGTGTTCAAAAAGCAGGACACAGGAAACTACAGGTTGATCAACCTTAACTCCATCCCTGGAAAGGTCATGGAACAGCTTTTTCTGGGTGTCATCTCCAAGCAAGTGGAGGAAGAGAAGGTTATCAGGAGTAGTCAACATGGATTTACCAATGGGAAATCATGCTTGACTAATCTGATAACTTTCTATGATGGCGTGACCAGCTGGGCGGATGAGAGGAGAGAATGGATGTTGTCTGCCTCAACTTCTGCAAGGCTTTTGACACTGTCTCCCATAACATCCTCCTAGGGAAGCTCAGGAAGTGTGGGCTGGATGAGTGGTCGGTGAGGTGGACTGAGAACTGACAGAGCTCAGAGGGTTGTTATCAGCAGCGCTGAATCTAGTTGGAGGCCTGTAACTAGAGGTGTTCCCCAGGGGTCAGTACTTGACCCAGTCTTGTTCGGCTTGTTCATCAATGACCTGGATGAAGGGACAGAGTGTATCCTCAGCAAGTTTGTTGATGACACAAAGCTGGGAGGAGTGGCTGATACCCCGAAGGCTGTGCTGCCATTCAGCGAGACCTGGACAGACTGGAGAGTTGGGCAGAGAAGAACATGATGAAGTTCAACAAGGACAAATGCAGGGTCCTGCGCCTGGGGAGGAATAACCGCATGTATCAGTACAGGCTAGTGGCTGACCTGCTGGGAAGCATCTCTGCGGAGAGAGACCTGGGTGTCCTGATGGATGACAAGTTGACCATGAGCCAGCAGTGTGACCTTGCTGCCAAGAAGGCCAATGTTATTCTGGGGAGCATGAAGAAGAGTGTGGCCAACAGGTCCGAGTGTTTTCCTCCCACTCTACTCTGCCCTTGTGAGGCCCCATCTGGAGTACTCTGTCCAGTTCTGGGCTCCCCAATTCAACGAAGACAAGGAACTACGGGAGAGTTCAGCAGAGGACTACAAGGATGATGAGGGGACTGGAGCATCTGTCCTATGAGGAAAGGCTGAGGGAGCTGGGCTTGTTTAGCCTGAAGAAGAGAGGTCTGAGAGGGGATCTTACAAATGCCTATAAATATTTTAAGAGTAGGTGTCAAGCAGCTGGCGCCAGATTCTTTTCAGTGGTGCCCAGCGACAGGACAGGGGCAACAGGCACAAACTGAAACATAGAGAGAGACCAGCGGAGACCAGTGATGAGTGGTGTGCCTCAGGGGTTGGTACTGGGGCTGGTGCTGTTTAATATCTTTGTTGACGACATGGGCAGTGGGACACAGTGCACCCTCAGCAAGTTTGCCAGTGACTTCAAGCTGTGTGGTGTGATTGACACGCTGGAGGGAAGGGATGCTATTCAGAGGGACCTTGACAGGCTGGAGAGGTGGGCCTGCATGAACCGCATGAAGTTCAACAAGGCCAAGTGTAAGGTCCTTCATGTGGGTCAGGGCAATCCCAAACACAAGTACAGGCTGGGTGGAGAGTGGCTCGAGAGCAGCCCTGAGGAGAAGGACTTGGGGGTAGTGGTGGATCAGAAGCTCAACATGAGCCGGCAATGTGTGCTTGCAGCCCAGAAAGCTAACTGTATCCTGGGCTGCATCAAAAGAAATATGACCAGCAGGTCGAGGGAGTTAATTCTGCCCCTTTACTCCACTCTTGTGAGACCCCACCTGGAGTAACCGCGTCCAGCTCTGGATCCCCCAATATAAGAAGGACATGGATGTGTTGGAGTGGGTCCAGAGGAGGGCCACCGAGAAGATCAGAGGGCTGGAGTACCTCTCCTACGAGGACAGGCTAAGAGAGTTGGGGCTGTTCAACCTAGAGAAGAGAAGGCTCCGGGATGACCTTCTAGCAGCCTTCCAGTACCTGAAGGGGGCTTACAGGGAGGATGGAGAGGGACTTTTCACAAGGGTGTGTAGTGATAGGACAAGGGGGAATGGCTTTAAACTAAAAGAGGGCAGACTGAGATTAGATATTTGGAAGAAATTCTTCACCATGAGGGTGGTGAAACACTGGCACAGGTTGCCCAGAGAAGCTGTGGCTACCCCTTCCCTGGAAGTGCTCAAGGCCAAGCTGGATGGAGCTCTGAGCAACCTGGTCTGGTGGAAGATGTCCCTGCTCATGGCAGGGTTTGAAACCAGATGGTCTTTAAGGTCCCTTCCAACCCAAACCATTCTATGATTCCATAATTCTATGATTCTATAGGAACTTCCATTTGAACATGAGGAAAAATTGTTTTACTTGGACGGTGACCAAGCACTTGAACAGGCTGCCCAGAGGGGTTCTGTAGTCTCCTTCTCTGGAGATATTCAACACCCGCCTGGATGAGGTCCCGTGCAGCCTGTTTTAGGTGAACCTGCTTTGGCAGGGAGGTTGGACTAGAGGATCTCCAGAGGTCCCTTCTAATCCCTACCATTCTGTGATTCTGTGATCAGGTGGAACTGTGAAGCACTGAACATCAGGTAACAGAACTGTGTCAGCAATCATGCGAGAATGAATCCACATGAACTCAGGAGTGAGAAGGAAGAACCCCCCCTCCTTGATATCATACTCCTCTGGGCAAAGGACTTGGGATGCTGATGTGTCATCTTAAGCTGATGAGACATCCCCAAAGTGATGCTGGATCAAGGAGCAGAACTGTGAGCGTGACACCACAAAAAGGGGTAGATTCTGGAAAATTTGTGTGTATTGATTTTAATTTTATCATTATGATGAACGAGCTTTAATAACTGGATTGTTTTAGGTATGTTTTAATAGCATAGCAGCTAGGCTAACATCATTCGTTGACTAGACTTTGCAGTCTTCAATTAGTTGCATATTTAATTATTGATTTTGCATAGTCGGTGTGTTTCCCTGGCTCACATAAATTGCAAAAAGGGTAGAGAAACAAATGAGTAGAAAATGTCAACAACCAAAGCTGTAATTTGGACACAACAAATAGGTTTCAGGTGGAGTAGCATTTATCTGAGTATGTGTTTGATGTTTTTATAAAGGTTGGCAGCTATGTTTATAGACAATACCCCTGAGGAATTTTGCCTTGCATAGTTATGTTGCCACTTCATTAATGAAGCAGACTGTTTCATAAAAGAAACGACAAGAAGAGCAAGAAAACTGACAAAAAGCCCCACGCTGTCACATAATGCAAGAACAGGTGAATCCTGGGATTAGTCTATTTGTAGGGAAATGGTATGAAGCGAGGGGTTAACTTGTAGTGTATGAATGTAGAAGACCCTGAATTTGGGGGAATGTAACATGGCTTGTAATTAAGCTTAGCTGCTGACCTTTGGGCAAGACAAAAGGTCACCCTAAACCTAACTAAACCAGCCAGTTTAGCTTGATAGGAATGATTAAGGAGGGGCACTTGCTGAAGACAAGGCAGTGGAAGGGAATGAAATGTCTCTCTCTGCTTTCAGGTACCTCTGGTTCCTTGAAAGGGGTCGACCAGGGGTGGGTGAAAACCTGAAATTGCCTCTCCTCCAACCCAGGCTGAGGTACAAGTACACGCTGAAGCCGGATGCTGCAAAGGCTCAGCCTCTGCAGCCTGCAGAAGGAAGCTGCAAGTCCGGTTCAAAAGCACCAACAAACTTGAATCAAGGTCAGCACGAATCAACTCTGAGTCTTGTCAGTTTATAAGTAGTGCAATGAAGTCTGAGCCCTAAGACCTACTAAAGTCTAAATGAACTCTTAGGCATGACAAGAAGATGCCAGTGCGTAGTGTATTTGCACATGTACCTCTGTAATGATAATACTATCTGTTAACCTTGCTCTATCAAAAATATGGATACAAATAAAGACCAATTATTTGTACTAATGTGGTGGTTGATCTTGGCTGGCCAACAGAGGCTCACAAAGCTGATCTCTCACTCCTCTTCAGCAGCACAGGAGAGAAAATAAGATGAAAAGCTTGTCGGTCAAGATGAAGGCAGTTTAATGAAAAAAGAGCAAAGGCTATGCACAGAAGCAAAGCTAAAATCAGGCAAGGAAGGCAAGAGACCAGCATGGCTGAGTTGAGACATGATGGTCAAACTAAAGAACAAGAGCTGAACAGGCAGTGGAAGCAGGGACAGGAGTCCTGGGAAGAGTACAGGGACACTGCCTTGTTGTGAAGGAATGGTGTCAGGAAGGCCAAGGCACAGCTGAGGCTGAACTTGACGAGGGATGCTAAGGATACCAAGAAGGGCTTCTACAGGTATGTCAGCCAGAAAAGGAAGGTCAGACAAAGTGTACTCCCTGTGATGAGCAAGACTTGCAAACTGGTAACAACAGGTGAGAAAGCTGAGGTACTGAACAACATTTTTGCGTCAGTCTTCACTAGCAATCTCTCTTCCCACTTCTCGAGTGGATGGATTGCAAGACAGGGACTGGTGGGACCAAGTCCCTCCCACCGTGAGAGAAGATCAGGTTTGTGACCTCCTGAGGAACCTGAACATGCATAAGTCTATGGACCTGAAGAGATGCATCCCAGAGTCCTGAGGGAATTGGCAGATGTCATCGCTAAGCCACTCTCAATCATATTTGAAAGGTCATGGCAGTCAGGCAAACTCCCTCGTGACTGGAAAAAGGGAAACATTGCACCCATTTTTAAAAAGGGTAGAAAGGAGGACCCTGGGAACTACCGACCTGTCTGCCTCACCTCGGTCCCTGGGAAGATCATGGAAGAGGTCCTCCTAGAAGCTCTACTAGGGCACATGGAGGACAGGGAGGTGATCTAAGACAGCCAGCATGGCTTCACCAAGGGTAAGTCCTCCCTGACCAAACTAGTGGCTTTCTATGATGGGGTGACTAGATCAGTGGACAAGGGAAGTGCTATGAATGTGATCTACCTGGACTCCTGTAAAGCCTTCGACACAGTCCCCCACAACATCCTTCCTCTAAATTGGAGAAATATGGATTTGACGGGTGGACTGTTCGGCAGCTAAGGAATTGGATGGATGGTTGCAGCCTGAGGGTAGTGGTCAACAGCTTGATGTCCAAAGGGATGCCAGTGACAGATGCTGTCCCTCAGAGGTCCGTACGGGGGCCGGTGCTATTTAAACTTTTCATCAATGACTTCACAAGATTGAGTGCGCCCTCATCAAGTTTGCAGATGACACCAAACTGAGTGGTGCAGTTGCCATACCTGAAGGACGGGATGTCATCTAGAGGGACCTGGACAAGCTGGAGAGGTGGGCCTGTGTGAACTATGAGGTTCAACAAGGCCAAGTGCAAAGTTCTGAATCTGGATTGGGGTGACACATGGTACGAATACAGGCTGGGGAATGAAGGGATTGAAAGCATTCCTGCTAAGAAGGATTTGGGGGTACTGGGGGGAGAAAAGCTGGACATGAGCTGACAATGTGCACTTGCAGCCCAGAAGGCCAACCGTATCCTGGCCTGCATCAAAAGCAGCAAGGCCAGAAGGTTGAAGGAGGTGATTCTGCCCCTCTGCTCTGCTTTCGCAAGTACCCTACCTGGACTCCTGCATAGAACCCTGGAGTCCTCGGCACAAGAAGAACATGGAGCTGTTGGAGCGGGTCCAGAGGAGGCCACAAAAATGATCCGAGGGCTGGAGTACCTCTGCTATGAGGAAAGGCTGAGAGAGTTGGGGCTGTTGAACCTGGAGAAGAGAAGGCTGCGGGGAGACCTTATTGCGGCCTTGCAATACTCAAATGCGGCTTACAAGAAAGATGGAGACAATGACCCCTCCTTAAACTAAGGGAGGGTAGAGTTAGACTAGATATAAGGAAGAAATTTTTTAGCATGAGGGTGGTGAGGCACTGGCACAGATTGCCCAGAGAGGCAGTGGAGGCCCCATCCCTAGAAACATTGAAGGTCAGGTTGGACGGGTCTCTGAGCAACCTGATCTAGTTAAAGATGTCTCTGTTTACTGCAGGGGGTTTGGGCTAGGTGACCTCTAAAGGTCCATTACAACCCTGAGCATTCTTTGATTCCAGAAAAAAAACCCCAAAATTATTCTGTGCTTCCCATCAGCAGGTGATACTGAGTCAGTTCCTGGAAGCAGGGCCTCAATACACATAGCAGTTGCTTTGAAAGACAGATGCCTTCACAATAAATGTGGCACTTGCTTCTCCTCCTTCCTCTTAGCTTTCATTGCTGATCACGAGTTCATAGGGTATGGAATATCCCTTTGGTCAGTAGTCCCGCTATATTCCCTCCCAACCTCTTGTCCACCCCGAACCTACTGGCCTTTAGGGAGGAGTCATTGGAAAGGCAGCCTTGATGTTGTGTGAGCCGTGCTCAGCAACAGGCAAACACTGATGTTGGTATCAGCACCTTTCTACTAGAAGAATAAAGCACAGCACTATAGGGCTTCTATGGCAAAAGTTAACTCTGTCCCAGCCAGAGCCAATGCAACCTGGCAGAAGTTTGTCTGATGAATGGACTGTTTGTTTTGTTCTGCTTAGTACCCACTTAGCATTTAATGAGGAATCTTAAAACCCCAACAAATAAAGAAACAAACAAAACCCCCTTAAAATGTATGGCATTCCCCTCAGATGGCAATGTGATGGTTTAGATATGATATTTCCCTGCTGACAGGTGATCCAGACAGCAGTAGGGTCTATGCTGAACAAGTAGCTATACATCTAAAATGGAGCGATGTACACATCAAATGGGGTACAATTTAATATATATATGTTTAAAATATTAATTTTTTTTTCTGAAACCTTTGCATAGTAGTAGGGGAATTCAGTGATGTACGACAAAACTCTATGGGGAGTTTTTCAAGCAATTGCCAACTAAGCTTTCAAAGTGGAATGCAAATGAATTTCATGTCCCCCAGAGAAAACTGCTACCACAAACTTGACATTACACAGTTCTTTTTAAAAACAAGCTAATCAAAGGTTTATCATGGATTGTGCACCCTGTGGGAGAACTCCACAGGAAAGGCATTAAAAGGGCCTTTTATCTCAAGAGAAAGAACCAAAAGCAACCAGGCAAAACAATAAAATCAAAAGGTTAAATTACTTGTGAGAGGAGACCAGTAGAGGTAGCTTTTCTCAGCACCCCGTTGTCAGAAAATCACCGAACAAAGTCTGATCACAGATAAAATATGATGCTATGGTTTGATACCCATTGAGGGGAAATACTCAACGCTATCACCGTGTAACCTTGTCATCCCAGGACAGTTCAGCGTAACTACCTTTCTGCTGTGGCTTGAGACAGAGGAAGTGTATTTAATGTTGCACCAATCCTGCTGATCATGGTGAGAGTAAGGCCAGTGTGTGTCTGCCTGTGGTTGGAAGATACCATGAACTGAGTGTCTCTGGCAGCCTAGAAACCTGAGATTTCAATAATCATCCCTGGAGACAGTCTGCCTACTGTACATAAATTCAATGTGTTAACTCAGAGGGGAAAAAGGAACATCCATGTTTGATGAAGATCATTCTGTTAGGCTCTGTGTGTATACACTGCCTAGTGTGGTAGTATGTCAGGTGCTACCTTAACTCTAAAAAAATGATTTTCATATTTGTGATGGTGACTACTTGTGTTTATACAATAGCTATAAGTCCATCTTGGCTACATGAAACATACAAAACTCGTTCCAAAGTATCTTCCTGCCTCAGAGTGTTTACAGTGTTTACAGAGCGAAAAAATATTTTCATAAGGCGTAGGAAAGTGAGATTTCATAACGTGTCTGGTATGACAGTATTTGGGTGTCTTATACCCTCACGAACTAGCCAATACACCAGAGTCTTCCATAGTCTGAAGGACTGACAAAAAAGCCAGGTGAAGTCCCTGCTTTGAATCAAGCACTGCCAAGGTTTGAGCCTGGGCTTTCCTCCTTCTGAATGGACAAAAGGTTACTCTGAGCAGCAGGAAGGTCTATGTCTACTTTTGATTTAATGTGTGCGTTTGCAATCAGTTTGAATGATTCCCTGCAATGGGGGAAAAAAAAAGAATTAAAAAACCCCATCACTGCAATGCAAAAATGGTCCTGTGGTGATTGTCCTGATGTCAGGAATAGGTAAAACTGCCACACAGGCTATCAGGAAAAGAGTTAGAAAACAGGTTGGCATCAAATGAATCTGCATCTGCATTTCCTTGGAAAGGTGCTTAAACTAACACTTTTTCTGAAGAATTGGTTAAAAACCTGCTCAATTATGAGATCTCTTAGAGTTTGTTAGTGAGCAGCTTCATGTTCTGTTGCGCAAAGCAAGAATTCTTTGCTGCCTAAATATTGGAGGTTGCAGATAAAATGATGGAAGAGAACAGACAAAAGAAAAAGGAAACCAGAACAATTCAACATATTTGCCTCTTCTTTGAGAGTCCATGTGTTTAGTTCTTCATTTCTGTCGTTTTTGGCAATTCCTGTCCATTTGAATAGGGTATCTCAAATTCGAGTCAGAAGGAAAAAAAAGGAAACTTTGAGTTATCTTTGCAAGGTGCATTAACAGCTAGTAAACAAGGGCTTTCTACAAAATTACATTATTGTCTTCAAACATATTTCCTACCTGCTAGCACTGTAAAGTAAAATGAAACTCCCTCTGCTCTATGAAAAAAAAAAGAAAAAAAGACAGACACCTTGTGAACGCCTTAGACTCTTTTCTTCTTTGGAGAATTTATTCATCCAGTGAGTGTGTCATTCATCTTCGCTTATTGAAGAAGGTGTTTGGTACCTCAGCTTTTTTCACATCTTGCATAAGCAGGTCCGCCACCTTGTTCAGCAATGGGCCCACATTTTGTCTAGTCTTCCTTTTCTCACCCATGTACTTACAGAGGCACTTCTTGTTGTCTTTGACATCCCTGGCCAGATCTAATTCCGTTTGGGCTTTGGCTTTCCTAAACTCGACCCTGCATGCTCAGACAATATCTCTGCATTCCTTCCAGGTTGCCCTTTCCATTTAAAAATGCAAAAGAAATTTGATGAAAAAGTTGATGCTCCCTTTGTGGCTTCCAGTAGCATCTCAATTTGGGTGGAGCAGCTGTAGGGAGGTAGGATGAAGAAAAGCAGGGCTTTGGGAGGCTGTGATTTTTGGGACCATGGTGTTGCTGATAATACATTGCTACTTAAACTGAAAGACAGTTTCTAAGAGAAAGCAGAACGTTCACACAGATTCAAATACTGTGCAATAAAACAGGGAAGACAAAAGAAATGAGGAGATTTTAAAATGCTGACTGTCCATCAGAAAAGCCATTGTACAAGATTTTCTTCAGCAAGAGGAAGGTCTCAAGTATTTTTAGAAAGATTTGCATGTGTCTGAAGACCTAAAAATAAAGTCTGTGTAAAGAAAAAATTTCTCCTTAATTTGAATGAAAGTCGAATAGAAGCACAGAAGGAACTGAAAATGTTAATGCTTTAATTACTGACTGTTTAGAACAATATTTCCTATGTCTGTTTTATGACATGCAGCTTCTACTGCAGTGAAATGAGTAACAATTCTCATCAGCAGGGCTACATTGCCACCGTAAACTTCATCTGCTGAAAGGACAGATTTACTTTTAAATAGTGTAGAAATGGTATCTCAGGCCACCCAGTTCCTTAAAGCAAAGTGGTCACACACAATTAAAAAACTGCTGCATTCTAGATATGAATTACCTGATGCAGAATGAGAAACTCACTTCCTGCAGATCAGAAGAAACTGCATGTCTCCATACGATAGTTCTTCGTAGTAACCCAGACAGAAAGCTTCTTACTGGAAATGCTTGATTAAATTTCTTATCTCCATATATAACCAGGAAAAAATGTAGCAAAATAGACATGGGTATCTCTACCTTATTCTAACCCAAAAATTCAATTAATCCTCACTTACGTTGTCATCACTGATTGTGGCGGAACGACCTCATTGTTTCTCAGATGAAACAGTTTTTGGTTTTGTTTCATAAAGTCAGTCTTTCTTCCCCTGATCTCAGTATACTTGGATAGAAATGGCATTTTCTTAGGAGTGTTATGATAAACATCCCATCGATTCGTCTCCTAAGGTGCAAGACTGTCTGTCTTATCATAGAATCATAGAATTATAGGTTGGAAAAGACCTCTAAGATCATCGAGTCCAACTATCCACCCAACACCACCATGCCTGCTAAACCATATCCCGAAGTGCCACATCTACACATTTTTTAAACACCTCAAGGGAAGGGGACTCAGCCACCTCCCTGAACAGCCTTTTCCAATGTCTGACCACTCTTTCAGTAAAGAAATTTTTCCTAATATCCAATCTAAACCTCCCCTGATGCAACCTGAGTCCATTGCCTCTCATCCTGTCACTAGTTTCTTGGGAGAAGAGACGAACACCTGCCTCACTACAAGCTCCTTTCAGGTAGTTCTAGGCAGCAATAAGGTCAGTCCTCAGCCTCCTCTGCTCCAGACTAAATAGCCCCAGCTCCCTCAGCCACTCCTCATAAGACTTGTGTTCTAGACCCCTCACCAACCTTGTTGCCCTTCCCTGGACACGCTCCAGTAACTCAATGTCTTTCCTGTAGTGAAGGACCCAAAACTGAACACAGTATCTGAGGTCCGTCCTAACCAGTGCTGAGTACAGGGGCACAATCACTGCCCTACATCCTGCTGGCCACACTATTCCTGATACAAGCCAGGATGCCGTTGGCCTTCTTGGCCACCTGGGCAATATATCTGCTCAGAGAACATGGAGGTGCTGAGGGAGGAAGAAATTAATAAAGCGAACAGATAGTAATATACTCCTCAACCATCCACTGCATTCTCCCATCTGTGATGTGATTGATGACATCAAGATTGGAGACAGCCTGGGCTGCAATGAGCATGCACTGGTGGAATTCACCGTCTTGAGAGATACAGAACAGGCAAAGACTAAAGTCAGGACCCTGAATTTTAGGAAAGCAAAATTCCAGCTCTTCAAGGAATTAGTTAATAGGACCCCCTGGGAAACTGCCCTCGAGGACAAGGGAGCAGAACAGATCTGGCAGGTCTTTAAGAATGCTTTCTGTACAGTGCAAGAGCTGTTGATCCCCAGGTGTAAGAAATCAGGAAAGGAAGGCAAGAGGCCAGCATGGCTGAGTTGAGACATGATGGTCAAACTAAAGGGCAAGAAGGGAATGCACAAACAGTGGAAGCAGGGACAGGTATCCTGGGAAGATTATAAGGACACTGCCCAGTTGTGCAGGGATGGTGTCAGAAGGGCCAAGATGCAGCTGGAGCTGTACTTGGCAAGGGATGCTAAGAATAATAAGAAGGGCTTTTACAGGTATATTAACCAGAAAATGAAGGTTAAAGACAGAGTACCCCTGGATGAGCAAGACTGGCAAACTAGTAACGACGAATGAGGACAAGGCCGAGATGGCTGTCTTTAATCACCTCCCTGTCCTCCATGTGCCTTTAGTATAAGTTCTAGAAGGATGTGCTCCATGATCTTCCCAGGCATAGAAGTAAGGCTGGTTGCTAGTTCTCATGGTCTTCCTTTCTACTCTTTTTAAAAATGGGTGCAATATTTCCCTTTTTCCAGTCATTAGGGACTTCACCTGACTGCCATGACCTTTGAAATATGATGGAGAGTGCCTTGGCAATGACATAGAATCACAGAATCATAGAGTCAGAGGTTGGAAAAGACCTCTAAGATCATCAAGTCCAACCATCCATCCAACATCACCATTCCTACTAAACCATATCCCAAAGTGCCACATCTACATGATTTTTAAATGGCTCAAGGGATGGGGACTCAGCCAACTCCCCTGGACAGCCTATTCCAATACCTGACAACTCTTTCAATAAAGAAAGCTTTTGCTTTGGTTAGAAAGAGTTTAATGAGTTGACTCAGATCAGCAAAGGATCAGAAGGGTACCAAATCCAGTGCAAGGCATGCGTGTGGCAGGACAAAGTCAAGAGAGGGAGATTAGTCTTCTCCTATTCAACTGGTAGATTTGCTCCAGAATTGCTACAAACCTTCTCCATAAATGTCATATCTAACAAGTATAATGCAGATTTGATTGTAACTACTGAATCTACAACTGTTGTGGCTGTTCGGAAGCACCAACACTGAGATATTTGTTGTGAAGACTGAATTATCAGCTGTAACATGATACAACATACATTTTGTTGTACCACCGCTTAAATGGATTTTGCATATTCTTCCTCTGTGGATTTTACTGCCTATGCTTTTTGAAGTGTTCATCCCATATTAGATAGTAAAATAGAGCAAAAATTTTGTACTTCTACAGACAGAACCTCTCCAGTTTCAGTTGTATCATACTGCATCTATAAACAAGCTCACCACAAATCTCATGTAGTAATTTTAATAATGTGTGATAGTATTATTATTTCTCTCTATATACGGTTAACTAAATTTTTGACACAAGACCTTCTGAAAATTTAAACAGGGGAATGGAAGCTGAATGAAGTTCACAAGCAAAGGAGCGCAATGCAGTGCTAAGAAGATTGGGAAAGAGGAAGAAATAGATGATGTTATGGTGCCTCAGTGCCCAATTAAGGTGTCAGGTTCCTTAACAACATGGATAAATGGGAAGCAAAACTCAAGCGTTGCAAAGGAAAACAACGGCTGTCCGGCTGTGCAGCTGCCTTCCTCTGTACTTCTTCAAGACAGTGGTAGGGACACTTGTCACAGCAGGAACATAAAAGATGCAACACAAAGTCCTTTATAGGACTCACCAACCTGAGGGAGACTATGCAGTCACACAAGGTAGCCATGTAGTCTTTTTGATTCATTACACTACTTGCTTACCAGGTATTTCGTGGGACAGACAGTTATTTACTGACTATTTTACTGCCTGCAACTCTGAGTTGCACCATAGCTCGCAAAACTGTGTTAAATACATGGGTTTGAACTGTGATGGAAACAGAACAAAGTAAGATGGCAATCAAGCTGAAGTATTTTCCTCCTTCTCTAATGACACTGACATCAAGCAAGCATTGTTTCATAAGGTAATCTTAACAGCTTATTTTAGAGAAGTAGAGTCAAAAATTAAATTTACTGTGGAGATGATCTGCTAATGGTTGGGTTAGCTGCTAATCAAGGCTCAGATTTTCCAGCAAAGCTCTCTAGTAAGAGAAGGTGTGAAGAGGTACTGAGAATTTCTCTAGTGTAATTAGGGGAAGAAATTCTTCCAGGCATTTGTTTAAAATGCAGCTTTTTTTTTTCTTTAGACCAAGGGTTTGTGAACTGCCCAGAACTCTAAAAAAACACTCCAGTTTACATAGACATATATGAGTGAAATCAGAGTAAATAACTAAGCTTTGTGCCACTAGACAGCAGGTAAGACTTTTTGCTTCTGGTTGCAGAGGAATCGGAATACTCTAGGGAACCCCAAGTAACACAAAAACTTCAGTTGAACAAACACACAATTCATTTCACTGGCTATCTAATGCAGCAAGGCAAAGAAGTTGTGCAAATGAAGTATCAGTTGTCTCTGAAAATGTGGATGCAGTTCATAAACACAGAACTGCTTTGAACATTCTTTTGGAAGTTTTGTATTTTGTGGAAGGAATGTGTGAAAACTGGACAAAATAGATAAATAGGCCCAAAACCAGAAATGCATTTAAAATGGTACGTCACTTGAAGTGAAATGAGAGTAGATGCAATATTTAAAACTGTCCTTCAAGACAATCCATCTATATCTGTCATTGTGGTACAGTGTCTAGATCCCAATTAAAGTGAAAACGATATGTGTGGTTATTCCCTTCATGCTTTTGCCTTTCACCTGATCGTTGATCCAGTCCAGTTCTAAAGCAGATTATAAAACAGGAATGGCTGAGTCATGGTTTATCATATGCTTTTCAACTTCGAAATAGGTCTTTTCAGTAGCAGAAGAAACAGATGACTTTGCTTGCTTTTTAAAATTTATTTTTACTCCTAACACTATGAATCCACAAACCCAGTTTTTGGTGTGAAAGTCAAGCCAGGTTCATTCTGTTTCTTGCAAACACAATAATAAAGAATCTGTAATTGGCACTTTGCTGCTGAATCCGTAAGTGATGCTTGAGGAAGGACAGAGTCAGCTGATATTGCTGTAGATGATCTGGTGCTGCTGAGTCACTTATAATTTATTTCAGTCAGCAAAGATGGCAGATTCGAATCTGCATGTGCACAGGAAGGATCACTTGAGTCAGAGCAGGATATTTTGTTCAGAGACAATTTTCAGTGTAAAACTACATGTTGTTGTGGTCCTAGGAGTGGAACAAAAATTATTATAATGCTTAAATTGGTGTATAAATCAAATGCATGTCTGTAGTTTGAATGTGGTGGTCTGGCTTTTAAACTTAAGCTTGCAAAAAAAGTTAAGGAGATACTGATTTCAGCTGATCAAGAGGCATATGCAAAATTAGCTGCATGGAAGATTTCCATCTTGGAAACAGGATTAACAGAAGTAGGAAAGAGGAAATGACTACAAATGGTGCGATTCAAATAACCACCTATTCTGCAGCCCCAATGTCACTCTTTTTTGCTAGAAATGTACAGAGATTTTTTTTTAATTTTTATTCCTATGTGGAGAGGAGGAGATGTGAAATGTTAAAAATTTTAATAGGATGAGGAAATTTGTCTGTTTCACTTTTATCGTAGATTTGATTTTATGAATAACATGATCTGAACTATCCATATTTCTGTGAAATCATTGGGACTTTTTGCTGAGTGCTCTGTATGCCAAAATTTCTCTACCCGTACCATGTTGCATACTGCCTTATGAACCTATTTCTGTTGGCATGGACAGGGGAAATGTGGGTGTGTTCAGTGTCTGACCACCACATGCAAAGACAGGGTCAGAAATGGCTGCCATATATTCAATGAAAGTGAGACTGATTTAAATTTTGATAGAGCCCTTGTCTCACATCCAGAAAGTACCAACAAATATTAACAAATGTTCAAATTTTTTAAATATGGATAAAGGACTGTAACTACATAAATCCTGATTTCTTGACTGATGAAAATTTAATGCAAATCGAACTGTTCCAAGAACTGAACATATATCTTGATCTGTGTCATGAACCAAGAAGTCAGTCCAGTTGCCAAATTCGGTGTCTTGTCTTAAACAGCAGCCTGTGTTTGTCAGTGGGTGCAGGACGTCCGTTATATCAGAAGTTGTCCTAATACCTTATCAGCTGGATGTTCTTCTACGCCTGCAAGAAGAAAATTTACATCCCTTCTAAACTGTTCCTGATTTTGTATGTAACTTTGCATGTTCTCATTATTTACCTTGTATTAGATGAAGAAGCAATAACCCAGAGTAGATATGAACTATATAGACTGAGAAATAAGGTAGACATGATTCATGTGTTTCAGTAGCAGGAGATAGCTGCATTTGTCCTAGTGCTGCAGCTTTAAAGTTAGTTATGAAATATATAGCTTCTTTCAAACTAATAGCTTATTATTACATTCATTTGTAAGGAGGCAGAGAAGAAAGTCAGTGTTTGTGCTTTGAATCCTACAGCCCCTAAAAGATCCTGGATGTTTCCTATAGGTGGATAACTTGTTGAAATGATGAGGAACTTGGATGTGTTGTGCTGAAAACTACATTTCCACATAGCTAAAACACTGGGGGGGGGGGAGAAAAAAAATGATGTTTCTCTTTATTTCTCTAGTGAAAAGACATTGGACTTACTGGTAAATAATTTCTTCTATTTCCGTAGTTTTCACAAAGCTCTTTTCTGTTGTTGAAAGTCGGTTGTAACAGAGAAACTTTTCCCTCAGCAGATCACACTTCATTTGGAGAAATCATTTAACTCCGTAATAATCCATGACACTCTGCTTTTAGAAATTTTTACTCACACTTTTGGATACTGGAGTGAGCTTGTTGACCATGAACCTTGTAAAACACCTTCATCTTCACAAGCCTTTCTTGCCCTCTGTATCTTCTTTTGAACTGTGAGCTCTTTTGGTCAGGACTATGTTTTAGTATTTGTTTGTATGGAGAAGTGGGAAAAAGTCATCTGGAATTACAGAGACTACAGAGCAGTTCACAGTCATGTCAAAATGGTAGATTTCTGTGGCTTGACCCTTCTGCAGGACGTGAGAACATTTATCTCATTACTCATTGCAAGTCAGCAAGGCAATACGGGGGCTGCACTAATTCATGTCTAAATCAGTGTAATGAGAATAATATTAACAACCAGCATGTGCTGGTACCAGTGTAATGAGAACAATATTAACAGCCAGCACAAACTATCTCAGGGCACTGATTTTGGATATGACACCTTTTTACTTAGCTGTGTAGGTGCTCACTCAAACAGTAGTTATCCCAGTAGGTTTTCCTACAATCACTTTCGTGTGTAAACACTGCCAATGTCACTGGTAAAACTGAACCCTGAGAAACTGCAAATATCAGAAGACAAATCTGTGCCATATGGCACATGCGTGGGCTGGCAGTTAAGGAAGGTGGAACAGTGACCCCAGTTTTGACTGAAGGAGACATCAGGACAGGAACACTGGCCTCAGACAAGGATTAAATACTGAATTATTTTGTTTTACCAGCTTTCCCCTTTGTTGGCGGTGGATATAGTAAGATCAAATTCTCATTTTTGAGAAGTGATATAGTTTGAAAAGGGCCTTCTAGAGTACTGAAGGTCTGCATTTTTTACAGAAGGCTTAGTTTTGTTGAAGATCTGATGAAATCTCCATTCGCTATGAATTACTGATGACTGATCATGGTGGTGGGATGAGAAAAAAATGGAAAACAAACATGCTTTGTTATGTTAAGACAAACACAATGCATACTTTTATGACAAACATATTTTACTCATCTCTTAGACAAAGACAAAAGGGACATGGCAGATCATGAGGTAAGACTTCATTCAGATGTGGCACATGGGATGCTTGGAAATGCCAAGCCTCACGAAAGGCTCACACGTTCTTTTCCTAACATTTCTAAATCGAGAGAAGTTTTTTTCATCAAAACATAATCCCTCACTATAGTTGGGAATCCATGTGTTCTGCCCCTTTCTGGATGCAACCATATCACAGCAATTCCTCAAAATCTTCCTGTGTTGCAGCTTCCATGTAACACTTCCAACTTGTCTGAGAATATATAGACACAATTTCTGTCACAGGGGGTGAATCAAGATCATCATCTGTGACTACCGTAACTGCTCACTGAGGACCTAGCCTTCCTGAGGGATTTTTAAAGCCCATCAAATTGTTTCCTGAAGACATTGCATTTGGTTCTCATTCATTTCCTTTGATTTCATTGAAATGATCAGTGTTTAATTGCACAAAGTTTTTGTTCTGCATTAGCTCATTCACGAGCTGCAAATAGATATGTGTCTCTTGTGAGTGTCCCCCAGAGAAGGGCAGTAGTACAAGATAATGTTTTGACTGAAAGCCTTGGTGTGAAGTTTGTCTAGTCATGAGATACTATTATAATAGTGCAATATATTCCATATATCATTAATATATAGCACATATATATTAGTTATGCATATTATAGGTCACCACTGCAATGTTACAGTGTCCTGAAGAGATGAAAACTGAAGCACTAGTACCTGAACAACACCAGTCCTTGTACCTGAAGGTATCTACAGATAACCTGAAGCTTTTGCCCTTCATGTGAGTATTTTCCAAGTGGTGTCTGGGTCATGGGAGGACTGACTAAGAGCAGTGGTGTGGGCTGTTTTAGCAATGTTTTGGCAAAAAGCAGGCAGGTTTCCTCAGCCTCCCAGTGGAGTGGTACCATGTACTCTGAGAGGTAGACCTGTGCTCTTTTAATTAAGCGAGGAGGCTATTTTTAAAAAGTAGAAATATGGAATTTAGCAAGAATATCTGGTTTTATCATCAGGATTCTGGCCTTCATATTCAAAGCCACTTAACTTCCAATAGTTCTTATAGCCTGCAGCTGCATTCCTTATAGATTTTAACTCACTCAAGCTGGGCATCAGCTTTTAGAAAGAGGTCACCACTAAAAACCAAAGTGTAAGGCAGTCACATTAGAAATCTTTGCATCCTCATTTTTTACTTAATATTTGATACTCAGCATTGTTACACAATCTAGACAAATTGAATAAGAATTAAAAACCAAAACAACAGTCCCATCATGTGTCTCCCTCCTTTCCCCCCTTCATTTTCAAGAGCTGGATTTGATGTTAATTATATACTTAATTTGAAGAGGTTACACACATTTCTATTGGGAATTGCTAAGTATAGCTGAATTTATCTTGGAAATGAAAGGGAAAACAGAGATGACCATTTCAAGTCTCCCCCAATTTTGTTTTAAGCAATTTTGGAACAATGATTCAGATATCTTTGGAAATAGCAGAAAATTAGTACCAAGGCACAGGAATGGCTTTATGTAGTGACGATGGAGAAAGAGGAGAGGTGGACAGTTAATAATGATAATGGCAATTATGAAAATAATAACAATAATCTTAGCGAAACTCAGTTATTTTCCTTTTAATTGGTACTATAGGGAGAGAGGAATTTTTTATTGATATGTTTCTCAAGCCACGTTATTAACTGGGTGCTCTGATGTTGGGATAATGGGTAACAGGACCAGTAGCTTGGAATTAGAGGGTAGGGAAGCCAAGCAGCTGGGATCACTGTCTAGGGAAGGGGGCATTGACAAGGTGATTGGAAAAAATACACAATCCTGCAGCCTCTGGAGGTGACTCCTGTCAGGTGTGAGGGAAAGGTATCCTTCAGTGCAAGTGGTGTATGTTATCCAGGCAAATGGACCACTGTGGAAGGAGATATGCAGTACCTGAGGGAAACAGCTGTGTGGGAGATGGTTTATTATGACCCAGGCAATGAGCAGTTACCCACAGATCCAGATGAAGTCCAACACACATGACCCATGTAGTGGAAGTTTGTACAGAGTGCACCATCATCATATGCCAACTCATTGGCAGTAATGGACCGGAAAGGTGAAGAGGCACCAGCAGTGGATGAAGTGGCTAGCCGACTCCAGTAGTACAAAAAAAAGTCTCTCTTCCTCCCTCATCTTGGCTGTGGAGAAACCGTCCCAGAAGATCCAGCAACTCAAATAGAATAGGTCCTACTCCCCACCTATACGGGCCAGTATCTCAGCTAGTAGGAGTAAGGATTCCTCTGCTCAAGAGAGAGGATATGGAGGATACACACCATGAGGTACCCTGTGGTTTTACCTGTATGACAACAGAAAGGACATGAGCAAGTTGGATGGAAAAGCTACCTGAACCCCAGAGGCAAGAGTGCACAAGTTGCAAGGAAAAACAATCACAAAGGGCAATACTTCTTGGAAAAATGCCACTCCAATTTCCAGCAAGCAGCTCCCCAGACAGAATAGAAAGCCTGATCTTATTTCTGATTCTCTTGAAGGGACTTCTAAGTAATTTTTACAAGAAGTGAGTAATGAATACTATAACCAGGATTAAAGAGGCCCTGCCTTCATGCAGGTCGGGGAAAGGGACAACTGAGTTTATCAGACTGTGTGGATTCAATGACCTGGTACATCAGACCCTCCAACACTATAAGGCTCTAGTAGACATGGGTGCACAGTGTACACTAATGCCATCAGATTACAAAGGGTCAGAGTCCATCTGTACTTCTGGATTGACAGGGGGATCACAACACATAACTGTACTGGAAGCTGAAGTGAGCCTTACTGAAAATGAATGGTGAAAGCACCCCATTGTGACAGGCCCCAAGGCTCTGTGCGTCGTTGTCATAGGCTGCCTCAGGAGCGGGTATTTCAAGAAGGCAGGAGGGTACTGGTGGGCTTTTTGGTACTGTACTGGGTTTGCGTGGCAAGGTTTTGGTACCAGGGGGCCTACAGGGGTGCCTTCTGTAAGAAGCTGCCAGAAGCTTGCCCTGTGTCCAATAAAGACAAAGCTAACCAGCTCCAAGATGCATCCACCACTGGCCAAGGCCAAGCCAATCAGCGATGGTGGTACCACTTCTGTGTTAACATATTTAAGAAGAAGAAGAAAAAAACCTCAAACCCTGCATAACAGCAATTTCAGCCAGAGAGAGAAGTGAGACAATGTGAGAGAAACAACTCTGCAGATGCCAAGGGCAGTAAGTAAGCAGGGGGAGGACATGTTCCAGGCACCAGAGCAGAGATTCCCCTGCACCATGCGGTGAAGACCATGGTGAGGCAGGCTGTGACCCTTTAGCCCATGGAGGTCCACGGTGGAGCAGAGCTCCACCTGCAGCCTGTGGAGGACCCCACGCTGGAGCAGGTGGATGCCCGAAGGAGGCTGTGACCCCGTGGGAGCCCACTCTGGAGCAGGCTCCTCGCAGGACTCGTGGATCTTTGAAGAGAGGAACCCATGCTGTAGCAGGTTTGCTGGCAAGACTTGTGACCCTATGGGAGACCCATGCTGGAGCAGCCTGTTCCTGAAGGACTGCACCCCGTGGGAAGGACCCACGCTGGAGCAGTTCATGAAAAATTGCAGCCTTTGGGAAGGAGCGATGTTGGAGAAGTTTGTGGAGGACTGTCTCCCGTGGGAGGGACACCACACTGGAGCAAGGGATGAGTGGGAGGAGGAAAGAGCAGCAGAGACAATGTGTGGTGAACTGACTGCAAACCCCATTCCCAGCCCCGCTGTCCTCCTCGTTGGGAGGAGGTAGAGAGTTCTGGAGTAAAGTTAAGCCTGGGAAGAAGGGAGGGGTGGGGGTAAGGCGTTTTTAAGATTTGGTGTTGTTTCTCATTATTCTACTCCTATTTTATAGGTAGTAAGTTAAACTAATTTCTCCAAGTCGAGTCCGTTTTGCTCATGACAGAAATTGATGAGCAATTTCTCCCTGTCCCTATCTTGATCTACAAGCATTTCGTAGTATTTTTCTCCCCTCTCCAGTTGAGGAGGGGGAATAATAGATCGGCTTTTGTGGAGACTTGATATTTAGCCAGGCTAAACCACGACGGGTATAGCTGTGTTGAAGACTGAGGAAATTAAACAGCTGTCTACCCTGCCCTGTCTAACAGAGGACCCTTCTGTTGTGGGGTTGCTGAAGGTCAAAGAATAACAGATGCCTTTCACTACCACAGCTTTGCACTAGAGGCAATATAGCATCAACCTAGACCCTTTGATCCCATCCATAAGCTGATTCATCAACTGGAGATCCAGGGAGTGATCAGCAAGGCTCACTCACCCTTTAACAGCAGCATATGGCCATTGTGAAAAATCTAATGCAGAGTGGAGGCTAACAGTAAGCTATTGTGGCTTGAATGAAGTTTTGCCTTCACCGAGTGCTGCCATGCCCGGACAAGCTAGACAGCACAAAATGGAGTCAAAGGCAGCTAAGTGGTATGCCACCATTGATATTGGTAGTGAGTTCTTCTTAATCCGTTTTTGGTAGAGTGCCAGCCACTGTTTCCTTTCACTTGGAGAGACATCCAGTGCACCTGGAATCGACTGCCTGTGGGGTGGAAAAGCAGCCCCACCATGTGCTATGCACTCATCCGGACCGCACTGGTATAAGATGAAGCTCCAGCACATCTGCAATACATTGATGACATTATCACGTGGGGCAACACAGCAGAAGAAGTTTTTAAGAAAGGGGAGAAAGTAATTCAAATCCTTCTGGAAGCTGATTTTGCCATAAAACAAAGTAAGGTCAAGGGATCTGCACAGGAGATCTAGATTTTAGGAATAAAATGGCAAGATGGGTGTTGCTAGATCAGCAAGATAACAGCTATGACTCCACCACCTAGCAAAAAGGAAACAAAGCTTTCTTTGGTGGTGTGGGTTTCTGGAGGATGCATATCCCAAATTACAGTCTATTTGTAAGCCATCCCTATCAAGTGACCTGGAAGAAAAAAGTTTTTTTTATGGGGTCGTGAGCAATGACAAGCCTTTGCACAAATTAAACAGGAAATAGTTCATGCAGTAGCCCTTGGGCCAGTGCAAGCCGGCCAAGATGTTAAAAAGGTGCTCTACACTGCAGCTGAGGAGAATGGCTGTACTTCGAGGTTGACACCTTGGGTTTTGGAGTCGGGGATACCGAGAATCCAAGGCCCACTACACTCCAACTGAAAAAGAGACATCGGCAGTGTATGAAGGAGTTTGAGCTGTTTCAGAATTGGTTAGTATGGAGGCACAGCTCCTCTTAGCACACCGACTGCTGGTCCTGGGCTGGATGTTCAAAGAGAGGGTCCCCTCTATGCGTCATGCAACTCATGGTATGTGGAGTAAGTGGCTCACACTGGTCACACAATGGGCTCGAATGGGAAACCACAGTTGCCCAGGAATTCTGGAACTGGTCATGGACTGGCCAGAAGGCAAAGATTTCAGAATGTCACCAGAGGAGGAAGTGACGCATGCTGAAGAGGTCCCACTTTATAATAAACTACTAGAAAAGGACAGGTGATATGCCCTTTCACTGATGGGAGATGCCCTGCCACATTGTGGGAAAGCATTGGAGGTGGAAGGCTGCTATGTGGAGTCCTACATGATGAATCGCAGAAACTGCTGAAGGAGAAGGTGAATTAAGCCAGTTTGTGGAAGTGAAAGCCACTCAGCTGGCTTTAGCCATTGCTAAATGAGAAAAGTCACCGGTGTTCTATCTCTATACTGACTCACAAATGGTGGCAAATGCCTTGTGGGGGTGATTACAGCAATGGAAGCAGAGCAACTGGCAGCATAGAGGCAGACTCACCTGGGCTGCCCCATTATGGTGAGATATTGCTGCCCAGCTAGAGAAGCTGGTTGTAAAAGTACGTCATGTGAATGTCCACTGACCTAAGTGTTGGGCCACTGAGAAATATCAAAACCACTAGCAGGTGGATCAGGACAATCTGCACTGGCAACATAAAGATGAATTACTTTTAGTTCGATGGGCCCATGATGCTGCAGACCATCAAGGAAGAGATGCAACATGTATATGGGCTCATAATCAAGAGGTGGACTTGATAATGGACACTATTGTGCAGGTCATCCATGAATATGAAACATGCACTGCAATTAAGCAAGCCAAGTGGATAAAGCCTTTCTGGTATGGAGAATGATGGCTGAAATATAAATATGGGATGACCTGGCAGAGTGATTGTATCACACTGCCACAAATGTGCCAAGGCAAGCACCAGGTGCTTATAATAATGGAAAGAATCACCGGATGATTGGAAACATGCCGTGCCCCATGCCACTAGCCAGAACACTCTTCTGGGCCTTGATAAGCAAGTCCTATGGCAACATGGAACCTGAAAAAGAATCGAGTCCGTCAACAGGACTAATTTCTGAAACAACCTCTTAAGACCCCTGGTTCAAAGAGCATGGCGTTGAGTGGGTGTATCACATCCCCTGTCATGCACGAGCCTCCAGAAAAATTGAACAGTACAATGGACTGTTAAAAACTGCACTGAGAGCAGTATGTGGTGGGAGTTTAAAACATTGGGATGCATATTTGGCAAAAGCCACCTGGCTAGTTAACACCAGAGGATTTACAGTCGAGGTGGCCCTTCTCAGTCTGGTGGTTCTTTGTTGCTGATTGGGGCTAAATCACGACAGAGCTCACAAATTTTTTACTGAATAGGGTGCATGATTGAAAAAGCTTGGTGGCCATTGCTATAGCCATTTCTCTAGGAGTATATTTGCCTACAGTCCTCCATGGAAACATCCTTTGAGTACTGATATTCAGGAAAAATGGACTAATCCATTTCTGATTCCTAATGGTGATTCCAGTTAAGCAAGTATGTGGATATGTTAAGGATTGTTTCTATTCACCACTTTTATTTTCATGTCTTTTATGCTGTAATCAAAATATGCATATAATGGTTATGAAATATGTCCAGATTATAACTACATTAAGGAGCATTTCTTCTCCAGCTTGCGTGCATTGCAGATGTGCTTACTAGGATTTTCTCTTTCCCTGGTCTCTAATATTTTCATTGTGGAAAGGGGAAAGATATTGTATACACTTTGGTGCTTTCCCTGTTTACTCAGAGAAATAATTTTATTGTTGGTGAAAAGGGGACAGCGGGCCCTTAAATTTATGATTAATTTGTTTCAAGCTGTACAAATATGTGATTTTTATGTTCAGAATTACTTGATCCTTCTGGTACAGAATCCATATAAATGAATGATCTCAGCCAGTCATCATCCTGCTCTGTTTAGAGCCCCTGGAGTGCCATCTGTCAGAACAACTTCTGCAGAGGAACAGCAGTGTGAATCTTGGCTACCAATATGAAACAGGCAGCCACAGCAATGAACAATATAAAGAAAGCTCTGCAGGTTCTTTTTGTTTGTCTGTTCCTTTGTTTTTTTGACAAGTTTTTTGTGGTTTTGTTTTTTGTTTGGATTTTTTTCCCCTTTGCTTTTGGTAAGTGGCTTGCTGTAAGACAGAGAACAGCAGTTGCTTCAGAGGCAAGCAGAGCTAAGGCACCATCAGTAGCTGCTGCTGCGTGTGCTGCCTGTCTAATTGCAGTTCAGACCATCCATCTGCAGTAACGACTTGGGATTGGAAGGAAATGAAGATCTTCTAGCTGCTGCCAGCAGGAGCTGGGTGGGGTGTCTGGCACAGGTGAGGTCTCTGGCAAATGCACCCACCACCCCAGCAGAACTCACCTCCGCTCCCTCCCTGGCTGGTGGGTCCTGCTCCTGCCTGATCAGCTTTCCTCTGTGCTGAAGCATGACATTAACTCATGTGAGGTGTCCGTCCACTGCCCAAGAGCACCCGTGCCCGGCTGTGACAGCAGCAGAAGGCTCCAGGGGACTGGCATCGTGTCCCTGGGTGAAACCATGTCCTGCTGACCAGCTGCGGACCTCTGGCTGCTCCCGTAGCCTGCAGTGTGAGTTGCTGTACACACACACATGAACTTTGTGTGTCTCTTCATTGTAGTCTCTGTTTAACGTTCCCCCGAGATTTTTAAAACATACTCCAAAACCTGTTACTATGTTGCCTTTGTCGGCGTGGCGACCTGGTTCAGGAACGGCACGGCGACCAACCCCAGGCCGCTCGGGCCATCAGCTCGCAGACACCAATGTGGTGGACGGCAAATGGCGT
>Ga0065711_1002485_pt1 | contig 33561 bp, 20 predicted proteins | sample Hoacrofraction12_FD_59098 | JGI IMG/M metagenome (GOLD analysis project Ga0065711, IMG submission 59098) | Hoatzin crop microbial communities from Cojedes, Venezuela - Epithelial fraction 12 v2 (version 2) | ecosystem: Host-associated > Birds > Digestive system > Esophagus > Crop | place...
AAAGGGGGCAACCCCCCCCCCCCCCAACCTGAAGTATTGTTCAAACTATTGAAAAGGAAGTTCTTACTGAAATGTCAGTGTTTCTGTGGATATGCCTGGAAACCACTTTGTGGACGCAGCGCGGTTGCTTTTCAAATGTTCACGCGGGACAGCAGACACTACTGCCACCCCCCAACCCCGATGACTTTTTCCCCCGGAGATCATTCACACTTTTTGAATGTTTGTAAATACTCATGGCTTTTTGGTTTTGGGGTGTGTGTTTTTTGTATGGGAAAACGATTAAGTAGGATAAGTTAAACTTTATTAGACTGACATGTACTCTCCCCTCTCCTAAAGTGTTAAAAAGAAGATATTTTGAATTCCCTTTCTCTAGCATGTCTATGTAAAGGTAAATTATTGGTTGCTTCTGAAGAACAGTTACTTCCCCCTTTACATGTTGATTTTTTGCTTTTAGGACTGGGAAACAAAGGCATTTCCTGTTGGTGAGAAATTAGTCACACGAAGCTTTTTGTTTTATATAAAACAGGATTAATGTATCCCATCTCATTAGCTTTCTCTCACATGGCTGAAAAGAAGAGCTGACAGATAGGAAACAAGGGTGTACTAAAAATTCATTATATTCTGTAGAAAGCTTCATTGCTTTTATATCAATAAAAGCTACAAAATTTTTAGGTAAAAATATCTGTTTCATTACTGGTGTCATAATTTGTTTAAAAAAGTCACTTTTGATTAGGTTTGTAGTCTCTTTGAGATCAATGTAAGATTCCTCCTTCATCGCGCCTGCCATCATGTTTGAACACAAATATTTCTGGTCCTTTGGTGCAAGTTTCTTAAAACTTAAGTGTAACTATAGACTCCAACAGCTTTGCTTTAAGAAAGGTTACTGGGTTCCTAATATGTTAAGAATACTTTGATTTTTTTAAAAGTGCACGTCTTGTGATCCATGTAGGAAACCACTGTTCAAGAGCAAAATGAAGTCATCGGGAAACTAACGAGCTGCCTTCAACAGACGAAGAAGGATCGGGATGACCTACAGGAAGAGGCTTCGCGTGTAGCTGGTCAGATCCATGGTTTACAGCTGCAGTTGCATCAGGTGTGCCTCTCCTCCCATTTTTGTTTCCTTACGAGGAGAATAAGAGCAGGTTTGCAGTATGAGTGTAAAACCGTATTGAGCTTGTCACAGAGCTCTTCATAGTTCAGTGTGCAATGCAGCAGTGAAAACAATTTCAGGGCGAGGCAGAGTTTTCTCCAGATGATAGGGAGAAGTCCTGGAGACATCCTTATATTTTTCTGCTTACTTGTGTGTGTAGTGTTTGGGAGGTTGTTACACTTCTTTGTCCGTCAGTTTAGCCCTTGTTGGGGAATTCTACACCATATTGTTGATGGTTTGGGATCCATACACAACAATCACCATAATGATACGGGCTTACTTGGGCTCAGTTTTCCTTGCCTTTGCCAAAGCAAGCTCCGAGTATACGCATGGGCAGCTACAACAGCTCAGCTGTTATGCAGTAATTTGCTATGTGGAGGTAATGTGACTTGGCTCAAAGAAGGAGATTTAAAATAACCTGAAGACAGTTGATGCAGCCCCTATGATACGTAGGAACCTGCTTCAGTGCAACAAGTTGATCATGGATCTAACCCCTGGATAATGAGATTCACTGCAGCCTTTCATCTACTTCAAAAGTTTTTTTTTAAATACTTTATTCTTATTTGGTGATGCTCAGTGTTTTAGTGGCTGTTCGCTCTGAACACCTGTATATTTGTTGTCTCAGGAGCCTTGTAGTAAATGCTAAAGAGTAATATTTATGCTTACTTACCATTTCAGGTTTGCAAGATAAGAATTGCACTAGGAGGGATTACATGTCTTAAACGTCTGGGTAGGAAGGGTGTTTAAAAAAAAAAATTAAAAATTAAACCTGGGACTTACTGAAGTCCAGGGATTATGTTGGAGGAGTTGCTTCTGCCCTGGAAAACAGATCCTCTGCTAAATGAAATTCAAACTTTGGGAAAGAACAAAAAAATACTGCTTTCCATGTACAATTCTGACTGCTGTTGACAAAATACAGTGAAAATTACTCTCCAGATGATTGTTAGAATTTGCTCCATAAGCCGTTGAAAGACAACAATAAAGCCTGTAAATAGCACTTCAGGCATATTCCAAACAAGGCTAGTGATATGATGCCAGTTGTTTGTGGAAGCATGTCAACTTTGTTAACAGATGAAAGTGCTAATACTGTCTTAAATATTACCTCCTTGGGTTTTAGCAAAGCCTTTGGAAAAAGGTTTAAAAAATCAATAAATCACATTTTATTTTACCCCTATAGAGGTAAATCTTTTCTTTTAATTTGGAGGGAGGTGGAGAGAGAAAAAGCTTGTAGCACTGAGCTGTAAATCCTTGGGGGAGCAGGCTGGTTTTGTTCATTGTCCTCTTACCTGTATGTCCAGTCCATGGGAAGTCCTGCTTTGTTTCTGGGGCTTCATAGAGAGGGATTATCTAACATTTATATCTTTACAGTAGGTAACAGTATCTAAAACAATGACAAGCATTGTATGACTTTCTAGGGAGATTGTCTTTTACCCTATGTTTTTCATTGAGAATCAATCAGGAGTAAATGAACACTTTGAGTCTTGTGTCTGAGTTATTTTGATACAAACTTTCTTCTGACTGTGAGTACCTTTATCTGTTCAGGTTACTGAGATGCTGAGGAATAAAAGCCCTGGGAAAATTCAAGTGTTAGAAGCCCAGCAGCAGATGGCCTTGTTTCAGAACCGTCTCAGAGAGCAAAATGCGCATTTGGAGATGCTGCGTCAGAAAGCATATGACCTGGAAGTACAGCTTGAGTCTTCTCAAAAGGTAAAAATTGTTGAAAGTGCTTTTATAATTGAGTTCTAGGCAGTTAGGTGTTTGTTGCGATTGTGCAAGCCAAGGTGGTGCTTTTGGGAGGAAGAACCTGCAATGAACATGTAGTTTGTGCATGATACAATATTGATGCTTTAAGACTGAAACTACACTTTAGTATGGAATTAAACATCTATTCTTCTGAAGGTAATGATATTCAGCTAAGGCAGAACAGCTGCTCGCAATTTAAGATATTTTTGGTTTTTTGTGCGAAGTAAATATTGAGTTCTGGCGCTTTATAATTTACTTCTTTATTGAAATGATTCCATCGGTTTCTGTTGCAGAAGGGTTGGTCTAACTCTGCTAAACTGCTGTATAACACGAAGAAGTGTGCACCAGGAGCAGGTTCACCTGGTGTTAGTCAAATTGAGGCATGTGGGAGCGTAACTGACAGAGGCTTGCAGTGGGGTGAAGGTTGATGGATGGGCTGTGTAAGCGTATGACAGCTCACAGTTTTGTGTGAACTTGAAAAACCTAGACGAGAGTAAAAGTTAACTGTATCTGTAATCATGTCAGTTTCAGATCCAAAATAAAGTTAAAAGCTTGTGTGGGAATGTTTTGATGGAATCATTTCGGAAACAAACTCTCTGAATAAACAAGCTAAGTTAAAGTTAAAAACACATAACAGATATATATTTTTGTTAATAATATGTATTTCAAATTTGGTGATAACTTTGACCTGCTGCAGTGGCATGGTCATTAAAAAAGTCTTTAGGCTTTTTGATTACTAACATGCATTAAAGGAACAGCTTAAAAGGTCCGATTTCCTTTAAGCACATAACCAGCAATACCATAGGTAGAAGCCTTAAACTTTGAAGTGAGTCAGATGAGTTAGAATTTGACATGGCTGTTCTGTTGGCCTGCTCCTGCCAGCAGGAGGTGTTTTCTCTGCTCAAATGGATGTGAAATGGAGAGGTGGCTGTAGCTCTGATTTTTTTTAACTTTATTTTTCTTTTAATAATAAAAATACGCAGAGTTTGAGACGTACACCGTTTTCTTTCTCTCTGGAGTCAGTGACACATCATTTGTTATTGCTTGGACAATTTGGTATTTGTTACCATATTTGAATAGTCTTTCAGTAGTACTTTCTGCTCGCAAGGATGTGCTTAAAAATCCTGTTGCCTAGGCCAATGATACACCTTGCACTTAGTTGTAAATATGTTTTTAATGTATCTTCATAAATAATGAGGCTTAAGGAAGTTAAAACGTGTCATATTTCATATGTAATATTTTATTTTTAAGAATACCAAAGATAAAGAGAATCTGCTTTCCCAAATGGAAGAGGATATGAAAGATACAATGCAACAGCTATACAAAAGCATAGGAGAAAAAGAAGAACATATTAAAAGTCTTCAAGATCTCCTGACAGCGGAAAGGTTTAGCTTGTCTATACTACAACATACACTTTCTCTCCGGGACTCAGAAATAACAGAATTAAAAAATGAAATAGCTTTATCTAAAATGAAAGAACAGCAACATATTGAAGAACTGAAAATCAGTCATGAAAAGGATATTTGCAGACAGTTGGAGAACTTGAGGGCTGAGCTGCAGAATTGCCACAGAAGAGAGATTGCAGAAGCCAAGCAGGTATATGAAGAAGAAATTATTTCAAAATATAAGAATGAACTCGAACAGCTGAAAAAAGAACTCTGTGGTCTGAATTCTGACGAGCACATTCAGAATTTGAATGGCATAATAATTGACTTAAATAATAGTCTTCGTGAGTCTGAAATTAATAAAGAAAATTTGAGAAAGAAACTTGAGATGCAACAGGAAGACTTCAAGAGAGAAAAATCTGAAATTGAGACTAGATACAAGGATTTAATCGATGGCCTAAAGTCTCAACTTTCTGATGCAGAAGAGCAGGTCAAGGAAGTCCAGCGATATAAACAAGAAAAACAGTTCTTGAATGAAGAGATTCAGAAACTGAATTCTTTCATCCAGGAATTAAATGAAAAGCGACTTTATGAGGCTGAAAAAAATATAGATGTAAGGCAAAAGCATGATGAAGAGATTGTTTCCAGTAAAAAGCTAAAAAAATTGAGGGAAAACCAGATTGTACCAGAAGTGTCGCAGTTGCAGAGAGCAGATCTTGAGGAGATGTGGAATAAACCGCACCAGTTCGAAAGCGAAGATGAGCTAGTTCACAAAGAACCAGAGTTCCAGCATGACTTGGGAGTAGGCTCCTCAAGGGATCAATTAGAAGAATTTCAGACTTCAAAGATCACACAGAACAATGAAAATACTGAAGGAGGTAACCTGTCTGAAGAAGGCTTGTCAGGGCTTTTCGGTGCTGATGAAGGCATATTGGCTAAATATCTCATCTCAACGGGGGGACCAGAAGAGTCGTATGTGTCCAGCACTTCTGAAGCTTACGCCATTGAAGAAGGTAGATGCAGTAGGTATGGGTTAGACAGTAGCAGTCTTCTAGAAGCCAGCAGCGATTTTATACCTCCTCTATTAAACTTTAGCCTTGATGAGAAAATGTGTCCTAGGGGTTTGGCTCAAGAGACCTTTGAAGAGAATGAGTTGGGAGCAGAGGCCTTTGCTTCGTTTTTGTCAGATAGCTCCCTGCAGCAAAACAAAATAAAAGACCACAGTGACGTAAAAGATGATGAGACAGCTTGTTTAGTAGAGAGATGTGTGAAGCTAACTGAGCAGCTCCATGAGAAGGAGTCAGCCTTGAAGAAATCTAGTCAGGAGACCCAAGAAGCTGTTGGAAAATGGAAAAAATTAATGGCTGAGCTCTCTCAGGTGCGTGCGGAACTGGATGAGGAGCGTGTAGCACGGATCCATTGTGAAAAAGCGCTTCTTCAAAAAACAGAGAAGGAGAAAGAATTGGAAAACAAAGTCATTCTTCTGGTAAAGCAGAAGGGTGAGGATGGAGGCCAACCTTACTGTGCTGTAGAGCCTCCAACGCAAGTGTCAAAACCCTCTACCTGGCAAGAAATGGTAAAAGACCTCCAGGAGGAAAGAGAAATGTTGATGGTGCAGCTGCGAACTCAGGAGCAGTTAGTGAAAGATGTTCAAGAGCAGAAAACAGCTTCTGATTCTGTAACAAGTGAAGTACAGTCACTTTTTGGACGTCAGTTGGCTGCTTTGCAAAGTCAAAGGGATGAAATGCAAAGCCAGCTTGATGCTCAGAAGGCTGAAAACCAGACAGTAGCAGAGCTGCTTGGTCAGAAAACAATATCTGAGGAGACATTGCTAAAAGAACAGGAGTTGCTCAAAGCTGAGGTCAATAATAAAGAAGAAAATTTAGCACTCTTATTGAAGGAAAAAACGGCCTTAGGAGAAAGATTATCTAACGTGGAGGAGGATCTAATAAAAGCAGAAAAAGCGCTAGCAGAGAACGCTAGCATCATTGAGGACCTTGAGAAGAACATACATGAACTTAATGCTGAAGTGAAAAACCTCAAAGAAACACAGGAATGTGAAAGGCTGGGATATGAAGACAGGTTAAACTTCAGCAACCTAGAAATTCATAAACTTAATGCTGAAATAAAGGCAAAAAGTACAGAATACAGGGAGGAAAAAACCCAGCTGACTGAAGAAATTGCCAATTTGAAGAAAGTTCATTTGGAACTTGAGAATCGCTTGCAGGAGTCCTTCCAGTCTGCACAAGCTGCTCAGGAGGCACAGTCCAAGATGGTGAGACACTACAAGGAGGAAATCGATAAAATGGAGACTCAGCGCCTTGCCGAATTAACTAAAGTGAGTTTGACACACAAGAAGGAGGTAGGAACCCTGATAATGGCATGGGCCTTGGGATTTCAGGATGCTTATGGTAATCATTGCAAACGTTTGTATGCCTGTTTTCAGATAGAAGAATTAAATGCTGAAATAAAAGATAAAGTGGAAAACCAGCGGAAGTTGGAAGAAGAAAGAAAGGAACAGATTGCTGTAATAAAAAAGGTGAATGCTGTAAAAGGGTTTATTTCAGAAAATTATACGAATTTTGTGTTGTTTGTCATTAAAGCAGTATAAAAGTTTTGGAGATGCAAAAATCTATTCATTGTTTTTTTTGTGATGTCTTTGATGTTGCATCAGGAGGAGGGGAGAATTTTGGCTAAGTAATTTATCAGGGGTCTAATAAACCATATTTTGAAGACTGCTCTTTATCCGAGTATTCTCTGCAGGTACATGAACGAGAGCATGATCGTGAAGTCTCTGAACTGATTGCTAAACATGAGGAGGAAATGGAGAAGCTTCGTGCTGAACTAAATAAAGAACAGCAGCACCTCTTGGATGAACTTCAGCAGCAAATGGCAGCCACACACAAAGCAGAGATTGAGCAAGCTCAGCTCCAATCACAGGTAAAATAAAGAAACGGTAATTACTGTAGCGGTTACCTGGCTGTTGCAAAGAGAAGGCTCCTTGATTTTTGTGCATCCTATGTGTGCTCTTTTATGTAGTGCTGCACTTGAAGAATTAGGAGTGTTCCGTTGGTGGGTAGTAGTAGATATTTTCTATAGGAGTTCTCCAGCATCCTCGTTTTTGAACATTAGTTCTGAAGAAAACTGGATGCTTAAATTGATGGGTTTAAAAAAACCAACAAACCTTTGTCTTTTGCATCTTAATAAGCTTAACAAAAATCAATAAAATAAATTAATTTTATAAAACATACTAAACCCCACCCACTTTCTAATTTTCCCACTAGTGTAATTAGGAATGCTTTAGTGCTAAACTGAAGTGTGTAAACCTGACTTTTTCCTCTAAATATTTACTGGGTTTTTGAACACTTCCACTAAATACAAAGTGGAGATGGAAAGAATACATCTAGCGTTAGGTCTAATTACAAGATGTTGGGTGTACTGTTAAGTTTATTTATGAATTGAAAAGTTCTGCTGGTCTGTTTCAGCTGACATCTCTAATTGTTGGATACTCCTCACTTTTTTAATGAGCCATTATGAATTTTGTTTCCACTTTTCCCAATTCAAAATTCAGAATTTTGCTTTTTAAGAAATTGTGACCAAGAGCAGATATGAGGAATTTCTATAACAGGTAGTTATATGAGCTTGTGTTCTGCTCTGATGACATTGTGAGGGCAGATGCAAGGTATTTGGTAGGAGATGGAGTTAAGAGACAGGCAAGGAAAGCCTCTTACTTCAGACTGAAAATGTTACACAAATCTCATTGTAACAAAAGTCTGCTTATTTTCGGGGTTCTGTCCCTGCCATGAAGAAACACTCTCCAAGTACAGAAAGGCAAAACTTAGATGTGTTTAACATTGAAAGCAATTGAAACTGAAACCGGGCATGAAAAAATTGAACACATTTCATGAAAGGGAAGGGAAAACCCCTTTTTCTTCTCCGTTACAGACACTGCACAGCCTTGAATTGGAAGCTTTACGCCTAAGCTTAAATAATATGCACACTTCCCAGCTTGAGCTTGTGCAGTCTAACTTGAGAAAAGAAAAGGAAACTGCCCTTGTGGAACTACGGGAGATGCTCAATGATAAGCGTGCCCAAGAGTTAGCCATTCTGCAAAGCCGCCATCAGCTGGAGTGGGAGAAGATTAAAGAACAGCGTCTGAAGGAAAAAGAAGACCTTGAATCAAAATATCAGCAAGAACTAGGTACTAAAAATTGAGAACAATAGATCATAAATTGAAACCCCGTCAGTACTTTTTTTCCTCCACACGTTCTTGTCCGGGTGTAGAGCTGGCCTTTTGCGTGACGGCTGGTGTTGCCTTGAATAGGGACAGCAGCTAGACTGGCATGCGCAAGAGAGCGTGTCTTGCATGCAAAAATGAAGTTGTCCAGACCTAAGTTTCATTTTTCTTCAGCTATATGGGTATATTGCTGCTACGTCTGTAAAATGGTGCTATACGGAATTAGCTGCTTTCAGGAAGCATTAGACAGAGCTATCGTAAAGAATTTAATGGGTGCTCTTGCCCCTTATGCTTCTGAAGGGTTTTTGTTGCCCTAAGTCAGCACTGACTCCTGTTGTGTTTCTGACGATACGGAAATGCTTCCTGGCTTGCCTCCTCAGTTGATTCGAAAGGAGGATGAGGGAGTTGGAAAGGAACCAAAAGGCTCAGTTAGAACCTGTAGCTGGGTGTCCTTTGAGATGTGTTTGATAGAAGGTTGTATTTTGACATCAGCAAGAGGAAAGCTGCACTTGGTAGTGCTGAAGGCCTGCTGGTGGTGCGCTTGGCATTGTTTGGGATACTTGCCTCTTCCCAGATCAGGGGGCCATTTCTGGCCTGTATGGCAGAGCTGGAGGAATTTCTGGAGAAAGGTGAGGCCTGCAGCAGTTCACTGAGGAAGTTTAGGAATCATTCCTTTAGTTGTCATTCCCTGAGAGGAAGAGAATGTTTTAGGATTGTGTCTTTTTGACCTGAGAGTAGAAGACCATTTGTTACCACCAGTAATACAGTGAACTGATGGCATGGTGGGATTTGGGAGCAGGAGGAGGTCTGGATGCAGTTCTTAAGATCGATGCTGTTTATGGGCGTTTTTGCAGTGTAATTTAATATGAAAGTAACCACTTACGAGTGCTCAAATGTAGGGGCTGACAAAGAGAATCTGGAATCAGAGCGTCATAGAATCATATAAGGTCCCTTCCAACAAAAACCATTCTAGATCACCTAGTTCCAACCCCCCTGCCATGGGCAGGGACACCTTATAGCAGAGGTCTTCAGGAGACCTGCTGAGGGGCTGTGGATACTGTTACCTGAGAGACTAGAGAAGAGGTATTTCCCTTCAGGGAGGTGATGACTGGGCATGACCCAACTCAAGGGAGTGCTGGGACACTGTGGTGTAGCTTAGGTGATCTTCCTTCCTTTTCTGGACCTTTAGCTGGTTAGCTGGCACCATCTTAGCCTCTGAGTTCTCATTTCCCACTGAGAGACTTGAAATAAGGTTGTGAGCTAAGGCAATGGTACTTTGAAGCTGTGAAGAGGGGACTGATAGGCCTTTACAGGGTTCTTGGAGATCAAGAATGGTGCTGAACAAGACGTTGTAGTGAATCTGGGGAGGAGCTGGCAAGGAAGAAGCTGTTGGTGTCTGTGGTAATTGAGCAGATAATAGCATCTGTCTTGCAGTTGGTTTCCTAGGCATTTTTAGAAATTTGAAGGGAGCTATAAGTGCTAGATGCTTATTTTCTAAGGTGAAAGTGAATTACCAGGCTATGGTGTAACAACAGCTTTGGATACAATGCAGTACCTGATGCTGCTGCATGCCTACCTATTCAAGCCCTGAGTCTGATGCTGAAAATGGAGATCTCATCTATGTTTCTACTTGTCATTTAACCATAACGTTTTATGTAAATTTATTAATAAGCAGTATTTTATTTCACAGTTGATCAGAGAAAGAAAATAGAATTGGAAATAGAAGAGATGCATATCCAGGCATTAGAGGTAAAAATTCTGTTCTTCATACAAGAAAAAAGTAAAACTCCTTTCAGTAAACTAGAGCTGGTAGAAGTCCCTTGTTGACTACACATTTATTGTAGAGGACAAATAAATGGAGGAGTCAAAAAATAAAGTGCTAACTTAGTGAATGTGTTTGCTTTAATAATGCATGTTTTGCTCTTAGGCTCTCAAAAGAAACTGGGAAATGGAATCTGATATGCGTTTAAAAAACACGTGTGAAGAGCTGTCTGAAAAACATCAGACTGAAATGGTGGAACTTCAGAAAACTCTGGAAATGGAACTAGAAAAAGCCAAAGCAGAGCTGGGGCTTCTTGCTCTTGAAAATGAACAGTCTAAAAGTAAGTGCCATGGTCTGGTCATAGGTGTGTTTATTGAACAATAGCAAAGCTAACTAGGTGTGTTGAGAACCTGTATAAAAAGCAAATACAAGATATATCCGTGTACTCTTACTGAAAAACTGGGTTGGAGGCATGAGACTGCCTAGAAAACAAGACTTGAGTGAAAAATTGTTTAAAGCCTAATTAGTTGTGTTGCGTTTTGACTTGCACAGAATATGAGATGGACTAGGTTTTCCTTCATGTATATTGAAGGGAGGTGCTGTTTTGCTTCCAGCTGAAAACAGGCTTTGGCAGTCCCTTAAGCAAAATTCCAGTTAATATCAGTAGAAGCTGCTTCTAACAAAATAAAATGGGGTTGGATTGTGAATAGTTAAAGCTTGGTGGAACAGTAGGAAATAGTGTTCTGGAAGTATTCTGTTTTTGAGACTACTGTAATTGGAGCTTTCATTAACTTGAAAAATGAAATCTGGATGAGTACCTAGTGGGTACATCAGTTTATGTCTTTTGCTGAGGTGCAGATAAGAGGACTTGGAAGAGATTGTGTAGGTCTCAAAAACCTGACACGGTTTTAAAGATGGTGGTTGACTAGCACAATAGTGTTGAATTTGCTGTAAGTGGTGGCATGAAAAGGAGCCGTGACGTGGCGTGCTGTGAAAAGAGCTAGCTGGTCAGGCTGCCTAGCCTCTGAGGCACCGTGCAGGTGAGAGACGTGAGAAATAATGCAGTCTTCAGAAAAATGGAAATGCAATGTTAAAGGTACTGGATGATGCTGGCTGGCAGTCAAAGAGAGCAGGTTTGAGAAGTGAATCATAGAATCGTTAAGGTTGGAAAAGATCTCCAAGATCAGCAAGTCCAACTGTCACCTCAACACTGCCATGTCTGCTCAGCCATGTCCTGAAGTGCCACATCTACATGTTTTTGAACACCTCCAGGGACACTGACTCCACCACTTCCTTGGGTAGCCTGTTCCAATGCTTCACAACTCTTTCAGTGAGGAAATTTTTCCTAATATCCAATCTAAACCTCCCTTGACATGAGGCCACGGAGTGAAGAGCAGCCTTTTCAATCTGGCAAGGGCCGGATGCTTTCACAGTGTTTGGCTCGCCTTTGGCTGCCATGAGCATGTGTTTGTAGCAATGGCTTGTTCTTCCCAGCCAGCACTGGCCTTACTAGATCTCCCCGAACCTGTATCGCTAAGGTCCATTCTGTGAGGATAACGTGCCCCTCTTGCAGCTCACTGTGGCTGAAGTGCAGTCACTTGATTGCAGATTCTTCCTGGGCAGGTCACGACTTGTTGACCACATGAGGTAGTAGCAAGTCTGCAGGGTTCAGAGAGTGCTGGGCGCCAAGGCAGAGTGTACTTGGCATGAGCTTTCCCAGTCCTGCCTGTTTCTCTCTTCTACTGCATGCTACTGAGTGCGGTTGTAGGAGAAATTCTGTGTTTGTAGGCCATGAAGAAATACTTGATTCCTTGCTACAAGGGTATGTGCTTCTAGTTCAGGACGCTTGTTCATGTATGCAGAGAGCAAATGCTTATCCCTCTGGCACTGCTGTTGTTTACCTCTTGGCTAACAGTGTGGGCTGTGGAGAACTAGGAAGCTCTGCGTGGAAACGTTTGACTTTCAAATACTTTACTATTCAGGTATTTTTGTGATTCCCTGTAAGCTAGCAATCTAGTCTAGAGACATACATTTGTATTGTAGTTGTACAGGTTATTCAATAACCAGGATGGTGGTATAACAGAAGTCATTTTTAATTTTAGTGAAATGTGTAGAATTGGAGAAGCAACATCAATTAGCCATTACAAAATTACAAGACGAGCTGCAGGCTGAACATAACAAACTTCTAGAAGATATGAAGGTGAAAAGCCAAGAAAACGAACAGAACCTTCAGAAAGAGGTAAATAAGATATCTTTACTCTTTTCTAGTGATTCATTTCTCTCTACGTAACAAAACGAGACCATATACATATCATTTGGGTGACTTGTTTATGTTTAGGGATTTTATTGAAAAACTAAAATGCATGTCATGAAGTAGGTAAATACTCTGGGATTTCCTGTAGTGCTTCAGAATCTTCTGAATGCAATTGCCTTTGTGCCATTTGGTGCTGTTTCTTCCTCTGTGTTTATATACTGAATTTTTGGTCTCTTGTTTTTTGTTTTTATCTAGCTAATACTTTATTTTTGCCAGTGATAAATATGGTATCAGGAACAAATTCCCCTCTCTTAGAGGAGTGGTTCTAACAGTTAAGCACTACTCAGTGTTTCTGTTGCCTGGGTCAGCAGCTGAGAGCCTGGCTGTCACTAAGTGTTACCGCCTATTTCGGACAGAGCTGTCTGTTGCATATAAAATAAGCAATTAGAACAAAATTGTTTAAAAATTTGCGCTTTTTTTTTTTTTTTAACATGCCTTCATAGCTGGAGAAACTTCGTGTCATGCATGAAGAACTCGAGGCTCGGTCACAAGAAGAAATCAGGCAGCTTTGGTCTCAGCTCGATAGTACCCGAGCAAATCGGCAAGAGCTATGTGGTATGTTCAAAACTGACGCATTTTGGTTTTTGCATCTTCTTCATATACAATTATGCGTTATTGACACGAAATACTTTTAACTGTGTACCAGAAACACGCAGGTAGGTCACGGGAGTGTCAGTGGGTTGTACCCTAGAGATCTGTTTCTGAAGTGCGAGGTGAATCAGATGAGTAGCTGGCTCTGCAATGCCAAAAAGCACGGTATGGCTGTGGGGAAAAGCTTGCCTCAGCTGTTTTCCTTTGCCTTCCCATTCCATTCTGCACCTCATAAAAGTCTTTAATGGAAAACAAACATTTTTCATTGTAATGTCAAATTAAGTATAATGTATTTAAGAATTGGAGAAAATGCTGGTCAATGCAGTAACATGCTCCGATTTGTGCTCAATATGGAAGTGTGTATGAATTCAATTGAGAAAACTGTTAATTGTAGGAAGGCAGTAAAGCTCACTGCTTAGTTTGTGACTTTGAGTAGTTTATTGTGGCTATTTTCATTTATTTGGCGATAATTAAGAGATCAGACTGCTTAAAAAAAAAAAAGGCAGAAATGTTTTAAAACTGTAATTAGGTTAGATCTTGAGGTAGAAATGGCTTTTTTTCCCCTTGCAGGTTTGAGGTGAGTTAAAGAAAATGCTTTTTCATTGACACTCAAAATGGAAATTCACCATCTTCTGAAAGGCTTTTATTTCTTAAGTACAGAAAAGCCCCGGGTTAAAGACCTCTCCATTTAAAAAATAAAATAACAACATTCGGGTGATACTTCTGAAATCAGAATGAATGATAATGTTGTTTTCCTATAAGGCTAAAAATGACCTCCTTTTTCCATAGCGGTGCTTCTGTTTAAAACATAAACAATTTCCCTAAACCCTAAAATCAAAATAAAAGGAAAACATTGTGCATAGCAATTAACCCAAACAGTTTGGGGGTTTTTGTTGTTGTGTTTTTTTGTTGGTGTTTTTTTTTTTAATTAATATTATGTCTGTCTGCATTAAACTTATGAAAAAGTTTTAGAGCTTGAGGAAAAAATAATGACTAGCTGGAATCTCACATTGTATGCTTTATATATCTTGGGATATCTGTTTCAAGATTTAGATGTATTAAAACAGTCAACTTTACAGTCTAGTGATTGAAGATGACACACTTTTTTGGTTGAAATGAAGCAGAACATGTCTTGGATGTGTATGTGTGTACAAACAGATGTGTAATACATGAAAGAAGAAATTTTGGGAAAAATAAAAAAGCTAGAGACCATGGTTAACCTTGACTATGTGTGCTCACCTTGTATTGAGACTGTAACATTAGGTGGTGGGTTTTTTTGGCTACCCCAGCAGCAGTACCATGTTACATTTGCCTTTTGTTTTAAATACAATTTCATGTTTTCTAAATAATATTTCAAAAGCTATTTACAGTTACATAATAGGGTTTTGTGAGGGTAGGTTTTTTGTTAGGCTTTTTCGGTCATAAATTGAATAAATAATTTCTCTACTTAGACTTTACCTTGACTTTTTCAGATCTCTTTTTTGGTATTACAGAATTATAGCAGATAGCACTTTATAGAATTTGGTGGATTTCTTATATCTCCTCTCTGTAGCACTAATGTTTATTAACCTTTCAAATGTCTTTCCATGTTTCTAATCACTCCCATTCCCATTCTTTGGACTTTTTCTGTTTCTTCTTCATCTTGCTTGAGATGGTGAGACCAGAAAGCAAGCCCATGGTCCAGGTGAGGATATCTCTTGGTGTGTGAGCTCTTAAAGGTGTTTTGTTTTATGCTGCTTTTTTTCACCCAAGTGACTGTTTGACAATGCATTTGTGTTGGTTTGAGGACTTGCGGTGGTGGATTCAAACCATAGCAGCTGTATGATGGGATCGCTGGTCTGATGTAAGAGTTCAAAACTGTTAAATGCTTTTCTGGGTTAATTTTGTGCTGGCAGACTTTGCTGGTTAGGCAAAACATACCCATACCATATTGGGCTTCACTTGTCTGTCCCGTTGGTGGTGTTACTGGTCCCTGCTTGTCACTTGATTCCTCTGGTCCCCATGCAACTGCAGGCTTCAGCCATGTACTTAATTCTTTTATTCTTTCCGTTTGCATGTTTGTTGTGAGAATTTTTTAGATGAAGTGGGCATTTTCTGGGTTGCTGCACAAAAATACGCTGTGACAGTCAGCCATGTTGCTTGCTGTGTGGCATCCTCTGTTTCCATGAATGTTTCTGAATTTTCTCTTCTTGTGTAACATTAGCATCTGCTTTTCTCTGGGTTCTTTCTTCTGGAAATACAGTTCCATCTTCAGCTGACCCTATGGGGCTTCAGCTAACTGAAGTCGCCTGGGAATCTAAGACATCTGGGAAACTTTTTTAATTCCCTCTCATGGTTTTTGTCCTTTTTTTCCCCCTACCTTTTCCCTTCCTGATACATTACTGCTTTTTTAATACAAAACGTGGGGAAGAAAGCTCTCAGAGTTCATGAATGCACCGCAGTGCTGGCCATTGCGCTCACTCCCTGAAAGGAGGATGGCTTGCTGAACCAGCCTTGAGCACTATTTTCTGCTGCATTCTTTTTTTTTGTTGTTGTTGGATGGTTATTTTTAATTCACTGAATTCAGCCTCTGCTACAACAAAGCAAGCAGGTGTGAGGATTAAGTGATGTTGCAGGACTCTGCATGTCATTGGCCTGGACCTGAAGCACAAGGACACGAGGAGGGCTAGCAGTCTGCTCATAGTTTTGATTCTTGTCGTGAGGATGGTTTCTCTGAATGCAGTGTAAATGGAGAACATGGTTTTAGTGTCTTCCGAGGAAGGAATGTTTCATCTTTCAGAAGTTCATTTTTTTATGTAGCTTGTGGGATAACATTTTACTGCTATCTCAGTGACTGAAATATGGCTGAATGACTCACAGAATGACTTAGCCAAAAGATACGTGCTTCTGAGTACTTGTGTTTGGTTTTGCCTCTGTTCCAGAGCTGAAAGAGCAGCTCCTGGCTCGTGCATCACGGGTGGAAGAAATAGAGCGTTTGAAAGAAGAATTTGAACAGCAGCGGCAGCAAAGAAAAAGTGAGCATGAAACTGAACTGGAACAACTGAGACTTTATTTTGAGAAGAAGTTAAGAGTCGCTGAAGAAAACTACAGAGAAGAATTGACTTTGCTGCATCAGAGACTGCAAGAACTGAAGGAATATTCACTGTCAGAGTTGGAAGTGAGTCAAGATCAAGCAGGGGACATCAGGTGATCTATTCCTTTTCCTTTCATCTCAAGCTATGACAGCATGCATCCATTTTAATTTTTTTAATGTAAAAGATTGTTAGCATCTAAATATATTGGGATTGGGCATTAGGTGATCTGTAGTTAGAAACACAGTGATGGAAGTCCCGAGTGTGCAGTCCTGAGCAGTGCTTATGGTTGCTCTGTGCCCATGTTCAGTACTACGTTGTAAGTCAGCAAGTTCATTTAACTTAATTTGTGACACATGTTACAATCTGAAACTTTAAAACCCTTTTCTCAGTTCTTCTGTTGCAGTTTTTGAAGACACTGCTGAAAAAGAGAGGAGGGATATGCTTCGTCAGCTAAATCAGCAGCTGGAACAACATCAGGTAAGATGTTTGATATATTGAAGTTCTACTATTCATGATGTGACCTGTATGAAAACTGATGTCTGATTCCCAGATCTTAGCAAAAAGTTACTTAATTTGAGACATTTATTAAGGCTTAATTATTTCTGACAAGCATATTGTAAATTACCAACTTTAAGTAGTTCTCAGACTAGCAGAACAGACAAAACACGATATTCTGTGATCTTGCGTCCTCTCCTTGGGTTATCCCGTGCCTAGTAAGGAGCTTATCAAAGCTCTTCCACACAAGTGCAGAATTCATGGTGTTTCTCCTCTCTATAGATTCTGTAGTAATTGTGCCTTTTATAGCTGTCTGTTCTTTAAAAGTGGAGATGTGGATTTGGTCCCTGTTCTGTTTATGCATCTATTTTCATGTACCTTGTGGTACTTTAAGTTCTTGACTTCTTTGCTCGACTTACTTGAAGTTAACTAAGAGTTTCAAAAAGGGATTTTCTTTTTTTGGCTTTATAATTCTATTTTAAAACTATAAAAAGTAGTATTTTTTTTTTTAGTGAGGAAAGGACAAGCAGACAAGACATACTCAAGACGGCATGAGCTCCATTTTATTAGTAAATCACACAAAAACCTTAGTAGTTATAAATGAGAAATGTACACATCATGCCCTTTTTTCTTGCTGCTATTTGTTACCTAGAAGAATATGAAACTGCATTCATAGATCATTACCTCTGAGTTCTGGGGGGGGGGGTGTGTCACCTCAATGTTGAGAGTTGATAGTTTCTCTACCCAGATGTGTGTGGGACTTCCCCCTCTATTATATTTTCAAAACAACTCCTGAAGCTCGAATCTGTCGTGTGACATGGTTCCAGAGTGTATCTACTTTTTTGTTTTTTTACTTGAAAGGTTCAAATATACAGATTTTTTTTGAGACTATTTTGTTCTTACTTGCCCTTTTTCCCTATTCAGAGTAGGCCAAGACAACACTTAGGGACATGGTTTAGTGGTGGACCTGGCAGTGTTAGGTTTATGGTTGGACTCCGATGATCTTAAAGGTCTTTTCCAACCAAAATGATTCTATGATTCTGCTTTGAGGGGCTCCGCTGCTCTCATAGCAGATGGAGTGGCAGGAACAAAGCAAAACCAGCAGGGGTTTTGGAAACCATAGATGTATATAGAGATATATATATGTATGTATGTGTCAAGCAGGTGCATTATGGTGCAATTCATGTAGTACTGTCATTGAAAGCGTGGTTTCTTCAAAGCTGAAGATGTCTCTCTAACCCATTTCTTATGTAGGAAGCACTTGCCTGTTTGCAGGTACAACTTAAAGAACAACACAGGCACGAATTAGATTCCCTAAGGTCTTCCCTTGCACTTCAATATAAGGAGGACTTAATGAAAATGAAGATGGATCTGTCAGACAAATATATAACAGAAATAGAGGAAATGAAGAGAAAGCATTGTTTAGAACTTGAGCAGCTCCGTGCCCGACTTTCAGAAGAACATATTAAAGGTAAGATGAGCTGACAAGCTGGGAAGTAAAACGGTAAGCTGCTTATGTGGCTTATATTTTTCTTTAAATATTTAAAGGCTTATCTGAAGAAGTTTTCAGTTTGTTATTAGTTTGCTCTAAACTGTAGGGAACACTTAAAACATGTTAATCCCTGGCATCGAACACTTTGCTTTTTGACTTTTATGGGCATGTTGAGTTGCACTTCCAAAGATGCGGTGACCGGAAGTTGATCATTCTGTAGTGAAACCTACTACAACTGTGGAGCAGTTGCTAGGAGGAGTTGATTAGGTTTCCATTCTTGATGCCTAGAAGGGCACTGTCAATTCCTGAATTAATATTTATTTGAAAATTTCTTAGTGTTGTCTGTCAGCTATGTTAAAGGTCTCTTGTATTCTTATGAAATAGGGTCAGTTCTCACTCAGTTCCATAGCGTAGACCCACTTCTGTGTTCCGTGCCTCTTTTGCCTGTGTACCTTTTGTGAGTTTGATAGTTCTCTGCTCATTTAAGATTAATATTTCTTTTTCCTCCTGTGTTTGCCAACTAGTTAGCATACATATTGGGATAAATTTTTTTGAACAAAGAGGGAAATATTTATGGGGAGCAGAATTTGTAAAAGGTATCTTTTTGCTGTAGGGTTCAGGTTAAAGTTCCTCTTATGGCTAAATTTAAGAAGACTTCCTGTGTGATCATGGGATTATGTAATTTCTGACCAGTTGCTGCTTCTCTTGGAATTGTAACTTATAGAAATGTACTGCCTTGTAGTGGTTCAGTATGAAATGCATGTATCACTGAGGTGCAGGTAAGGGATCATGGTAGTTCTTGTATCTGCAGCCTCCTTCTGGGAGCATGGTATGGTACACAGACATTTGAACTCGCCATCCATAACCTACAGTTAGCCATATAACACGCTATAACTGTATTCCACTCTATATTTGTTAAAAGGATCAGTGCAAGTTTTTTTAATTTGCAGTTATATTTTTATCTTCAATTATTTACTTTTAATACTAGGCAGTATATCAAAACTGCTCTAATTAGAATGTTTAGAGGTTTGTCCCATCTGCTTTTTGGGGGTATGCCTTAAGTAAGTAGTATGTGCGAAAGAGGAGATAAAATTTGCATAAATCTGCCATTACATTGTGCAAAAAGCAAGTCAGATCCTGTGCCTGTTGCTGATAGGAGCGAGGCCCCGTCACAGGTTTCATGATCCTTCTCCATAATTTTGTGTGAGATACTGATAAATTTCAAAGGTGGGATAAAGCGGAACAGAGTACAAAATTATCCTGATAAGGGATTCTTGTTGGTTGGTAGTCAGTATGGCTACTGATAAACTGCACAGCTGACAATGTTCAGCTTTATTTCTGTGCGGTAGTAGGACTTGCTAAAAGGAAAATAAATTCCAAAATGTCTTTTTTATTTTTATCTTTTCAGAAATCACCAAACTGCGCCTACAGAGTGCTCAAGATGCAGCACGTCAAGTTGAAATGGAGGTGGCTGAGCGAGTGTCTGTGCTGGAGGAAGAGCACAAAGCTAGGCTCTCTCTTCTCCACTCTGAGAAACAGCGTATTGCAGAGCTTTTGGAAGAAATAAAACATTTGAAGGAAGAGATTACCAAACAAAAAGATTTTTCTGTGCAGAATGAAAAGCATCTGAAAGAGGAAATGGAGAAGGTAACTCATATTACAGTACTGCTTTGTATGGAGTTGAGCAAGCTCAGGTCCGTGGAGAAGGCCAAGGAAGGTAGAAGCAGCACTTATCTTGAAATGTGCCTAGCTTAGTGACAGTAGCTTCAGCTTTAGATGGGCTTGCATGGATACACACAAATATGGGAATACGAGTCTGAAGTTCAGAGCATTTTCGTGTTAAACGCTTAGTTTCTCTGCAGGTGAACTTTTCTTTAAGAGCAGAGATAGTGCGGGAAGGCAGGTGCTTCAGGGGTTGATCCAGTCTGCCTTTTATATTGATGTGGGTCAAGCATACGTAGGCCGCTCCAATGCAGGCACGTACAAGAGGTCCTCATCCTGACCATCTCCCTGCAGCACATCGAAGTGTCCCGGTGCGAAAGTAACACGGTGCGCTTGCGTCCTGTCATGTGGTAACGCAGAATTCAGCAGAAAGCACTGTGGCAGATAGAAGAAATGCCTCTGCTGAATGGGTCCCCTCCAAGAAATTTCTGGGTTTCATAGGACTGTCTTTTGAAGCAAAGAATCAGAAGTAATTTTTCAGACCATTTTTGGGGGAGAAGAAGAGAGAATCGGACAACACATTTCTGCTTTTACTTTGTTTTGATGTAGCTCTTATGCTTTCACCATCAAAGTCTTGGAGTTGAAAGAATCAACCTGGCAGCTTCTCTCTTAGCAGTTAAATCAGCTGTCCCATCTGAGAAGGAACTTAGATTGGATGTTAATTCATTGTCGAATTTGTTCCGATACCTGAACGCTTATGAGAAGTAGATGGATGAAGCTCTCATTTCTCAAGTCCTCCTTTCCTCCCTTTTTAAAGAGAGATAGGTGTGTGTATCCTTTTTCCAGACTTACAAACTGGTGGAGAAGGATAGGGAAAACAGATTGTTTGCAGATTGTTTGTAGACAACGTGGAGACTCACCTGAAGCTTCTAGCAGGGAAGCTTTCAATACTGCTAATTTACTCCTACCACCTGCAGGATCTTGTTTGTGGCACTGCTGGCTGGGTAAGATAAGCATGTACAGAATGCGGTGTTTGAAGTGAGCCTGCACCGCGTGCTGATCCGCTGTTTAGAAATCTAGGTTTTGTCTGTTTTCTGATCTCTCACTCTCAGAAACAGAGTGAACCAGTTTCCTTGATTGCCTCTCTATTTCCAGTGTGCCTCCCAGAACGTTTCATGGATTGTGTTAATCAAAATCTGGGGTGGTTGCTTTGCTTTCCTTAGACTTCATTTAGCTTGTAACGTAAGTGAATGCTGAAATATTTTTTCAGAACAAAACTTCGAAGTGAAAACTAAAGAGTATACTTCATAGTGATGCTCCCATGTGATCTCTTATTAGTTTTTAATTTCCTTTTAAGAGGTGACCCTGTTGTTTCTTTAGTTTACTATTTATTTGATTACCTGTTTACCCCTAGTGTGTTTTTAGAGTCTTTTTTGTCTTTGGTCATTGAGCAATCATTTGATGCTTTGGCTTCTGTTTTTATGCTACATGCTTTTTATGTTGCTTTTATGCCACGTACGAGAACTGTCCTTGTCACAGACTTGGACGCTGCATATAAAGTACTACTGGAGCATAAAAGGAGAGGAGAGGTTTAAAAGAGATTTTTGATTATGCCCAGTATAAATATATAAGGTGTCTCTAGCTTTATAGGTTGAACTCCTGAAGTGGCCCCAAGGGAAAACAACATAGAGTACCACATTAATTCTAGAATGTTGCCTTAATTTGAACTCCTGAAGTGGCCCCAAGGGAAAACAACATAGAGTACCACATTAATTCTAGAATGTTGCCTTAATTTTTTTCTTACCTTCCCTACTTCAATTAATTATTAATAGTGCGTTGAAGTCAAGTACCTATAAACTGACTTTTCAGCCTTACTTTTAATTGGAAGGGTGACTTCACTGGAAGAACTGACTTGCTCCAAGACCTTAAATGCCTGACAACGTTCACTTCATGCACTTCAGTTTGGTTTTGGTATTTTATGCATTTTTTAATAACTGTGTTCACAGGTAAAATATAAAATTGCTGAGGATCACCAGAATAAATTAAGGGAAGCCAGAGAAGAAGTCCAGAAAATAGAGACTATGTACAAAGAAAAAGAGAAGAAATGGAAATGTGAAAGCGAGGACCAGAGAATCCAAGCAGAAGAGAAGTTATCGTTGTTGCGTGTAGAACTGCAAGACAGAGCGGAGTCTGAGAAGCAGAGCTTACAAAAGGAGTTTGAACTTCGTGAAGCTGAAATGAGTCAGCTTCAAGATCAGCAAGCTGCCAGAATTCTAGAATTGGAGAAGCTGGTGAAAGAGCAGCAAAACAACCTGCAGCATCTAGAGGACAGCCTGGCAAGCGCACAGGCTATGCAGAAATCTCAGGAGCAATTTGACAGCGACCTGCAGGCAGCCAAAGCGCTCATGGCAAAAGAAATGGAAAAGGCCACGCTTTGTCTGCAGGAAGAATGTGCACTGAAACTTATGGAAGCACAAAACAAGTCAGTCCCTGAGTATTTGAGCACTTTCACTTACTAATTCAGTCAGTGTTATTGACTTTCCTTAATTTAAAATTAAGGAGTGGTAGTGAGTTAGGTTTGTCACTTGATGGCACCAGCTGAATTTTATATGTAAAGCTTACTCTGCCAAGGAACAGTAATGCTGTCCATTATGGTTTACTATAGAATTTTGCTTCATATAAATGCATTTAGTTTAGTCTACCAAATCAAATGAGGTGTACTCTAGTTCTGCCTGTTACAGTTAAGAACACAACACAGCTAAAAATCACATACTAGGCTTGGAGAAGGCAAGGTGTTACAGGACCTGTAAGTGGAAAAATTCTCTGAATTTTTTCAAGTGTTTTCAAACAATTAAAATAATTTGAGCAAGTTTTTCCTGCTGAATGAAGCTTGTGTTATCCAGTGAATGCTGAGGTTGATGGGCCACATATGGTATTCTTCTGTTCTGATTAGACGTAAAGGTTGTAGCTGCTCAATTTTTTCTTCCCTTCCTGCCCCTGCTGTTTTAAGTGTATTAAATGAAATACTCAACTGCATGTTTGTATTTGCATGCATTGCTTCAAATTTATCCCTTCTTTCCTCCCCAAACATACACTCACAGAGGAAGATTAGGGACGTAATTGCAGTAAGAAAACACTGAAAGCAGGAACTTAGCCTTTAAATACCCAATCACTTTTTAATTATTGGTGTCTGTATCCAAAAATAATATAGTTAATGATTACAGGAAATCGCAGCACTTCAGATACTAAATTTTCTGCATCAAGCTTTAAGCAGACCTCACAGAGCTGAGATGAGTTTGGAGGAGCCCCCAGGTATCCCATATACGCTTCCACGGTGGTTTTATGTCTCTGTCTTAACCATGGCTTTTTAGAGATGTGTCTTATGATAGTTTGTTTACTTGCAGACAGCACATTTGAGATGTAGACAATGCATGTCCTAGATGCTCTCATATGGCACTACTTTCTCATAAAGACAGTGAACAATGTTTGTGTGCTGCTCTCTATTAGCGAGTAATTTAATAGGGGTGCCAGTCTACCTGGTGATAACAGATGTTACCAAATGACATTGCATAAACCTTTCATTGGCTATGAAATCATCGTTGTGGCTTGCTTTTTGAATTAGTTCTGTGATTGAAACATAAGGTAAAATTTATGGAGACTGAGTAAGGCCTATTTATTTTTCTTTGATTTTTATTATTTCAATTTAAAAATAAACACAACAGTGCCTTTTTGACAATATTCTGTTAATTTTCTTGGAAATAATACAGGTTTATGGAGGAGCACAAAGCTATGACTCAGAAATTCACAACGGAGCAAGAGATTCTTCTCCAAGAGCTGAGAAAGAAACATGTTGATGAGCTGGAACTCCAAAGTCAGCAGCTACAGGAGAAGCATAAGCAGCAGATTATGACTCTTACAGCTCAGTTTCAGACAAAGCACCAAGCTGAAATCGAGACACTTAAATCTACACTGGAAAGTAAACAGCAGGTTCAGCTTGAAGCTTGTGTTGCTGAACTACAGAGAAAGCATCAGGCACAGATTGATGAGCTCGAGGCTAAACACCTATCAAATCTGGATTCCTTGGAGTCATCCTACCTATCTGAAATTCAGAATATAAGAGATGAACACAGTCAGGCTCTTGAAAAGCTACAGCTGCAGCACACGGAACAGCTCCTTGAAAAGGATAAAATGGATCAAGCCTGCTTGGTTCAGGAGATAGAGATGTTGAAATTAAAGCATGCCGAAGAACTTCAGCTTTCCCAAAATAATTTGAAAATTGAGCTAGCTACTGCTCATGTGGAAAAACTTAAAGCCATTGCTGTTGAAGCAGAAGCAGCTCATAAGGTGAGTCGGAAAGAAAACTTGGCAAAGAAGGTAAAATTTCATGGTACGTTATGTGGGATAACCTTCTCTCTTGTTCTTGGGGGTGTATTTCTAAAAACTCATTTGTGCCAGCACTAACACTTGTGTGTAACTATATTGTGAGCTGAAATGGAAAACTGAGATGAAAATTAAGTCTATCTGTTGCTCCCCCACCCTGAATGCTCAGACTAATGAGTTTTCTATCTCAGTGTGTAGAAAAGGTACAAATGAGGGAAATATTTTTTACAGAATTCAGATTGGAGGGTCTCCATATTGTGGCTCAGAGCTTCTCTGCCCGATAAAGTTACCATGTAATTCATCAGAAGTGATTAGAACAAAGTAGAGGTAATTCTGTAGGTTAAGCTATATCTCTAGCAGTCTAAAGATCCCTCCCTAATGGCACAGCCTCAAGGGGAAGAGTAGAAGAACGGTATCTCTAAAGATTCTGGATAGAATTTTGGGAGCAGGTTGTGGGTGAGCAGGTCTCGTCTTAGAGCCTTTAACAGAAGTCCATAGCGTTACTCTTGATAGGGCCGAGGTTTGAGCTTTTGTAGACTTCAGGTGGGTAAGAAATGATCCCAAGACTTCCAAGTCAGAGATAAGAAGGCTTAGCTCATTGCTAAAACTTCAGAGCCTTCCAGAGAGAAACACACTGTTTTTTCAGACTTGTCTGTCCCCATGCCCAGTTCCCAAACTGATGATTATGTTTTTGGTGTCCCCGCAAAGGCTAAGAGGACGGTCTTGGGGGGAGGAAAGGGATGTATTTTTCTTCTGTCCCATTTTCGCTGACCAATCTTAAATCAACATTTTAATTGTTCTTTAATGTGAAGAACTTCAAAAAGCAAAAGCTGAAGATCGTGCTGATGGGGAGTGCTGTCATAGATAAAGGAAAAAGTAGGGGATTTACAAAACTTTTTACTAGGTAAGAAAAATAAACCCATTTCAATGATACAGACAGTGTGCATAGGTATGTGTGCTCATCATTCATGAGGCAGTATTGTTTGTGTTTATTTAAAAAGGCTTGATATAGTAGGACACATGCTTGACAAATGGGTTACAAAAATATTTGTACTTACTTTTTTCTCCCCTTTTTTAAATTGATGCTTACACAGGATGATCTGAACACAGCTCTTCAAAATCAAAGGAAGTTGCTGGAAGAAGAAAAACGTCTGGCCCTCGATATATTACGTGAGGAAGTATTGCGTATGGAGGAAAAGCATAGAAAAGCACTCCAAGAACTTCAGGATCTTCATGAGGCAGAAATTAAGAAACATAAGGAAGAATACTCCAGGGAGCTGGAAAAAGAACTGGGGAAACAAAAAGCACAGCATGAACATGAGCAAGAGGTCAGAATGTTGCTAGTACCTAAACCCAAAATAATCCATACTTTCTGTTAAAATAAATTCAATTTGATTAAACTTGCGAGTAAGGCTGTATATCTAGATGCTTTTTGGATTCTTTTTTAATAGTGCCAGTAAATAAGAAGAGACAAAGTAAACATTTTCAAGCCTTGCTTTATCTAAAAGGTTTTAAAGGATTCGTATATGTGTATTAGCATGGATTTTTAAAATTTAAATCCATGTTTGTAGTGTTCTCTTTACTGGGATGGACGGAGGAGGGGGGAAATGGGCTGGCTTTCTTCTGAGTTCCTGCTGTATTTAATTCAAAACTTTAAAGCTGCCATTTTGATAGAAAATTAATAGGCAATAAATTAGGTTATTAACCATTTGTGGAAAGTAACTGCTCACTTCAGGCTTTTGTAAGTGAACAACCTTTACTAACCTCTATTTCTTCTTTTCTTAGAGAAATTATAGTAGGTAATACTTTTCCAAACATGTTTTCTCAGTGAGGTTTCGAAATCTTCCCAGTTGCCCTTAAAGCTTTACTATTTCTTCTTGCTGGGAATGTTTATGTGTAAGCTTGATGATGTTTACTTCCATAGGGAAGGCTAGAAATCTGATCGTCTGCACTAAGTTCTCTTTAAACTTTGAAATGGAATGGGATGTTCTCCTTACTCAGTCTTTTATACAATCTGACTTCTGTTGATGCAAGCAGCCACAAACGATCAAGACTTTTCACTTTTCTGCATTATTACATTGGTGTGTTAGGAGAAGTCACAAACAAAATAAGCTTTATCCAGCTATAACCAAATAACATATGTTAAAATGTAGCTTACTTTTGCTTTTTCACTTACTAATCTGAAAATTGGATAGCATGCCAAGTAACCCCCTAGTCACTGCTGTACCTTTTGTATTACATGGTGCACCCCACAAAAACCTCTTGGGTCTGAGGAGATCCCCTGTGTTCTTTTGGGCTGTCAGGCTTTAGAGCTGGTAGTGGTTTCCAGCTGGCTGGAGTGCGTTGCGAACTCTCTTTACTTTTGGATGAATAGCTTGCCTGGGAAGTTAGTTTTGTGGGAAGTTCTCATGATTATTACATTTTTAAGCCCTTCATCCTAGAAACAGGAGTTCTCTCTAGTCTGATGACTAGAGTGACTCTTTTTAGCGAGGATAATAGAAAAAGAAACAAACATAAATGACAAAAAAACCCCCTAAACCTTTCTCTGGTATTGTTGATGCACTTCTTTGTATCTCATAGGATAATTGTACTAAATCTAGCTGTGTAATGTTTAATCCCATTTGAACAAGAGAAATCACATTTCAACCAAGTATGCTCTCCTTGTGTTTCTCTCCCCTTCTTTCTTCCTTATTTCTCTGAATTTCTCTTAGGCAAACGTCTGTTGGAAAGACAATTAGTCTGACCTGATGGTCTCATGAATACAGGAGATACATGGTACCTAATGCCTTGTTGTTTTGTGCCTATTTTTGTAACTTTTCTCTTTAGTCAGCACGATGATAGATAGCAGCTCTGTGTGACCTTGAGGATTGGAGAGAACTATTGTAAAAATACTCATAAGAATTTGGCTGAGCTTGATGCTTTGGTTTGTTTTGTTTTGGTTTGGTTTTATTTTTTCCATAATTATAACACTGGCTAAAATATTTTGTATTACTTGTCTGCAGATGTACGCTTCTGCATCGGCCTCTGAAGTAGAAACTGTGCGGACAGCTCTTCTGGCTCAGTTTGAGGAGGTAAAACTGAAGCAGCAGCTTCAGTTCCAGGAAGAGATTGAGCTGTTGAAGTGTCAGTCGGAGGTGCTGCTTGAGCAGCAGATTGCGCAGCTGAAGGTAGGGTCTGATGAAAGTGAACTTCAGAGCATGTGCTGGTAGCATGTTTTTCTGAAAAAGCAATATTGGAAACGTTGCGGTGTTTTGTAAGCAGCTGTTATTTACTACAGGGTTGTCTTAAAATCCTGAACTGGATGTGAAACGGTGTCCTTCAAACAAAACAAACAAAGAGTGGAAAGTATTTGTGTACTATATAGCTAAGCACAGTCCTTGCATATGTTTATGTTCAGTTTGTCATTTGAAACTTTTTTTTCTCTTGGTGTCTGCGAAGACTATGCCCTTGGCCTATCATTCCTTGTCTACTGCACTTGTGTATATATATGGCAAAAAATGTTCAGTGTTACATAAGCTTTCAGCAAGGTGTGTGGTGACAGTGAGCACTTCGCACAGGAGATATTTTTTTAGTTATTCTTCATTTCTGCTTTCTTGGGTTCATCATCTGTCTTCCAAGCTTTCATGTTGATGAGCATCTTCAAGATGCTTATCCCTGAAAATTGTCTTTGTTTGACCTCATAGAATCATTAAGGTTGGAAAAGACCTCTAAGATCAAGTCCAACCGTCACCCCAACACCACCATGCCTGCTAAACCATGTCCTGAAGTGCCACATCTACATGTTTTTTGAACGCCTCCAGGGCTGGTGACTCCACCACCTCCCTGGGGCAGTCTGTTCCAATGCCTGACCACTCTTTCAGTAAAGAAATTTTTCCTAATATCCGATCTAAACCTTCCCTGATGCAACTCGAGGCCATTACTATACAATCATGTACGATACAGTAATCGCCTATCATCTTCTGAGCCTTGTGCAAAATGTCTTCATTGGTTAGGTGACAAGCACATGTCAAGCCACTAAATGAATGGAGAAGACATATCCTGTGTCCAAAGAGAAAGGGAGACTCGCCAACACACTGAGAGCAGTGCTTATATTCCTCTTGGAGCTATCGCTATACTGAGCATGTGCTGAGCTCAACTTGTTGAGCACAAATAAATTAGATGAGTTACCCTTTCCTTATTTGCTTCTCCTTGGGAGATTTCAACAGATCTTTCCTGTTCCTGTCAGTGCTCCAGCCAGAGGTGGGACTCTTCTGAACCGTTGTGCAAACCTCTAGAACTGGATGCTGCAGATGCACAGAAAATTTCTCCTCTTTCCCGCCTCTGGCCCACTGTGGAGTCCTGGCTGTTCTCTGACCTCGCTCGGTCTGGTGCAGCTGTCTTTTGAAACAGAGGACACACGTGTGTCCTGCAAAGCTGCTGGAGGTATATTTGGCATCGCTGTCCTCAGCTGAACCCCGGCCTTCCGCCCACAGGAGCTGGGGCTGGGCTGACTGTTGTGCGTATGCCCCAGAAGTGATTCCTGCTTTTCTCTCCTGTGCTGCCTAGGTGCTTTAGTTAGCACTGGGGACACAATGGGGACACCTCTCTTTTTGCTGACTTTTGCCAGGGGTAATTCTGCTGCTAGTACAGCTGTCTCGGGGGGTTTTTGCTCATTAACTTCCAGTTAATGTGACCAGTGTTTTGTCCCAGAAGAGACTGACTGGATCTCTTTGCAATGTCAGGCTGAGCTGCATCATAGTCTGATACAGGTTTTTACAATGAGCCTTCCCCTGCCTACTTCCCCCCTGCTCTTTTACGGGGTTGTCTTTATGCCAGCCAATTTCCCTGCTTTCTTCTCCCCTGCCTCCCCTAGCAGAATTTAGGTGTTCAGAGTTCCTTTCTGCAGTCTGACATACTCTTCTGATGGATGCACAGCTTCTGAGAAGGATGGGCAGGCTGCTACAAAGACTTTGTCCACAAGTTTGCTGTACTCCTGTGTGTCTGTTCATTGGCATCTTGCTAACTGCTGCTCTGCTGTTTGAGTCTACTCGGTGCGAGGGCTGGCTGAGTCTTCCCCAAAGGCTCCAGGGCAGCTCAGATGATGACATATGTTCTACTCTGAAGTCTTATTTCATGCTCTGGGGAAAAACTGGATTTATCAATAATAAAAAAGGCAGCTATCACCTTTGTGTCTTGGTGTTCATAGATCAAATCGCACAATTTTTTTAATACAGTGATCGAGAAGAGTCATTTCCCAGTCCTGGTGTTGCAGAAACAATTACTGATTAAGACTCCTTTTAGCCTCTTTGGGGAGGGATCCCAGGACCTTGTTTCACCTCCCTTATTTGCCGATGCAGGAGTAGGGGATGTTTGATAATCCCTTCCTTTAGAGCGCTTTAGAGTGCTCTGAGGGAAGTGAGGTCCAATTTCATAGCTTCTAGATAATTTAGCCATGCAAATGTACCTTGTAGATTTGCATTTTTTTCTGGTAAATCACTCCTCCTGTGTGGAACTCAGTACTATGCGTGTTGTACTATTTGCAGTTGCTTAAAGTGGTTTCTGTTCATCCATGTCTTGGCTTATCCATCCGTTTTCTGTCCCTCATCACTATCTCAGCAGTCTGAAATGAGCCAGGTCTCGGCACATTCAGATAGTTTATTTACCTACTTAACTATTTTTAAATCATAGTTTCAGCATCATTTTTATTGGGGTGTTAACTATGTAAGTTACTGCTAGTTAATCTGAGAGGTAAGGTGTGCACATTTAAATGGAAAAAAAAAAAAAGGAGGGGAGGATTTTGGTTGTGGGTTTTTTGGGGTTGGTTCCTCCCTCTCTAAATGAAAGTATATGTGACTGCCGCAGGATGAATTTGAAGCTGAAAAAAAGGCATCACTACATGACAAGGAGCAGCTGTTGATTCAGGAGAGGGAGAAAGCACAGGCTGCTCACCAAAAGGAGCAGGAGATGTTATCAACCCAGTTGCAGGACAAAGCCGCAATAATTATCCAGGTGCGTGGAAAATATTTTAAACCTTGATTTTAAATGTGTATTGGTGGTTGTGTTTTAGCACAGTGCTCAAACCATTCTCAAGATGTATACAGAGGGAGTGTGTACAGAATTCTTATGATCGCTAGTTTTCAAGGTGTGATGTATGAGGGACTCTGTTAGTTGGACTGCTACAGCAGTAACGTGGAAATTGAAACTGGGTATCGGCTTGAAAACTGGTCTTCAGCCATTTCTCAGGGAGATGAAAACTGCTCTATAAGAGAAGATTAGATGTTTGCCTTTTTGTTGTCTGTGTATTGATGCCATCTGTATCTATCATGGTTTTTTTTTGTCAAGAAAATAGTGCTCCAGTAGCTTTTGTTAGGCCAACTGACCTATAACTCGGAGGACGTAGGACAGGCAAATGGGAAGTTTGGATCTGGAAGAGGCAAAGATAGTGTTTGTTTGCCAAACAGAATGAAGGCAAAGATAGTATTTGTTTGCCAAACAGAATGAAATTTTATGCCTCCTGTAAAGCAAATACCTAGGTTGAAGCTAGGTTACCCAGAAAGCTTTAGAGAAACAGCTTTATAAAGGTATCTGTTTTCATCAGGGAGTTTAGAAAAGTCAAATTCTTTTTCAATGATTAAAATAATAGCTTTGAGTTTTCAAAATAGAAGATAAAACAAAAGAATACGTTTATGATTTCTCTCACAATTCAGGAAGCTCTGACCAAAATACAAGTTTGGTATATTAGACTGTTCTGTTAGGCCTTTATGTTTAGTGCGAAAACTGGGAATAATACTCAATTTCCCTACTGGAAGAAAAGCATTATTGTCTCCTGCTCTTCATACAGGATTTGGTGCGGGGTGAAAAAACTGGCACAGGAGTGGAATGCTTTTCTTTCCTTGCAGTTCCTCCCAGATAGAAATTTTGACTAATACGTTGGCTTACTTATGACACAGTTTCTAACAAAATAGAACTGATATTTTTGACAGCAAAATCTAGGGCTTGGGGTGGGTATTTACTCACTTATATGTATTTTATTTATATTTTAATGGGATGGAGGTGTCCTCTGAACATATATACATGAGGAGAGAAGACATTTTTCTAGAAATTGGTTTTCAAGCAGAGCTTATAAAGCAAAGAAGAAAGATGACTGGCATTGATGATGCTGGATCGGGTTGCCGTTCAGGTTTGTGTGCTACAGTGTCAAATTTATGCTAGGACATCGCTTTGTGTCTTTGAGGCATAATGATGAACACAAATTAAGTCCAAACTAAAGTATGATGCAAAGTTTTTATGAACTTTTTGCATTACTTACATGCACTGAGTCTGAATGCAAGGCAGCTCCCTGCAGCAAAATCAACATCAGAGAAGGAGAACTGAAAAAATAACCATTCATTTTTCATCGTTCTGCTGTCCTTCATTTCTAGTGCTTGTAGAAGTAAATTTATGTAATAGCAGATGATGATTGTGTGAATATATAGAAAGTGATAAAGGGTAAGATCATTGGGTGAGGTTTGTAGTTTAGACAAAATGATCGATTTTGTTGCTGTTTTCCACAGCTGGAAAAGAAAGTGGAGTCTTTAAACCATGAAATAGAGGAGACCAACTCCCAACTGGAGACACTCCTTCAGCGGCGGGACAGAGAAAACCAAGAAGGAGGGAATTTAGTAGCCTTGTTGAGATCTGATATCGAGCAGTCCAAGGATGAAAGGTTCATACATCTTGGGTTATATAATGTTGAGTGGTTGGCGTTTTGTTTGCTTGTTTTCTCACTTTCCATAAAGAAATCAATAACTAGGCAAAATTAAGTCAGCTCAAATTAATAGTGTAGGATGATAATATATTAGCTTTATTTGCAAGTTTTTTTGAGGGTTTTTTTAAATCCCAACCTACCTTGATATGGAAAGCAAGGATTTTTTTTTTCTTCCTTTTTTTCTTGTGGCCTGATGGAGACTTTAGTGTTTTGGGGTTTCCACTGTATAATCGTGGAAAAAGCTAGGAAATGGAGAAAGCCTCTTGGCCATAGAAACCTTTCAGTGCAATGTAGATTGGTTTAGTGTGTCATTGGAGTGCATGGGCTAGAGGGAAACTGCTGTACTGAATAAGCTTCTAGAAGAATTCCCTCTCTCAACTTTGAGAACCTGGCTTACTATTTTTGTTAAAACTACAATGTTTTCATAAATATAATTTTTGTTGGCTACTATGCTGGAACACCCCGAATTATTTTGACATTACAGATACTGTAGCAGCAGACATGTTCTCCCTGCTGGTGCTTCCACAGATGTGGAAGCCTGAGATGCTTGTGACTGTAGTATGATCTCTCCGTCTACCTGTGGAGAAGACAAAGGTTTTTTTGCTGAGCCTGCTCTGTGAAAATAACCTTAGTTTTTTTGTGAGTCGTCTGAATCACCTTCACTGATAACTGTCAAGCTATGGCAAGATACAGGTTTTAGACTGTCAGTTTTTCAGTAGATTCAAAGCATCTTTTAAATCAAGTACTTGCAATCTTTGAAGTGTTCGATATGCTTTTGTTCTAGGAAAAAACTGCAGGAATCTTATCAGCATGTTTTGAAATTGCTTATGGAGTTGGTGAAGGCCACGATAGCTGTTGAGGACCTCATCTGTAGCAAGATTGGTCTTTGCCTTGATGACAGTCTGGCTTCTGGAGATTCTAGAGAAAGTCACATTATTATGGAAGAAATGGCATTCATGCAGCATTTGAAAGCCAAAAAAAATCATCACCTAGAAAAAGGTGAGTATAAATCTACGTAATTGGATGTAGCCAATTCATGTTCTGGAAAAATACCTTTTCATTTCCTTTTACATGGATGAGGTTCAGAAGGGAGATGGCTCTTGTTGCAGTGTTTTCCGTGTCCCTTTCAAAGTTGCTTCACGCTTCAGATAGTGTCTATCGGTGTTCTTTTGTTTTAATTCTTTTAATAGTGCAACTGCTACAACGTTGCTGGAAAAGGCTGAGTGGATTATAGGGCAGGAAAGAGGAAGTTGGGGAATGCAGAGTTTCAGGCCTGGTTGTATAGCACAGTATTTCCAAACATCATGAAAGACTGTCTTGATTTGTCAACACTTGAGTTACAGATGTGTACAAGTTTTCACGTTGTAACACATCTTCAGGACCAATCAATGTCACTGTCTGGTGTCAGTTGTGTTTTGGTTTCGGCTGCCGCCAGCAACAAAAGTGCCACGCGGCTGCCCCTCCCCCCGCCAGCGTGCGGAGGAGAATGGAAAGAAAGAGGCAGAAACCGGTGGGTCGGGATAAGGGCAGTTTAACAGAACAGCAAACAG